>Ga0075428_100003051_pt1 | contig 18264 bp, 13 predicted proteins | sample RhiMetdeltSRZDD2_FD_75291 | JGI IMG/M metagenome (GOLD analysis project Ga0075428, IMG submission 75291) | Populus rhizosphere microbial communities from Tennessee, USA - Rhizosphere MetaG P. deltoides SRZDD2 | ecosystem: Host-associated > Plants > Roots > Rhizosphere > Soil | place: USA... | reverse complement strand
GCGGTCGCCTGTTGCGCCAGCGCGACGCTGGCTGCCATGAAGATGCCGAGGACGCCGAGGCACAGAGGTCGGAGCAGGACTGTCGTGCTCATCTTGCCCTCTCAGAATGGAAGCATCGAGGTGGTTGAGCCGTTACGGCATCTTGTCGGGAAACCTGACGATAAAGCCGTCACGGTTCGGCATTCGCACCTTGGGCAGCGTCGCGGCATTCATCACGTCGTTCGGGCCGATGATCTTGTTGAGCGCCAGGATGTAAGCGGTGACCGCGTAGACTTCGTCGTTGGTCAGCGTCCGCGGCTGCTGCCACGGCATTGCACGCCGCGTGAAGTCGAAGAGCGTCGTGGCGTACGGCCAGAAATTGGCGATCGTCTTCGGCGTATCGATGCCGCTGGTGAGCGGCGCGCCGCCTACGAGCGCGGCATTCGTGCCGCCCTTCGCCTCAGGGCCATGACAGAGTGCGCATTTACTGGCAAAGACCTTCGCCCCCTGGTCGGGTGTGCCGCTGCCCGGCGGCAGCCCCGATCCGTCCGGCATGATGCTGATGTCCCAGGGCGCGATCTCGGCCTCGGAGATCGGCTTCCCGAAGCCCTGGGCAAGAACGACGCTCGAAGCGAACGCGACGATGGCGAGTGCGAAGGCGCACCTACGCGTAAACATGTTTCACCTCGCCATTCGCCTCGACTCCCCAGCTCGTGGGACCGTTGTAATGCTGGCTCGTGAACGCCGCCGGATTGGTGACCGGGGTCCTGGTCTGCCCACGCCTGGCGACGACTTCGGCGCGGGTTGGCTGCACGTTGCCACCTTCGTCCCAGGCGCGGCTTTGCAGGACGACAGGTCCACCGTCCCAGCGCCACGGCACGCGGAACCGGGTGAACGCCTTCGGATGCACCGGTTGCTGGAGCGCCGCCTCTGCCCAGCTCTTGCCGCCATCAGCGGTCACCATCACCTTCGCGATTCGTCCGTTGGCCGAATAAGCGATGCCGGAGATTTCGTAGAAACCAGCCCCGTTCAACTTCAGCCCAGGAGAGGGGTGCGTGATGAACGACTTGACCTCCTGCAGGAAGTAGAACTGGTACGCCTTGCCATTCGGCAGGATCGGCGCATAGGTTCTGGCCTCGTAGTAGCTCATGGCCGGCGCCTCAACCAGCTTGAGGCGCCGCAGCCATTTCACCTGCATGTTGCCCTCCCAGCCGGGAAGGAGCAGGCGCATTGGATACCCGTTGCCGGGCATGAGACGCTCGCCATTCTGGTAGAGCGCAATCATCGCGTCGTCCAGCGCTTTGGTGATCGGCACGCTGCGGCTGAGCGCGAGCGAATCGGCGCCTTCGGCGATCAGCCACGTCGCTTTCGGATCGATGCCGGTTTCCTCGAGCAGCGTCGAGAGCATGACGCCGGTCCATTCGGCGCACGAGACCAGGCCGTGAATTGCCTGCACATCCGCCTGCACCGGCTCGTTCGAGAACAGCGGCGCACTGTTGCCGCCGCATTCGACGAATGTCATGCGCGACACCAGCGGATACCGGGCGAGCGCGTCGAGCGTGAACACCAGCGGCCGCCTGACCAGGCCGTGAATCACCAGGCGGTGTTGGCCCGGATCGATGTCCGGGTTGCCCGAATGCGAAATCACGAAGTGCAGCCCGTTGGGGGTGAACGTGCCATTGAGCAAATGGTGCGGCGTCCGTCCGTGCTGCGTGCGCGGCTCGCCGCGCGGGTTGGACAGCGTGCGCACCACCTGTTTCTCGAACGGCGACGGAGTGCCGTACTCCTGGATGGAGACGCCGCGTCCCCTGCTCCAGGGAGCCTCGGTCAGCTGCTGGGCGGCTGCAGTGTCGCTGAGGGTGTACCCGGTCACGGCCGCGGCGAAGGCCGCACCGCCCGTGAGAAACGCACGGCGGTGGAGCAGGCCGTTTCCCGCCACCGCCTCCAGGTCCTGCGATCGATGCATCGGGCGATTGCCTGACATCGTCCCTCCTGTTTCATGGCCCTTAGAGGCGGCACAGTATCGCACGCGCGAGGTTGAGCAGGGGAGCGGCGTGACTGGCAAGCCGATTTCGGGATAACGTTACGCCGATATTCACGCAGCAAAGGAGCGTGGCCATGCCGATTTTCCGTGTCGCGAGGTTCGGCCTCATTACACCAGTCGTCATCTGGGTGGCGCTGCTCGGCAGCCGCGTCATCACGCAGGAACAACCGCCGGTCAACAGCGGGGCGCAACCCAACCCGTATCGAGCCGTTCGCGATTGGGGCAAGCTGCCCGATCGCCCGTGGGGCGGCTCGAACGGGGTGGCGATCGATCGCGACGGCAAGTCCGTCTGGGCAGTCGACCGATGCTCGCCGGGAACCAATCCCGGCTGCCTCGGCACCAAGGCGAACCCGATTCACAAGTTCGACGAGTCGGGGAAGGAGGTCCGCAGCTTTGGCGGAGGCATGTTCGTCTGGCCGCATGGGTTGCATGTCGACCGGGACGGCAACATCTGGGTGGCCGACTCCGGAGCCGTCCCGAGTGCCGAGGCGCTCAAGAAGTTTCCTGGCGAGGCCAATAAAGGAAGCTACGTGGTCAAGTTCTCTCCGGAGGGCAAGGTCCTGATGACGCTTGGCAAGCCGGGCGTCGCCGGGAATCCGCCTGGCCTCCTGACTGAGCCGACCAACGTCCTGACCGATCCGGGCAACGGCGACATCTACGTGGCAGAGAGCCACACCAACGTCGAGGACCCGAATCTGGTCGGACGGATCTCGGTGTTCGATCGGAACGGGAAGTTTCTCCGCACGATCGGGAAGACCGGCACCGGCCCGGGCGAGTTCCGGACGCCGCACGCGCTGGTGTTCGATTCACAGGGCCGGCTGGTCGTCGCCGACCGGCACAATCACCGCATCCAGATCCTCACGAAAGAAGGCAAGTACATCAGGGAGTACAAGGAGTTCAGCCGCGTGAGCGGACTGGCGATCGACAAGGATGACAACATCTACGCGGCCGACTCCGAGTCGGATGCGCAGCGCCACCCCGGCTGGATGAAGGGGATCCGGATCGGAAACCTGAAGGACGGCAAGGTGCAGATCTTCATTCCGCCGAACATGAGCAACGCACCAGACGGCGCGATGGGCGAGGGGATCGCCATCGACCCGGCTGGCAACATCTACACGGCGGAAGCGAACCTGCGGGGCGTCTACAAGTACGTGAAGAATTAGAGCCATCTCTACGGCAGGAAAGGGCATCGGGGTTGCTTCGAAAACTCCCCGATGTCCGTATTGACGAGTTGCAGCTTCAAAGGTCAGCTGCTCATCGTGCTGGCCATACTGCTCCCCGCCTCGTCCAGCTTCGCGCAGGATTCAGGTTCCGCACCCGCAGAAACGCCGGCCGCGAAAGCCGCCGAACGCGACTGGGATTTCAGATGGGACAACCGTCCCTCGCTGCGCTACGGCGACCTCCTCCGTATCGACGTTCGCGCGCGCCTGGTCACCGACATGCGAAGACCCGACGCGGCCTTTATTGACAACGACACCTCACGCTTCGACATCGCCCGCCGGCGCATTGGCGTCGAAGGGGAGGTCGGTGGTGTCGCGGACTTCCAGATCGAGCGGGACTTCGCCGACCGGCGCCGGTGGCGCGATGTCTATGTGAACTATCGCGGCCTGGATCGCATCGAGTTCCAGGCCGGACAGTTCAAGCTGCCCTTCGGTCTCGACGAGAACACGAGTTCCACAAATCTCGACTTCGTCTACCGCTCCAGGGCCGCAAGGCTCTCCCCCGGGCGCGACCCGGGGCTGATGGCCCACGGGCGGGTTGGCGGAGGGGCTGGCATCGTGCGATACGAGGCAGGCGGATTCACTCAGGACGGCGACAACGGCCGCGCCGGCGACCTGCCGCGGCCGTCCGGCGGCTGGACTACCGCGGGCCGGCTGCTGGTGCAGCCGCTTCGTTCGTCCACCTCCGTGTTCGAAGACTTTCAGGCAGGCGTCGCCTACACCTCCAGCGACGTCCAGAGCGGCATTGCCGACCTTCGCGGGCCCAGCGCGCTGCGGGATCCGTTCTACCGGCCGGAGTTTGCGGTTCAGGGCATGCGGAGGCGGGTCGGCCTCGAGATGCGATGGCGCCCTGGTCCTTTCTCGGTGCAATCCGAGCTGGTCCGGATGGCCAGCGAGCGCCTCGGGCAGAGCGTCGAGGATCTTGATCTGCCGTCGCTCACGGCCTCCGCCTGGTACGTGCACGGGACCTGGGTCGTCACCGGCGAGAAGAAGACCGCAGGCGCGGACGAACCGAAACGCCCGCTGTTCGACGGCGGGTTTGGCTCGCTGGAGTTCGCAGCGCGCGTCGAGGGCGTGCGTTTTTCCAGCGCCGGCGGCGGACCACCGACGACCGGTCCGCGAGCTGAGACAATCCTTCCGCCTCGCGACCGCGCCATCACGTTCGGTGTCAACTGGTCGCCGAATCGATGGATCCGTGTCCAGGGAAACCTGATCCGGGACACGATCTCGATTCCCACCGGCGAGGCCCCGCTCTCGGGACCCCTCGTCGACGGACCCTCGTCATCCTTCTGGAGCCGTGTCGTGCGGTTCCGGTTTGCGCTGTGAGCGTCCCGATGAGCCGCATGCGACTCGTCGCCTTCACGCTGCTGGTTATGTCCTGGGCCGTGCTTCTCCCTGCGGCGTCGCCGGCACACGCGCAGACCGCAGACGATCTTTTCGCCCCTTCGCTGCACGATCTGCAGGTGTTCATGAACACGCGGGACGTGCAGCAGCTGCGTGACACCTACCAGGAGAACACTTATTACCAGGCCGACCTCGAGTGGCGCGGGATGCGAGTACGAAGCGTCGCTATCCGGTCGCGTGGCTTCGGCTCCCGCAATCCGGTGAAGCCGGGATTCGGCATCGACTTCGATCGCTTCGCCGCCGGGCAGCGATTCCTCGGGCTCCAGTCGCTGGTGCTCGACAATCTCTGGCAGGACGGATCGCTCGTCCGCGAGTCGGTGACGATGGCGCTGTTCGAGCGGTTGGGGCAGCCGGCGCCGCGCGAGGCGTTCACGCGCCTGTTCATCAACGGCGAATATCAGGGCATCTACTCCCTCGTCGAAGCGGTCGATCCCGTCTTTCTGTCACGCGCCTTCGGCGACCCTGGCGGGTACGCGTTCGAGTATCACTGGCTGAACGAGTTTCACGCGGAGTATCTGGGGCGGTCGCTTGGACGATACAAGGAGCTGTTCGAGCCGGCATCCCACGAATCCGACTCCGACACCACGCTCTATTTGCCGCTCCACGATCTGTTCCGAGAAATCAATGCCGCCTCGTCATCGACGTGGCGCGAGTCGGTGGAGCGGCTGCTGGACGTACGCGGATTCCTCACCCACGTCGCTATCGAGGCGTTCGTCTCGGAGAACGATGGCATCCTGGGCAACTGGGCGATGAACAATTTCTATCTGTATCGACCGTCCGGATCGACCCAGCATCGTTTCATTCCGTGGGACCGCGACAACGCGTTCCTGGCCGCCAACACCTCGATCCTGCTGCGAGCCGGAGACAACATCCTCATGCGGCGCCTGCTCGAGCACCCCGACCTGCGCGAGTTCTACCTGCAGGCGCTCGAGCGCTGCGCCCGTGAGGGCGGCTGGCTGGAGCAGGCGATCGTGACGAGGGCAAACCTCATTCGCGCCGCGGCGTACGCGGACGACCGGAAGTCGTTTCCCAACGACCGCTTCGAAGCGGATGTCGCGTTCCTCATTCAGTTCGCGCGATCTCGCCCCGGCTTCGTCGCTGCGGAGGTCGCGCGGCTCAGAGGAGAACTGTAGGCTCAGAAGCCGCGATCGATTTCAACCACGACGGCGTGCTCGTCGTGTCGTCGTGGTAAACGGGAAAGCGCTTGACACGACCGGTACCCCGGCCCATCATCCGCGGGTTGGATGGGAACGGAGGTACCGGCATGCGCAGGCTGCTCGTGATGATCGGGGCGTCCGTGATTGCGCTCCCGCTGATGCTCCAGGCGCACCACGCCAATGCGGTGTTCGACGTCGGGAAAAGAATCACCCTGACGGGGACCGTCACGGAATGGTTCTGGGCCAATCCCCATTGCCTTCTCAGGCTCGACGTCAAGGATGCCGGCGGCCAGAGTGTGCGCTGGGTCGGGGAGACGCAGGCACCACCGAACATGATCCCGTTTGGCTGGAGCAAGCAGTCGTTCAAGGCAGGAGACGAAGTGACGGTGATTCTTGAACCGGTCAAGAACGGCCAGCGGCTCGGCCGTCTCCTCCAGGCCGTCTTGCCTGACGGCAAGACGCTGATCGCGGGAGCCAGCGCGGCGGCCGTCGTGGGCACACCTGGAGGAACCCTGCCATGACCAGGCGCGTCGTGGTTCTGGCGATCGCGGTAATGGCGTTCTCGGATCTGACGCGTGCGCAACTCGGGTTTCGGCGCACGCCGGGAGCGGTCTACGACGTGGATTTCGAGGGCAGGAAACCGGGACCCGCTCCGCGCCGCAGCCTGTCCGGGACCTGGGAGTTCGCTAACGGGGGCGCCGAAGGAATCCAGGCTGATGGAGCGAAAGCGATGCCGTCAGACGGAAGGCCGGAACATGAGCTCCCGTACACTCCGGAGGGGCGGCAAGCGTTCATGGACCACAAGCCCACGTACGGAATCACGCAGGTCCCGTCCGCGTTGACCAACGATCCGATGCCCGGCTGCGATCCGCAGGGATTCCCCCGCATCGTTCTGCACAACGCCCACACGGAGGAGTTTCTGCAGGCGCCGGACAAGCTGGTGATCCTGTATCAGTTCAACAAGAAATGGCGCGTGATCTGGACCGACGGCCGGGCGCTGCCGCTCGATCCCGAGGTGCCTGGCTGGGCGATCAAGGGCGCCCCGCCGCCGGAGTCACGCTGGTGGGGATACTCGGTGGGCCGGTGGATGGATGACTACACGTTCGTCGCCGAGTCGAACGGATTCGACGACCGAACCTGGCTCGACAATGCCGGGCGTCCGCACAGCGATGCGCTGCGCGTCGTGGAAACCTATCGCCGCGTCGACGCCGACCACATGGAGAAGACGATTACGATTGACGACCCGAAGTACTACACGCGGCCATGGGTTGCGCTTGACAGGCTTTCCTACCGCTTGCAGGCGCCCGGGTTTGATATTCCCGAGCAGGAGTGCGTCCCCTCTGAGACGGCGAAGTACAACGAGCTCTTTGCCAACCCCGCTGCGGGCGTCGGCGACACCGCGAAGTAGCGGCGACACCGCGAAGTAGCGTAGAGGCGGACCTTCAGGTCCGCCTCCGACCTAGTGTCGAACGTATGCCGACGCCGATCCGGCCATCCCCAGCTTGGCGACGGTCTGCACCAGCACGCTCGGATTCACCGGCTTGTGCAGATGCACCTGGAAGCCGGCAGCCATCGCGTCGGCTTCGTCCTCACGCCTGGTCATCGCGGTCAGCGCAATCGCCGGCAAGTCGATGCTCGCGGCGCGCAGCGCCCGTAACAGCCAGTAGCCGTCGTGGTCGGGCATCGAGATGTCCGAGATAATCACGTCGGGCCGGATCTGCGACACTGCCTGGTGGGCTTCGACCGCGCTGAACGCGACGTCCACCGTCGCGCCGGCGCTTTCCAGCACCGCCCGAATCATTCCGATCATGTTCTCGTCGTCTTCAACGACGAGCACGTGGAGCGCATCGAGACGCGGCATCGGAACGTTCGGCGAGGGGCCGGCGGGCTCTGCGATCGCCGGCGCCGTCGCCGTCGGCAGGGTCACCGTGAACTTCGCGCCGCGGCCGACGCCGGCGCTTTCAGCGCGCACCGTTCCGCCGTGGAGCTCCACCAGCTGACGAACGATCCCCAGGCCGAGTCCGAGGCCGGAATGACGGCGCGTTCGCGACGAGTTGCCCTGACGGAACCAGTCGAAGACGTGCGGAAGCAGATCGGGGGCGATGCCGTCGCCGGTATCGCACACCGTGATTTCCGCCGACGAGCCCGACTTCCGCGCGGCCACCGTCACGCGGCCGCCGCGCGGCGTGAACTTCACCGCGTTGCCGACGAGGTTGACGACGACCTGCTGAAGACGATCGGCGTCCCCGCGCAGCATCACCGGCTCGACGTGCTCTTCGATCTCGATCCCCTTCTCCTCGGCGGCCGGCCGGATCGAGTCGATGCCAGTGCAGACGACGGTGTCGAGCCGCACGTCGGTGGCGCTGAGGCGCATTGTTCCCTTGAGGCTGCGAGTCGCGTCGAGCAGGTCTTCGATCAATCGGCGCTGCGCGCCGGCGCTGCGCTCGATCGAGACGAGCGCCCGCTCCAGGCCGTCGGCATCCAGCCGCCCCTCCCGCGCCAGGTGGACCCAGCCGAGGATCGAGGTCAGCGGGGTCCGCAGCTCGTGCGAGACCATCGCGAGGAACTCGTCCTTGAAGGCGTTGGCGGCTTGCGCGTCAGCGCGCGCGGCGCGCTCGCGCGACAGGACGCGGCCGAGCTCGTCGCGCATGGCGCGGAATGCGCGGGCGAGCTGACGGACCTCGGAGGGTCCGGCGACGGAGATCGGCTGCTCGAAGTTCCCGTCCTTCACGCTGCGCGCGGACAGCGCCAGTCGTCGAACCGGTCGGGCAATCCACTGCGCCGCGAACAGCGACAGGAGAGCGCCAATGCAGGCGAAGGCGATGCCGCGGCTGACGAGCGCCGCCTGCAGTGTCTGCGCCGGCGCGAGCGCCTCGTCCACGGGAATGTGCGCATCGACGCAGGCGCCGCCGAGCGCGGGCACCGGTGCGAACGAGTGGAAGGCCCTCACTCCGCGGTAATCGACCGCGGTGATCGTGCCGGCCCCCTGGCTGCACGTCTGGATCGGTTCAATCGCCTGGATGTCGGCCGAGCCGGCGGTGTCGAAATAGCGGGGAGCGGTGAGAAACCGTCCGTCGCTCCCGACGAGAAACACTTCGCCGCCGCGGCCGAGGCCGGATCGATCCTCGAACATCGAGGCGATTTCAACGAAGTCGAAGTCCGCGACCAGCGAGAGGGCGCCCACGGCCGAGCGCATCTGGTACGCCACGGTGCCGTCCGCCCGCTCGAACACGCGCGCCCCGACGTTCGACGGCGTCGCGCCGCGCGAGACGCGCTGACCCGTCCGCGTCACGACGCGATTGTCGGAGCGCAACTCCATGCCGATCGCGCGCTCCGATCGCCGCAGCTCCTGCACCATAGGCTGCACGCAGTCCTCGGACAACGCGACGCGCTCGGCGCCGATCGGCTCTCCGCAGAGCGACAGCGCGCTCCCCAGGAGGCCCTCGGCATTCCGGAGGCGCAGCGCCAGCATCCGGGCGATGCCGTCGGCGCGGGTCGTGGCGGCCGTGCGCACGCTCGTCCGTGCGCTCGTCTCGAGGCTGTCGACCGACGATCGATAGGCGAACACCGCCAGCGTCAGGGTGGTGACAAGCACCAGACCGACGAGCACGCACACCAGCTGCACGGATAGCGGTATTGAACGCGGAAAAATGCGCACGGGGTCGTACTCCGATTTCAGGACCGGGGAAGCGGAATTATAGCTCAGCTGATGATATAGCCGCGCTTAGTTTTCACGCCGGTATGAATACTCTTTCGTCGCTTCTCCGCTGCCCCGATACCCCGCCGAGCGAATAGCCGAGCTGTTCGGCCCGCCGTTCCGCTGTGTTTGTCATCCTCCTGTAGTAGATTTCGCCTGTGAAACGCCGGCTCTGCTGGATGCTCGTCGTCGGCCTGAACTTCTCGGCGGCTACCGATTCCCTCGACGCGCACCACTCCTTCGCCATGGAGTACGACGACAAGAAGCCCGTGACGCTCACGGGCGTCGTCTCGAAGATCGAGTGGGCGAACCCGCACGTGCGCTTCTACCTCGACGTTAAGGACTCCGGCCAGGTCACGACCTGGGAATTGACGATGCCGAGCACGTTGAACCTGCTGCGGCGGGGGTGGACGCCGCGCCTGCTCGTGATTGGAGAAACGGTGACCGCTGACGCGTTTCGCGCGAGGGACGGGTCACCGCTCGCGAACGTATGGCTCGTCACGTTCAAGGATGGCCGCAAAGTAACTACCGGAACGCCTGTGGACGAGGCACCGGTCCGGTGACGCTGGCGTGAAGGCATTGCTGCTCACGCTCGTCGCCGCGGTGGCGATCAGCGCCGCGCCGGCCGCTGCGCAGTGGCTCAACTACCCGACGCCGAATGTGCCCCGCACGGCAGCGGGCGCCCCGAACCTCCAGGCACCGGCGCCGCGCGCGGCCGACGGCCATCCTGATCTCTCCGGCATGTGGGAGCCAGAGAGGAATCGGCCATGCCCGCCACAGGGCTGCTTCGACTCGAATCTCTCCGAACACTTCCAGGACATTGGCTGGGGGCTGAAGGGTGGTCTTCCGTACCAGCCGTGGGCGGCGGCGCTGGTGAAAGAGCGCCTTCAGCGAAACAGCATCGACGATCCCGGTTCGAACTGCCTGCCGATGGGCATCATCAAGAATCACACCGCGCCCTTCATCAGGAAGATGATCCAGCTGCCGGGTCTGGTCGTGATTCTGACCGAGCGCGAGGTCACCTGGCGCCAGATCTTCACTGACGGCCGGCCGCTGCCCGTGGATCCGCAGCCCTCGTTCAACGGGTATTCGACCGGTCGATGGGAGGGGGACGCGCTGGTGGTGCGAACGACCGGATTTCGCGACGGGCTCTGGCTGGATCGCACGGGGAACCCGATGACCTCGGCGGCCACCCTCACCGAGCGGTTCCGGCGGACGAACTACGGTCACCTCGAAATCGAGGTGACCGTAGATGATTTGAAGGCTTACACCGCGCCGTGGACCGCGACGCTCAGGCAGAACCTGGTCGTCGACACGGAGCTAATCGACTACCACTGCGACGAGAACGAGCGCGACGCGACGCACTATCTCGGAAAGTAGGGGCGGAGCCTGCTCCGCGCGCTATCTCGGCTACGCCGCGCGCGGCTCCCACGTCACCTTGGCCTGCGCCCACGCGCTTGCCAGGATGGACCAGATGTTCTGGTCGTAGTAGGTCCCGCGCAGGAGGAATGCCTTCTTGAGCACGCCTTCCCGCTCGGCGCCGAGCTTCCGCAGCGCGCCGTTGCCGCGGCCGTTCTGCACTGCCGACCGCGCCTCGAGACGAAACGCGCCAATCGTCTTGAACGCGAATTCGAGGACGAGCTCGGCTCCCGCCATGAACAGGCCGGTGCCCCAGTAAGGTGAACCGATCACGAATCCCCACTCGGCCGAGGCGAACCCCGGTTCCATCGACCGCACCTGGAACAGCCCGACGGCGGTGGTCATGCCTTCGGGAACGACTCCGAAGCACACATACTGACCCGCCTCGCGCTGCCGCCGCGCCCATGTGATGAACCGCTCGAAGCCGTCGACGGTCGTCGGAGGCGGCGAGATGAACCGCGAGACTTCCTCGGTCGTCAACATCGCTAGGAGCGCCGGCGCGTCTTCCAGCCTCAGCTCGCGAAGCGTGACTCCCTTGGCCGCCAGCACCGGAAGCTGGGCGCGCCAGTCAGTCGAGACGATCGCAGGGCGATTCTGGGTCAGCGGTCTTTCCGTGATCGCAGTGACGTTGTTGCGGTCGGAATACGGCATGATTTCCATGGCTAGTTGACCCCCAGAATGCTCAGCGTGCTGACCTTGTCGTCCGCGTTCTCGCCCCACAGGACGTTGTCACCCCAGAGGAGGTTCTCGCCCCAGAGAACGTTCTCGCCCCAGAGGACGTTCTCGCCCCAGACGATGTTGTCGCCCCAGATGACGTTGTCACCCCAGATGATGTTCTCGCCCCAGATGATGTTGTCGCCCCAGATGACGTTGTCGCCCCAGATGACGTTGTCGCCCCAGATGATGTTGGACGCCCACGCCGAGCCCATTCCCAGCCCTGCGCCCGTGAGGATCGTCTGTCCCCAGGTGACGTGCGCCGCCCAGGTCAGCGTCTGGCCGCCGATGGCTGACGCCTCGGCGAGGAACTCCGGATATGTGAGGAACGCATCCGGGTTAGCGGTCACGGTACCCGTGACCCACGCGAACCTGACCGAGCCTTCGGCGTTGACTTCACCAACACCCTGCGTCAGCGCGTCCGCGCCGTTCAGCGGAAGCGCGGTGTACTGCAGCATCGCCTTCACGGCGTTGCCGCCGAGGTGCAGCGGCGCCACCTTGTAATAGCTGCCGGCCCAGTTGGATGCCTGCAGCACGGTGGCGATGACGCCGCTGGTCACGGCCGTCGCCATGCTGCTGCCGCTCAATTTCAGATACCGCTTGTTGCCGTTGCGGTACTGCAGATTCGGGTATCGCTTGTAAAGGTAGCTGTTGACGTCGACCACCGAGATCAAGCCATGGCCCGGCGCTACGACGTCGGGTTTGATGAAGCCGTCGTACCAACTCGGTCCGCGCGAGCTGTACGGCGTCACCACGTCGTCGCCCCGCCCGATCGTGCCGTTCGTGTTCACGGCACCCACGGTGATGGCTGACGGCGCGTTCCCCGGCGACGAGATCCCCGCGTAGCCGATTTCGCCGGTGTCAGGGTTGGTGCCGTTGTTGCCCGCCGAAACCACGACCACCAGGCCCGCCCGCACGGCCGCCTCGACTGCCTGCACCAGAGCATCGTCCGCCGCCGGCGCCAGGATCGGATGGCCCAGCGAGAGGTTGAGGATCTGGATGTTGAATTTCGCCTGGTTGGCGACGGCAAACTCGATGGCGCGGATCACGTTGCTTGTCCGCCCCTTGCCGTTCTTATCAAGCACGCGCAGGCCGAGGAAGTGCACCTCTGGAGCCACGCCCATGTACTGCGAGTCGTAGGCGCCGATCAGTCCGGCGACGTGCGTGCCGTGGCCGTACTCGTCAAATGGCGCGCTCGCAAGCACCGAATCGGTCGTGAAGTCGTAGAAGCCGACGATGCGATTGCCGAACGCGGGCAGCGCCGCTATACCGGAATCGATCACGGCAACCCCGATTCCCTTGCCGGTCGAGTATTCGCTTTGCCCGAGGGTGCTGCGCAGCGTGTTCGCCGGAATCGTCGTTAAATCAGAGCTGGTCGCGCTGCCCTGCACGTCGGCGTCGCTGCCCACCGACTCCACCAGGTTGTTCTTAACCAGGTGCTGAATGCACTCGGCACTCAGTTCGGCGGTCAGCGCGTCAATCGAGGGATGCTCGCCCTTGATCTTGGGGCCACAGGCTTTGAGTGCCTGCTTGAATTCCGCGCGCCGCCCCGGCTTGGTCCGGATGATGACGCGCTCTGTGGACCCGCTCTTCAGACTCTGTAGCGAGTGATCCAGCTTCTGACCGCCCTGCGACGCGTCGACCGGTCCTGCGAGGACCAGCGCGCCGATTAGTGCGGCCGCACACTTCCACAACGGGACACCTCTGCGCATGGCCGACTGAAGAGCAAATGAACGGCCACAATGGTCGAGTTGCGGCATGTGACGCGTAAGGCGAGTCAGGACAGTGGTTTGTCGCGCGCAGGTGCATTCGATCCGTCTTTGTGGCGGCAGGGTCGTCAGGACCACCTCGGAGCATGCAGGCGTGTGCAGATCAAGGCGCTCGCAACCGCAACCCGCGACGCATCCACGAGATATCCGCGGTGTTCCATTCTGAGCGCCGCGTGTCGCGCCTCAGACCGTCGAGCGCGCATTCTCACGTGCCCGTAGCGCACACCCGGCACCCTGCGTGCAGAGACCACGGTCCGCTGCACGCGCGGTCCGTTTTGCCCCCCAGAAAATGCGCGCGCGATGCCGGTTCCGTAACGGAGCCCAGGTGCGTGTCAAATTCTGGAGGCGCCAGATGTTTCGCGCTCGGCTTGGATTCTCCGCACTCGCCGCCGTGGTCGCCCTCGTCTTCCTGTCGCCATTGCGCCTCGATGGTCAGCGCGCGTCGCGCTTCGAGCGCGAGGTCGTCAATGGCCGCGAAGTGGTCGCTGGCGAGGCGCTCTTCAAATTCCGGTATCCACCAGCGGCTGCTGATCTCGCGCAGGTCGCTGCCGACGCTAACGCAGACGATGTGAGGCGGGTCGGGCGCACGGGCGCGATGCTGGTGCGCTCACGGGCGATGAACACCGCGGCGCTGCTGGCGCGGCTGCGGAACCGCGCCGACGTCGAATACGCCGAGCCGAACTTCATCATCCGGATTGGCGCGCAGCCGAACGATCCTTCGTTCGGTCAGCTCTGGGGGCTCCAGAACACCGGCCAGACCATCAACTTCGTTCCCGGGGTCCCCGGCGCCGACATCGATGCGGTGCCCGCGTGGGATCAGACGGTCGGTTCAACCGCGCACGTCGTCGCCGTGATCGACACCGGCATCGACTACACGCATCCTGATCTTGCCGCCAACATCTGGTCGGCACCCGCATCGTTCACGGTAAGCGTTGCCGGCCAGCAGATCACGTGCGCGGCGGGAACGCACGGCTTCAACGCCATCACCCGGACGTGCAACCCGATGGACGATCACCATCACGGAACGCACGTCGCAGGCACCATCGGCGCCGTCGGCGACAACGGGATCGGCGTGGCGGGCGTCAACTGGACCGCCCGCATGATGGGGATCAAGTTCATCGACGATACCGGGAGCGGCACGATCGCCGACGCGATCGCGGCGCTCGAATTTGCGATGGCCGTGAAGCAGGCGTTCGCAACCACCGGCGCCGCCGATATCCGCGTGCTGTCGAACAGCTGGGGCGATTACGAATTCTCGCAGGCACTGCTCGACGAAGTCATGGCCACCAACGCGGCCGGCATGCTGTTTGTCGCCGGCGCCGGGAACAACGGCTTCGACAACGACATCCTGCCGATGTACCCCGCCAGCTTCAACGCCCCAAACGTGATCTCCGTCGCCGCCACCACGAACACCGACAACCGGGCGTGGTTCTCGAATTACGGCGCCGAGTCGGTGCACCTCGCGGCGCCGGGCGTCGACATCCTGTCCACGGTGCCCGGCGGCACCTACTCGTTCCTCAGCGGCACGTCGATGGCGACGCCGCATGTCTCCGGCGCCGCGGCCCTCGTGCTGTCCGTGTGCGAGATGGATACGGCGTCGCTGAAGGAGACGCTGCTGGGCACGGTCGCTCCCTTGCCGGCGCTCGCCGGCATCACCACGACCGGCGGCCGCCTGCAGGTGAACAGCGCGCTGCGCGCGTGCACCCTGCCTCCGGATACGCCGACGAATCTGACCGCGCGTTCCGGCGATACGCGGGTGCTGCTCGCCTGGAACGCCGGGCTCGGCGCGATCAAGTACAACGTCAAGCGCAGCCTGACGTCAGGCGGCCCGTACATCACCATTGCCGCCGACATTGCCGGTACCACCTATGTCGATGCCGACGTCGTCAACGGCACGCGCTACTACTACGTCGTCTCGGGGCAGAACACGCTCGGCGAGAGCAGTGACTCGAATGAAGCGTCGGCCGTTCCGAACATCCCTCCCGACGTCGTGGTCTCGGCGCTCTCGGCGCCGGCCGTCGCGGGGGCCGGCACGACGATCGCGGTATCTGTAACGACCCGGAACCAGGGCAGCGGCAACGCGGATCCCTCGGTCACGCGCTTTTATCTTTCGGATAACTCGGCGCTTGATCCCGCCGACGTCAGGCTCTCCGGCGAGCAGCTGGTGCCGGCGCTGCCGGCGGGTGCGTCCAGCGTCGCGTCGATTTCGATCGAGATTCCCGACGAAGCGGCGACGGGACGTCGCTACGTGATCGCGAAAGCGGACGATCTGGACGTGCTGTTCGAGACCAGCGAAACCAACAACACCCGCTCACGCTCGGTGCAGATCGGGCCGGATCTCGATGTGTCGTCGTTCACGGTGCCGGCTGAGGTCGCCGCCGGGGGCACTATTGCGGTGACCGACACCGTGACGAACGTGGGCGGCTCGGCCTCGCCGGGCAGCAGCACGACCTTTTATCTGTCTACCAACAGCTCGCTGAGCGCGGAAGACGTGTTGCTCGGCAGCCGGGTGGTACCGGCGCTGGCCGCCGGCGCCGCGAACGCGGGTTCGAAGGACCTGACGATTCCTTCGACCACCGTGACCGGCTCGTACCACGTCATCGCGATGGCGGACGGCAATGACGCGATTCTCGAGACGAGCGAAGCCAACAATACGTCCTGGCGCTCGATCAAGATCGGCGGAGATCTCGTGATCTCGGCCCTCACGGTCTCGAGCGGCGGGTCAAGCCTGACCTTGAGTGTCAGCGACACCACCACCAACGACGGCGCCGGCGCGATTGCGGCGTCGGTCACGCGGTTCTACCTGTCGTCGAACAGCTCGTTCGATGCGAGCGATACCCTGCTCGACGGCGCACGTTCTGTGCCCGCACTCGCCCCCGGTATCAGCAGTGTCGGCCCGACGACCGTCACGATTCCGGTGAACACCGCCGCCGGCGCCTATTACGTCATCGCCAAGGCCGATGCCGACGGCGCGGTCGTCGAGACCTCGGAGACGAACAACACGCGGGCGGGCTCGATTTCGGTTGGCAGCGACCTCGTTGTTTCGTCACTCGTCGTGCCTGCGAAAGGCGGCGCCGGAGTTCCAATCAGCGTGACGGATACCACCTCGAACGACGGAGACCGCGCTGCCGCCCCATCGACTACGAGGTTCTACCTGTCCGTCAATTCGACCTGGGACGCCGCGGACGTGCTGCTCACGGGCGCCCGTCCGGTGCCGGGGCTCACCGAGGGTACGGCGGACAGCGGGCCGACGACATTGACTATTCCCGCGGCGACCGCTACGGGCGCGTACTACGTGATTGCGAAAGCGGACGCCGACAATGCCGTCCTCGAGGCGAAGGAGACGAACAACACGGTGTCGCGCTTGATCCAGATCGGACCGGATCTCAAAGTATCGTCGTCCACGGTGCCGGCCAAGGGTGGTGCCGGTCTGCCGCTGGTGATCAGCGACACGACCATGAACGCGGGCGGCGGATCGGCGAGTACGACGGCGACGCGGTTCTACCTGTCGGTGAACCAGTCCTTTGATGCAGGCGACACTCTGATTGGCGGCCGCATCCTCACGGGGCTCGCGACAGACGAGGCCAGCACGACGACGTCCACATCACTGCCGATCCCCGCCGCCACCGCCAGCGGGACCTACTACGTGATTGCGAAGGCCGACGCCGACAACGCGGTGACGGAAACGTCGGAGACCAATAACACCTACGCCCGATCCATTCGAATCGGCCCCAACCTCACCTTCTCGACGCTGACGACGTCGGCGTCCACCGTTGCCGCCGGCGCCCCAGTCATGGTGACGGACAAAATCACGAACGACGGCGGCGGCAGTGCCGCATCGACGGTGACGCGGTTCTACCTGTCGGCGAACACCACACTCGACGCCGCGGACGTGGTGCTCTCCAGCCGATCCGTGCCGGCGCTCGACCCGGCCGCCTCGAGCACCGGCTCGACGCCGTTGACGATTCCGGCAGGGACATCGCCCGCCAAGTACTACATCCTGGCGAAGGCCGACGGCGACGGAGCCGTGGCCGAGACGTCAGAAACGGACAACGTCTGGTGGAGGTCGATCCAGGTGACGGCCCCGTAGAGGATAATCCGTGGGTTGTCGACTTCGCCCACGCACGGCGGACCGCGCCGCCTGTTTCCTCTCACCCTGACCGCGCTCGGCGTCGTTTACGGCGACATCGGCACCAGCCCGCTCTATGCGATGCGCGAGTGCTTCTTCGGGTCGCACTCGGTACCGCCCACGCACGACAACGTGCTGGGTGTGCTGTCACTGATCATCTACTCGCTGCTGCTCGTCATTTCGGTCAAGTACATCGCGCTTGTGATGCGCGCCGACAACCAGGGGGAGGGTGGCGTGCTCGCACTGACCGCTCTCGTGCCCGGCCGCACCGGCGCCGTCGGAGGCGTCGCGAGGCTGGCGGTCGGGCGCCCGGTGCTGATCGCGCTGGGCATCTTCGGGACGGCCCTGTTGTACGGTGAAGGGATGATCACGCCGGCCATTTCCGTGCTCGGCGCGACTGAAGGCCTCGAAGTGGCCACGGCGCTCTTCCGGCCATATGTCGTGCCGCTGACTGTCGTGATACTCGTCGGCGTGTTCGTGATCCAGAAGTACGGGACGCATCGGGTTGGCGGGCTGTTCGGCCCGATCATGATCGCCTGGTTCCTCACCATTGCCGTGCTGGGCGCGATCTGGATTGCGCGGGCGCCCGCGGTGCTCGCGGCCTTCGATCCGCGATACGCGTTCAGCTTCTTCGCGACCAATGGCTGGACCGGGTTTGCCGTGCTGGGGGCGGTCGTCCTCGTCGCCACCGGAGCCGAAGCGCTCTACGCGGACATGGGCCACTTCGGCAAG
>Ga0075428_100003048_pt1 | contig 18277 bp, 13 predicted proteins | sample RhiMetdeltSRZDD2_FD_75291 | JGI IMG/M metagenome (GOLD analysis project Ga0075428, IMG submission 75291) | Populus rhizosphere microbial communities from Tennessee, USA - Rhizosphere MetaG P. deltoides SRZDD2 | ecosystem: Host-associated > Plants > Roots > Rhizosphere > Soil | place: USA... | reverse complement strand
TCGCTCGGCGTCCAACTCGCGTTTGCGAGCGATCGATGCGACCAGCTCGACGATCCGTGGTGGGACCAGGCGATTCCGGTGCGCTTTCATGAGGAGGCGCGGTCTATCGAGACGGTACTGGCCGCCTGCGCCGAGTCGCCCATCGACGGGATTGTTGCGGTAGGGGATCGCCCGGCCGTGCTCGCAGCACGGATCGGCCGCACCCTGGGTCTCCCCGGTCATCCGCCGGAGGCGGCGGCGATCAGCCGGAACAAGCTGGCGACGAGAGAGGCGTTTCAGTCGGCGGGTTTGCCGACACCCTGGTTTTTCGCGACGCCGATCGATGCTGATCCCGCCTCTTTTGCATCACGACTTCGCTATCCCGCTGTCGTCAAACCTCTGGCCCTCGCGGGCAGTCGAGGCGTTGTCCGTGTGAATAACGAGGAGGAGCTGCTCGCGGCATTCGCGCGGGTGCGTCGCCTGCTTTCGGCGCGCGACGTCCGGCTCGAACGAGATGAGGCGCACGGGCACGTGCTGATCGAGTCGTTCATCCCCGGCGCGGAATACGCGGTTGAAGGTCTGTTGACTCACGGAGCGCTGCAGACGCTGGCGATCATCGACAAGCCGGACCCGCTCGATGGTCCGTTCTTCGAAGAAACGATCTACCGCATGCCATCGGTGGCGCCGCCAGTAGTCCAGCGGCGCATCATCGGGGCGGTCGCCGCCGCCTGCAGTGCCATCGGCCTGCGCCACGGTCCGGTGCATGCCGAGTGTCGCGTGCAGGCCGCGGCGGACGACGAAGACCTGCGAGTGTATGTGCTCGAAGTCGCCGCGCGTCCGATCGGCGGGCTGTGCTCACGCGCCGTACGTTTTGAGGGAAATGTTTCGCTCGAAGAGGTCCTGCTGCGGCACGCGCTCGGCGAGGATGTGTCCTCCTCTACGCGGGAAGCGGCGGCGTCCGGGGTGATGATGATTCCAGTTCCCCGACGAGGCATCTACCGCGGCGTCGACGGCGTGGATCAGGCCACAGCGGTCAGCGGCGTGGAGGCCGTCCGCATCACGGTGAAGCCGGACACGACACTCGTGCCGCTGCCGGAAGGAAAAAGTTACCTGGGGTTCATTTTCGCGCGCGGCCGGCACCCTGCTGACGTCGATCGCGCGCTTCGGGATGCCCACTCGCGACTCGAGTTCAGAGTGGAACGCGAGTTGGCGGTGTTGTGAGGCTACTTGGCCTGTTGGGGCACGTAGCCGGGTGGGAGCGCCGCCCCCTCGCCGAAAAAGAAATCCTCCATCTGTTTCGCGATGAGCTCCTGCGCTTCCTTCTGCCACGGCATCAGCCGGTATTCATTGAGAATCATCTTCATCCGCTCTTCCCACAGCTTCCACGCCTGGCCAGACACCTTGTCGTAGATGCGCTGGCCGAGCTCGCCGGGCCACGGGGGTGCATCAAGTCCGGGCAATTCTTTCTGAAACTTGACACACTGTACGGTGCGTCCGGTCTTGTTCTCGGCCGGCGCGGAGTCTTGCGGGGGAGGACCACAGGTCGCCATATCGCGATCGTAGCTCAATGCGGCGTCGTGAGATGATTCAGATCCAACCTCAACTGTAAAGTTCCGCGTCAGCGCGGCCTGATTCGCGTTCTTGTCGCCCGAAGACCCTACATGCTTGAGTCCACAGGCACTTACGACTGCGATTTCCTTTTTGTCGGGGTGGGCACACGCCTTGTAAGCCCAGCACCAATTGCCCGCGCGACCGCATGGGTCGGAACGGAAAACCAGGAGGACTGCCGTGGACGGAGTACGCAAAGAGCGTCGTGGATTCGCCTCAATGTCAATCGACAAGCAGCGCGAAATCGCCAGCAAGGGCGGTCGCGCCGCACACGAAAAAGGCACGGCTCATGAATGGACGCCTGACGAAGCACGCGCGGCGGGCCGCAAAGGTGGCCAGATCAGCCGTGGCGGCCGCGGGCGCCTTGTGACCCAGACCGGGCTGGATGTAACGACCCTCGGGCCGGCCCATGTTTCCGGCATGGACCGGACCGCGTCGACCAGCGACTAGAAAACGTCCCGACGCGACGATTTCGACCGGATGAGAGAGAGACGCTGTGCTACTGCGTACACTTTCCTGTGCGCTGCTGGTAGCTGCGCTCGCGGCCCCGGCCGCGGGCCAGGCACCTGCGGCGCAGGGCACGACGACCACCACCAGTCAGACCGCGGTCACCCAGGATGAAATCGTCCTGCAGGGCGACAGCACCCCCCGCCCCGCACTCCCCACTATCAACGGCGATACCGGCTTCTGGTTCGTGCCGACCGCGGAAACGATGCCCGGGGGCCGCTGGTCATTCAGCGTGTTCCGGGCGAACTTCGATCGGCGCCAGGGGCTCACCGACGTCAATCAGATCGGTTTCACCGCAGCGGTGGCCCTCGGCGACCGCGTCGAGCTGTTCGGATCGTGGCGGACGGTTCGACTCGATCGCGACGTCAGGCCCACCTTCATTCCCGGGGATCCGGTGTTCGGCGGCGTCTCGCAGGAATATCCGTACCTGCGGCGCGGTTGGTCGAAAACGCTCGGCGGCCCCGTGATCGTCGGCGGGAAGTGGAGCCTGATCTCGCAGTCGCGTGGCGATGCGATGAGCATCGCGCCGCGCGTGATGGTGAAGTTCCCCAGCGGCTCCACCTGGTCGAGCACCAACGACTGGGACGGCCATCTCGATCTCGTCGTCAGTCGTGAGCTGAACCAGGCGTTCGAGATGTCGGGCATGGCCGGCGCTGTACTCCGCGGCGACCCGGACGAGTTCCGCGTATCGGACGGCGTGTCATGGGGGCTCGGCGCGAGCTTCCCGAGCCGGTCGCGGCTTCGCGCTCTCGTTGAATGGCAGGGCGAGTTCGTCATCAAGGACAACACGCTGGTGCTCAACCCGCCTTATGTGGCGGAGGACGGCAGCATCGCTCCGCTGCTCAGCCCGATCTCGGATCCGACCAACTTCAAGGTCGGCGGCGTCTTCCAGGCCTCCAACGGCCTGTTCGTGCACCTGGGCGCGAATTACAGCTTCGGCACCGAAGGCCGCACCGTCGGCGGGTTCGATCTGGAGCACAACCAGTGGGGCCTCGACATCCGCGTCGGCTGGCACCCGGGTGTGACGCCGCAGCGCGAGCGCGTCCGTGTGATCAAGGAAACGACGACCGTCACGAACACCGTGACGCCGCCGCCGGTGGCTGCCGCGCCGCCGCCGAATCGTGGTCCAACGGTGACCGCCTCCTGCAATCCGTGCACGGTCGAGCCCGGTCAGACGAGCAACCTCACCGCGACGGGAACCGATCCTGACGGAGAGCCGCTGACATATCAGTGGGCCGCCCCGCAGGGCACGTTCAACAACCCCGCAGCGCCCAACACGGTGTGGACGGCTCCGAACCAGGAAGGCAACGTCCAGGCGACCGTCACTGCGCGTGATCCGCGCGGCGCCACGGCGACCGGCAGTGTGAACCTGACGGTGGCGCGGCGGGCGGTGCTGATGTTCGAGGACGTGCACTTCGACTTCGATCGCTTCAATCTGCGGCCGGACGCGTTGAAGATCCTGGACGACGCCGTGCAGAAGCTGCAGGCGAACCCGACTCTTAACGTGACGATCGAAGGGCACTGCGACAGCATCGGCACGGTGGAGTACAACCTCGCGCTCGGCGAGCGGCGGTCCAACTCGGTTCGCGACTACCTCGTCAGTCGCGGGATCGCGGCGAACCGCCTGCGGACGGTGAGCTACGGAGAAGAACGTCCGATTGCCGACAACGACACCGCCGAGGGACGCGCGATGAACCGCCGCGCCCACCTGGCGGTCATCATCCAGTAATTCTGCCCGTATAGGTCAAAGGGCAAAGGTTACGGTATGACCTTTGCCTTTTGACCTCGTATGAGATTCCTCACCATCTACCTCGTCGGTTATTTCGTGCTCCTCATCGGCGCCACCTGGGCACTGTGGGAGTCTGGCATCCTCGGCGAGATCCCGGGCGTGTGGCTGGGGATCGCCGCGATTATCGCGATCGGTCTCGGCATCATGCTGGCCGTGGCATCGAGCCGGCCCGCGGTGTCGACGCGCCTGTAGGCGACGCGGCCAGCTCTGGCGTTTAGTGGCACGGTCTGTGTTACCGCACAGCCGCATGCCGTCCGTACGGTCGCGCGTTCTCTTTTTCCTCCTTTTCACTGCCGTTGCGTGCGCCGCCTGTCGCGAGGACGGCGACATCCAGATTTCCAGTCTCGACTTCAAGGGAGTTGAGCAGGTCGACAAGAGCGCACTCGCCAGCGGCCTCCAGACCAAGCGCGGCTCGCGCCTCCCATGGGGGCGCAAACGATTCTTCGATCGAAGCGCGTTCGAGGCCGACCTGAAACGGATCGAGGCGTTCTATCGCGACCGCGGCTTTCCGGACGCGCGCGTCACCTCGTTCGACGTGCAGCTCAATGACGCGCAGGACAAGGTCGACGTCACCCTCACGATCTCCGAGGGCGAACCGGTGACCGTGTCCGAGATCGAGCTGACCGGCTTCGACGTCCTCCCGGAGGACGAAGTGCGGTCGCTGAAGGACACGCTCCCGCTGCGTGTCGAGCAGCCGCTCGATCGGCAGCTCGCCCTCGCGTCGCGCGAGCGCGCGCTGAACCTGCTGCGAGACGAGGGGTATCCCTACGCTACCGTCACTCTCACCGATGATGAGAGCGGCGCCCGCAGCCGCCGGGTGAAGCTCGACGCCGTGCCGGGCACGCTTGCGCATTTCGGCGAGATCGACATCAACGGCCAGGTCAGCGTCAGCGAGAACGTCGTCCGGCGGCAGCTGACGTTTCAGCCAGGCGACGTCTTCACGCGGCGCGAGATGCGCGAGAGCCAGCGGAAGCTGTACGGGCTCGAGCTGTTCGAGTTCGTCAACGTCGAATCGCGCGAGGACCAGGCAGTGCAGTTGCCCGACGTCCCGATACGGGTCACCGTTGCCGAAGGCAAGCACCACAAGGTGAACATGGGCGTTGGCTACGGAACCGAGGAGCAGGCCCGCGCACGACTGCGGTGGGACCACCTCAACTTCCTTGGTGGCGCGCGCCATGCCGGGTTCGAGGGAAAGTGGTCGTCGCTCGATCGTGGGGTCCGCACCGAATTTCGCGAGCCGTTCTTCCTGCGGCCGCACTTCTCGCTCAACTTCGAGGGGCAGGCGTGGCAGGCGGCCGAACCCGTGTACTCGCTCAACACGCTGGGCGGCCGCGTGACGCTGCGCCACCAGGCCAACTCCCAGAATCTCTGGTCGATCGCGTTCATCAACGAGTATCAGCGCAGCTCCGTGACGCCGGAGGCGCTGCTCGATTTCACGTTCCGCGACGAGCTGATTGCGCTGGGGCTGGATCCTACAGACGGCCAGTCGACCGGGACGCTCGGCGCGATTTCGTTCGCGATCAACCGCAACACGACGACCAACATTCTCGACGCGCGCAGCGGGTACGTGCTCAACGCTCAGGTCGAACAGGCGGGAAAATTTCTCGCCGGCACGTGGGATTACCGGTCGATCACGGGCGAGGGGCGGCATTACGTGTCGGCCGGGCGCAGGCTGGTCCTGGCGAACCGGCTCCGCATAGGCACGATTGATCCGATTGGCGACCTCCTGAGCAACGTCCCGTTCTACAAGCGCTACTTCCTCGGCGGCGCCTCCAGTCTTCGTGGATGGGGGCGGTTCGAGGTCGGACCGACCAGCGGGTTCGGCCTGCCGATCGGCGGCCACACGATGCTCGAAGGATCGTCGGAGGTGCGTGCGCCGCTCACCGACAAGTTTGGCGCGGTGGCGTTCGTCGACTTCGGCAACGTCTGGACGCAGCCGTGGGACTTCAACGTCACCGACCTGCGATATGCCGTGGGCCCGGGCCTCCGGTATCTCACTCCGATCGGGCCGGCCCGCGTCGACTTCGGCTATCAGCTGAATCCGATTCCGAATCTGCGCGTCAACGGAGAACCCGAGCACCGGCACTGGCGCGTTCACTTCAGCATAGGCCAGGCTTTCTAAATGAACTCCCGAATTCCAACGCCCAATTCCCAAGGCGCCTAGCCGATGTCGATCGCACGGCGGTCGCTGCAGGTGGTCGCTCTCGTTTGCACCCTGATTGTGGGCGCCGCCTCGATGGCCGTCATCGTCACCCAGACGACCTGGTTCAAGGAATGGCTGCGCGGCTTCATCGTCAGGCAGGCTGAAGACTACGTGAACGGCCGGCTGTCGATCGGCCGGCTCGACGGAAATCTTTTCTTCGGCGTCGACCTCGAAGACGTCGACGTCACCATGAATGGCCAGACGGTCGTCGACATCAAGGACGTCGGCCTCGACTACAACGTTTTCACCATCCTCAGCGAGGGCGTCGTCCTCGACGACATCCGCCTCACACAGCCTGTGTTCCGGGTGGAGAAGGACGCGGACGGCTGGAACATCCTCAGGTTGTTCAAGGCGCGCACTCCAGACCCCGACGAACCACAGTCGCGGCTCCCGATCGCCATCGGCGAAATCGGCATCAGTGACGGCACGCTGTACATCGAGGACAAAAGCCTGCCGCGCCGAAGTACTGGGGAAGGCGGAGCCGTCGGCACGTCAGGAATCGACATGCCGTCGCGAATCGAACGCCTCGACGCGTCCCTCGGAATCGCCAGCGACGAGGACGAGCTGACCGTCGAGATTGCTCATGTGTCGCTTCGCACCGCTACACCGTCGTTTGGCGTCAACGCCCTGTCCGGCGTGATCCGCCGCCGCGAGAACGGTCTCATCCTCGAGAACGTCTCAATGCGGACGGAAGAAACGTCACTCCGGATCGACGGCACCATCGGCAACATCGAAGAAGGAACCCGGACGATCGATCTCAAGGCCTCGTCCGACAAGTTCGACGTCGAAGAGATCGCCCGGATCTTTCCGGCGCTGCGCGGCTACGCGATGCAGCCAGCATTCGAGGTGAGCGCTCGAGGTCCGCTCAGCAGCCTCTCGGTGGATCTGAATGCGCGCGAAAAGAATCTTGGCCAGGTGACCGGGGATTTGACGGTCGATGCCGTCGGCCCCGAGCGGCGGGTTGCCGGCACCGTTTCGATGGTGCATCTGAACGTCGCGCCAGTTGTTCGGCGAGCCGATGTGAAGAGCGACATCACCGGCGAGGCGCGTATCGACCTCGCGCTGCCATCGGCGGGCCGGCCGGTTCGCGGCACCTACAGGGTCAATGCCGGGCGCGTGCAGTTCATCGGCTATGACGCGCGCAACGTCGTCGCCTCGGGACGCATCGACGGGCGGGTGATTCGCGTGAAGGGCACGGCTGACGCATACGGCGGCCGGGCGACCACGGAAGGAGTCGTCGTCGCGGGCCGCCCCGTGAGACTGAATCTGGCGGGGCGGGCGAACAACGTCGACCTGCGCAACCTGCCGCCGATGCTCAAGGCTCCCGGCGTGCCCAGCGATCTCCAGTTCACCTACACGCTGACCGGGCGTGACGGACGCTACTCGGGCGACGTGAAGATGGACGCGTCGACAATGGCCGGCGCCTCTATTGCGCCGGGCACCACCGGTCAGTTCTCGTTTGGCGCGGGCGAAGCGCCGACGTACGCGGCCCAGGGACAGGTCAGCAACCTCGACGTGGAACAGATTGGCCGTGGATTCGCGATTCGTGCACTCGCCAGCGACCGCTACAAGAGCCGTATCAATGCCACGTATGACGTGAAAGGCAGCGGCGGCGGCCCATCTCCGCTGACGCTCGACGCCACCGGCACCGCCGTCGATTCCGAGATGTTCGGCGCCAGCTTCCCCCGCATGGATTTCACCACCAACATCGCCGGCGGGAATCTGCACGTGAAGGCGCTGGGTCAGTTCTCCGGTCTTGATCCGTCAGTCGTCACCGGCAACGACAGACTCGCGGGCAGTCTGACGGGCGCGGTCGACGTCGATACGACGATGCGCGGTTATTTGTCGGGCGTGACCGTCGATTCCTTCGACGCCACCGGACGCGTCAACCTCGCCAATTCGACCGTTCACGGCCTTGCGATCGATACCGCGGTCATCGACGGCAGCTACGCGAACCGGGAAGGGCACCTGACGCAGGCGGCGATTGCCGGCCCCGATCTGAAGGTCACGGCCCACGGTGACATTGCCCTCAACGACACGGGCGCCTCCAACCTGACGGCGCATCTGGAAACGCCGGCCGCCGAACGGATTGGCGAGATCATCGGGCGGCCGCTCAAGGGCGCCGCCGTCATCGACGCGACCGTGACCGGCAACGCCAGGGAGTTGAAGGCTGCCGGGATGCTGCAGGGCAGCAACATCGGCTACGGCAACAGCGAGGCGCTCAGCCTGAATGCGACCTTTGAGGCGGCGGTTCCGGACCTGGCCGTGGAAAACGGCACGCTGCACGCCAAGAGCACGGCCACCTTCCTCGAGGTTGGCGGTCAGACGGTGCGCGAGCTGACAGCTGACACCACGTATTCGCAGAACAAGCTCGATTTCAAGGCCGTCGCGCAGGAAGGCATGCGCGAGCTCGCCGCCGATGGCTCCGCCGTGTTTCATCCCGATCATCAGGAGATCCATCTCACCAACCTTGCGCTGCGCGCCGAGCAGGTCGAGTGGCGGACCGCTCCGGGCACGGAGACGGCAATTCATTACGGCGGCAATCGGATTGGCGTCGAGAACCTGCAGCTGGTGAGCGGCGATCAGCGCATCGAGGCCGACGGGGCGCTCGGCTCGCCGAGCGAGACGCTGCAGGTACGCACGAGCAACGTCGACGTCGCGCAGCTCGATCGTCTCCTGCTGGGCGATCAGCGTCTCGCTGGACGCCTGAATGCAACCGCCATGATCTCGGGACCGACGAAGGAGCCGCGCGTCGAGGGAGAATTCACCCTCACGCAGGGCGCATTCCGCCAGTTCATGTTCGAGTCGCTCGCCGGCACGGTCGATTATGTCGGCCGCGGAATGAACGTCGACGTCCGCTTGCAGCAGACGCCGCAAGCATGGCTCACGGCCACCGGCTACGCGCCTCTGTCGCTCTTCCGGCGCAACCCCGGCGGAGTAATGGGGGACCACGAGTTGCCTGGCCCCGGGGAGGCGATCGACCTGCAGATCGCGAGCAGCCAGGTCGACCTCGGCGTTGTTCAGGGCTTCACGTCCTACGTGACCAACGTAACCGGCGCGCTGCAGGCCAACGTCAAGGTGACGGGTTCCGGCACCGATCCGCACTTCGACGGCGTCGTCGACATCCGCGGCGGCACGTTCGAGATTCCCGAGCTGGGCACCGCATATACCGGTCTGGATACCCGCATCGATCTGAAGGACGAAGCGGTCACCATCAGCGAGATGCGGATTGTCGACGAGCACAAGAAGATCATGACCGTCGGCGGAACGATTGCCGTGCACGAGCGGGCGGTCGGCGCATTCGACGTCAAGCTCCAGTCGGAAGATTTCGAGGTGATCGACAATCAGCTGGCCGACCTCAAGCTCGACACTGATATCCGGGTGACGGGCGAGCTCCGCAAGCCGCGGCTCGAAGGGTTCGTCGAAGTCGAGTCAGGATCGGTGGAGGTTGCGCGGCTGCTCGAGGAGGTCACGGCCGACCCGTATTCGACCGAAGCCCTCCAGTTTGATCCGACCGATCCGTCTGCGCCAGCGCCGGCGCCTCCTCCTGCCACGCTGCAGGCGACGATGCTCGATGCGCTCGACCTGAACCTGGGCGTCGCCGTGCCGAGCAGCCTCGTGCTGCGCGGGACTGACCTCCGGCCGGTGAACGCGCCGATCGATTTTGGCGACTTGAATGCGACGGTCGGCGGCGCGGTCCAGGTGCGCAAGGCGCCGGGTGAGAAGTTCCGCCTCACCGGCGAGGTGAATACGGTTCGCGGAAGCTACACGTTCCAGGGCCGCCGGTTCGACATCCTGCGCGACGGGCGCATCCGCTTCGCGGGGACCGATGACATTGATCCGCAAATCGACCTGCGCGCCCGCCGCCTCATCGCCGGCGTCGAGGTCTTCGTCCGCGTGCTGGGAACGATGCGCGCGCCTGAGTTGTCGTTCAGCAGCAACCCGCCGCAGGATCAGGCGGACATCCTGTCGCTGATTGTCTTCAACATGCCGATCAACGAGCTCGGCGAAGGGCAGCAGATCTCGCTGGCAGAGCGCGCCGGCGCGCTGGCCGGCGGCTATCTCGTGTCAGGGCTGACGCGATCGCTCGCCAATGCGCTGGAGCTCGACGAGTTCGAAATCCAGGCGCAGGGCGAGCGAACACTCGGCCCGACGCTCAGCATCGGCGAGCAGGTCGGCGAGCGCCTGTTCTTCCGCATCCGCCAGGGCTTTGGCGCCGAGCAGGCGACTGAGTTCATCCTCGAATATCAGATTGCCGATTTCCTCCGCCTGCAGGGGTCTGTGGCGGAGACCGGCGGCGGTTCGCAGCGGACGACCTTCCGCCGCATTGAGCGCGGCGGGCTCGATCTGATCTTCTTCTTCAGTTACTGACTCTGAACCACGACGGCACGACGGTCACGACATTCGCATCGTGTCGTCGCGTTCGTCGTGGTTTCTTTCGAGAATACGTCTAGGCTTTCTCGACCTGCACCCGCGCGTCGTTGAAGCACGCGCCGCCGCCGAGGTCGGTGAGCGCGTCCGACACCAGTGCGTTGGTCGTATAGCCATTGCCGGTATGCCGCCGCCAGAGACCTTTCGGCAGTGAGACGGTGCCGGTGCGGATCCAGGTGCCCAGCGTGACAGTGCACCGGATCTCGCCGAGCGCGTTGAAGATGCGGATCGCATCTCCCTCCGTAAGTCCGCGCGCAGCGGCGTCGTCGGGATTCATCAGCAGGCGGACGTCCGGCCGCGGCAGCTCCGCCAGCGTCGAGCTGACCGTCCGCTCGCTGGCCGGGGAGATGAGCGCCAGCGGGAACTCCGGGGTCGCCGGGTCAGGCCGATAGCCGTAGAGCCCCGCAGGCGCCTCGGTTTCGAGGTGTTCGGGGAAGAGATCGGCCTTGCGGTCCGGCGTTACCGGCCAAACGTCGTGGAACTGAATCGGCCGCCCGCCATGGGGAGGAGTCGCCGCTCCGATGGCGCGCAGATCCGATCCGATTGACTCGGGGAGCTTTGACAGGACGTCGATCATCTCCTCGAGCTCGCCGCTCGGATCGGCCTCAGACCGCAGATCGAGGCGGCCCATCAATTCTCCGAATACGTCCGCGTTCGATCGCGACTCGCCCTGGGCTTCCACGACCGGCTTTCCCAGCTGCAGGCTGATCGGCCCATACCCTCGCGCAATCTCGTAGCCCTCGAGAAACGTCGTCGCCGGCAGCAGCACGTCGGCGTAGCGGGCGGTGTCGGTCATAACCTGTTCGAACACGACGGTGAACAGATCCTCGCGCTCGAGCCCTCGGATGATCTTTTTCTGGTGCGGCGATGTCACCGCCGCGTTGTTGTTGTAAACGAACAGCACTTTGACGGGCGGATCGGTCTCGTCCAGGAGCGCGCGCCCGAGCTGATTCATGTTGACCAGCCGGGTCTGCGGTTCGTCGGCGCCAATCCACGGGCGAGTGAAGCCCCAGGATGCGGAGTTGCTCATCATGTAACCGCCGCCGCGCACGCCAAACTTTCCGGCGACCGCAGGGAGCGCCAGGATGGCCATCGACGCGCTGCCGCCGTTCCGGTTTCTTTCCTGTCCCCAGCCGCAGCGGATCAACGCTGGCGAGCCGGCCGCGTAGATCTCCGCCGCCGCCCGCAGACGTCCAGCGTCGATGCCCGCTTCGGCTGCAGCGCGCTCGAACGTCCAGGGCTGCGCGCGCTCACGAAGCCGATCGGCCCCGCGGGTGTGCGCGTTCAGGAAGGCGGTATTGGCTCGCCCTTCCTCAAACAGGAAACGGTGAATCGACAGAGCCACCGGAAGATCGGTACCGGGCCGGACGGCGAGATGAATGTCGGCCTGCCGGGCGAGCGGCGTAGTGCGCGGATCGATGACGATCAGCGCCGCTCCGCGGCGCTGCGCCTCGCGAATGTACGGCACCAGGTGGATCCCGGATGCCGACGGGTTGGCGCCCCAGATGACGATCGCCTTCGCGTCCGGCACGTCCTGGTAGACGACGGACGCCATCTTTCCGTAGACGCCGAGGTTCGCGGCGCCGGTGGGCGCGGCGCAGACGGTCCGCGCCAGCCGCGACGCGCCGAGCCGGCGGAACAACGTGGCGTCGCTCGTGTCCTGCGTCAGCAACCCGTTCGAGCCGCCGTACGAGTAAGGCAGTATCGATTCACCGCCCCACCGTTCACGCGCATCGCGCATCCGGTCCGCGATCGTGCCCATTGCCTCTTCCCACGTCACTCGCGCGAAAGCGGCGAGCCCTTTCGGCCCCTTGCGGACGGCGGGATACAGCAGGCGATCGGCGCCGTACAGGCGCTCCGGAAAGCGGCGGACCTTCGCACAGATATAGCCGCCCGTGATCGGATTGACGTGCGAGCCGTCGATCGCGGTAATCCGTCCGTCCTGCACCGTCACGTCGAGACTGCACGAATCGGGGCAATCGAGCGGACACACCGTGGCGACGTTGTGTTCCGTGGCAAATGTGGAGGTTGCGGTTTTCATCCGTTCCCGTCAGTCTAACGCAGGTGGAACGAGGCGATCGAATCGAACGAGACGAGCGTCACGTGGTTGTGATCGGCGGCGGGTTCGGCGGCCTTGCCGCCGTGAAGATTCTCCGACATGAACGGCTGCGGGTCACGCTGCTGGACCGCCACAACTATCACCTCTTTCAGCCGCTGCTCTACCAGGTGGCGACGGCGACGCTGTCGCCCGGCGACATCGCGTCGCCTATCCGCTGGATCTTCCGGCATGCCGCGAACGTCCGTGTGCGGCTCGCCGAGGCCAGGGCGATTGATGTTGTCGCGCGGGAAGTGCTGTTGGACGAGGGAGCGCCCGTCCGCTACGACTACCTGATCGTCGCCACGGGCTCCAGCCACAGCTATTTCGGGCACGACGAATGGGCGCGGCACGCGTCCGGTCTCAAGACGCTGGAGGATGCGCTCGCGATTCGCCGCCGCATCCTGCTTGCGTTCGAGCGCGCCGAGCATGAAACAGATCCAGCGCGGCGGCAGGAGCTGCTCACCTTCGTGCTCGTCGGCGGCGGTCCCACCGGCGTCGAGCTGGCCGGAACACTTGCGGAAATTGCGCGGCAGACGCTGCGCGACGAGTTTCGATCCATCGACACCCGCCGGGCGCGCATCGTCCTGGTTGAGGCGGGCGAGACAATTCTGCCCTCGTTCCCGCCGAAGCTCCGCAACGCCGCGCGCGCGTCGCTGACGTGCCTGGGCGTCGAGGTTCTGGAGCGGACGACGGTCACGGCGGTTGATGAGCATGGCGTCATGCTTGGCCCAACCGACCGGTTCCCGGCCGGCACCGTGCTCTGGGCTGCCGGGGTCACGGCTTCGCCACTGGTGCGATCGCTCGGCGTCCCACTGGATCGCGCGGGACGTGCGATCGTCGAACCGGACCTTTCGATTCCCGGATACCCCGACGTCTTTGTCGTGGGCGACGCCGCCGCTTTCCACCATCAAGGCGGCACTCCGTTGCCAGGCGTCGCGCAGGTGGCGATTCAGCAGGCCGCCCATGCCGCCCGCACCATCGTCAACCGTCAGCGCGGGATGGCGTCGACGCCGTTCGTCTTTACTGACAAGGGCAGCATGGCAATTGTCGGGCGGCGCTCAGGGTTGACCGACCTTGGATGGATCGCTTTCTCGGGAACACTCGGCTGGCTGGCGTGGCTCTTCCTCCACATTTTCATGCTCATCGGTTTCCGCAACCGGCTCGCCGTGCTCCTGCAGTGGAGCGTCGCCTATTTCACATATCAGCGAAGCGTCCGGCTGATCACCTACCAACAGCCGCCGTCCTAGGTCTCGGTCTTGCACCAGACCGTTGGTAATGGCCCGTCGAGATCCTCAACGGTCGGCGCGGTCGGTCGGATTGCGCTATGTCGGCGGTGAGGGGCGCGGCATCCGCCGCGAAAAGGGGCCGCTTGGCTTCCGCTACCTCGGGCCCGATGGCAAGGTGATCCGAAAGGCGGCAACGCTCAAACGGATCCGCGCGCTGGTGATTCCGCCCCTGGACCGACGTCTGGATCTGCTCTGACCCCCGCGGTCATGTGCAGGCGACCGGCCGCGACGCGCGCGGACGGAAACAATATCGATATCACCAGCGCTGGCGTGAGTCCCGCGACGAAACCAAGTTTCACCGGATGCAGGCGTTCGCGGCGGCGTTGCCTGCGATCCGCAGGAAGACGACGGCAGATCTGGCGAAGCGGGAGCTGTGCCGCGAGAAAGTGCTCGCCAGCGTCGTGCGGCTCCTCGAGCGCACGCTGATCCGCGTCGGCAACGACGAATACGCGCGCACCAATCGTTCCTTCGGTCTGACCACGCTGCGCGACGATCACGTGGATATCAAGGGGTCGAGCATGCGTTTTCAGTTCCGCGGCAAGAGCGGCAAGCGGCATGAAGTCGGTCTCGACGATCGCCGGCTTGCCCGCATCGTGCGGCAATGCCGCGATTTGCCCGGCCAGGAGCTCTTCCAGTACCTGGACGACGAGGGGCGGCGCCGCGATGTGTCGTCTACCGACGTCAACGCCTATCTGAAAGAGATCACGGGAGAGGACTTCACGGCGAAGGACTTTCGGACGTGGTTTGCGACGGTGCTCGCCTGTACCTCGCTGCGCGGATTCGAGCCCGCGTCGTCACGCGCGCAGGCAAAGAAGAATGTGATCACCGCGATCGAGGCGGTTGCCGGCGTCCTCGGCAACACGCGCAGCGTCTGCCGGAAGTCGTACATTCATCCGGCCGTGCTCGACGCGTACGAGTCCGGCCTGCTTGCGAGCACGTGCGCGAACCGGCATTTCAGGCCCCACGGCGGTCTGCGCTCCGACGAGGTGATGACGATCGCGCTGCTACGGAAATGTGAACGCAGCCCCGGGTTGGCGACGGCCGCGTAGCACCTTCGTCAGAATTTGCCGCACGATTACGGAACCGGCCGCGTCCGGCCGGAATCTTCCTCGCAATCGCCGGATCTCACGGGTTTTCGAGCGGGCACCGTATTTGCGCGATGCCCCCCGGCTCTCCAGCCAAGGAGGACGTGATGCCCGTGACAAAACCTGGCTCTACGCCGCGCTGGAAAAAGGGAACACCGCTTATGACCCGGCGAGGCCGAGTGGTCGTCCTGGCCTCCGCGTGTCTTGTGTCCGCGACGATCGCGCTTGTGCAGTTCAGGCCGCCGGCGCGGCAGCAGAGTCCGTCGGTTGAGGCCCAGCCGCAGCTGGCAGCCGTTGAGCAGCCCGTCGCGCGCGCGCCCGCCGCTCGTCCCGTGGCAAAGAAGGCTGTCGCGGCGACCAGCCGTCGTCCGGCCGCAACTGCATCGAAGACGGTGCCGGTTCCCGCGAAGTCGGACGTCACCACGGTTGTGACTGCACCGGCGCCTCGCGGCAATCAGGACGCCGTCGTCCCGTCGATCGTCACGATCAGCGGCTGTCTCGAACAAGACGACGAACGGTTCCGGTTGAAGGACACGGCTGGCGACAACGCGCCGAGGGGACGGAGCTGGCGGTCCGGATTCCTGCGCCGGAGCGCTACGACGATCGACGTGATCGACCAGTCGGACCGGCACCACCTGCCCACCTACGTCGGGCAGCGCGTGAGCGTCACCGGTATGCTCGTCGACCGTGAGATGCAGGTGCGTTCGGTGTCGATTGTTGCGGAGTCCTGCCAGGAAAAATCGGCCTGATCAGGCCTGGGGCCGGCGGAGGTAGTGGGTCGCCACGTAGTTCTCGATGAGCGATTTGAACGCCTCCGCCAGCTCAGCGTACGTCCCCCTCATCGTCGTGAAATGCTCGCCGTCGATGAACACCGGACAGTTCGGCGCTTCGCCTGTGCCGGGCAGGCTGATGCCGATGTTCGCCGCCTTTGACTCGCCCGGGCCGTTGACCACGCACCCCATGACGGCGAGCGTCAGCGTCTCGACGCCGTCGTACTGACGCTTCCAGTCCGGCATCCTTTCGCGAATGTAGTCCTGCGTCCGCTCTGCCAGTTCCTGGAACGTGCTGCTGGTGGTCCGGCCGCAGCCTGGGCATGCGGTGACGCTTGGCGAAAACGATCGAAGCCCGAGCGCCTGAAGCAGTTCGCAGGCGGCATAGACCTCTTCGCGGCGATCGCCGCCGGGTTTCGGGGTCAGCGAGACGCGGATCGTGTCGCCGATGCCTTCGGTCAGCAAAACCCCCATCGCTGACGCCGACCAGACAAGTCCCTTCACGCCCATGCCGGCTTCGGTCAGCCCGAGGTGCAATGGCTGTTCGGTGTTCCGGGCCAGGTCGCGATAGATCGAGACGAGGTCGCGGGGACGAGAGACCTTGCACGAGATGATGATCTGATCCTTCCGAAGGCCGGTCTCGAGCGCGAGCTCGGTGGACTCGATGGCGGAAATCACCATGCACTCGTTGAGGATTTCCTCAGACGACCGCCCCAGTTCACGGTCGGTGTTCTCCTGCATCTTGGAGACGACCAGATCCTGGTTCAGCGATCCGCCATTCACGCCGATCCGGACCGGCTTGCCCTGATCGATGGCGACCTTGCAGATGGTGGCGAAACGTTCGTCGCGCCGCGCGCCCGTTCCCACGTTGCCGGGATTGATCCGGTACTTGTCGAGCGCCGCCGCGCACTCCGGATAGCGGGTCAGGAGCAGGTGCCCGTTGTAGTGAAAGTCGCCGATCAGCGGCGCCTGGCAGCCGGCGTCCAGCATCCGCCGCTTGATTTCGGGGACCGCAGCGGCAGCTTCGGGCAGGTTGACGGTGACCCGCACGAGCTCAGACCCCGCTTCGGCGAGCTCGATACACTGGCGCGCCGTCGCTTCGGCATCGGCCGTATCCGTCATCGTCATCGACTGGACCGCAACCGGCGCACCTCCGCCGATCTGCAGGTGTCCGACGCGCACGCCGATGGTGCGATGCAGCCGCACGGCTTCCATGTGCTTAATGATACCGTTTCAGCTGATGCAGGACCGTGTTCGGAAGACGCTCGCGTGCGGATGCCAGGTGGACACGGCGCGTGACTTCCTCGGTCGCGTGGTCGGGACGATCGTCGTTCGCGGGGACGCGTGCCCGCAGGCGCAGCACACCCTGGGGCAGGTGGTGATCATGCCCGGGCGTGAGAACGCCCGTCCCGAGTAATCATTCGGATCGTTCGGATCGTTCGGATCGTTCGGCTCGTTCGGATCGTTCGGTGCGTTCGTCGTCGCGCTCCTGCTGGCTTCACCTGTTCATGCTCAAAGCGTCCTGGCGGATCGGATCCAGGCCGGCGATCGCAAGGCGGCGCTGGAGATGATTGCGAAGGGCGCTGACGTCAACAAGACACAGGCTGACGGCACGACGCCGCTGCACTGGGCGGCCTACAAGGTCGATCGCGAGCTGGTGCTGGCGCTGATCCAGAAGGGCGCGCGCGCCGACGTCGTCAACCGCTACGGCTCCAGCCCGCTGGCCGAGGCGGTCAAAGTGGCCAGTGTGCCGCTGGTCGAGCTGCTCCTCGAGGCCGGCGCGAACGCCAATGTCGCGAACGAGGACGGACAGACTGCGTTGATGCTGGCGGCACGGACGGGCAACGTCGCGCTGGCGGAGGCGCTGGTGCGCGAGGGCGCCGACGTCAACCGCCGCGAGCGCATGCGCGACCAGTCGGCTGTGATGTGGGCGGCGGCGCAGAATCATCCCGACATGGTGAAGTTCCTGGTGTCGAAGGGCGCCGACCTGTCGATTCGCGCCGATGCCACCGACTGGGGTTCGCAGATCACCAATGAGCCGCGGGTGATGTATCGCCCCGTCGGCGGCCTGACGCCGCTGCTCTACGCCGCGCGCGCCGGCTGCCTCGACTGCGTGAAGACGATGATCGCCGCGGGTGCGGACAAGGACCGGCCGAACCCCGACGGGATGACGCCGATGATCATGGCGCTCGACAACGACTTCCCGGAGGTCGCTCGCTTCCTGCTCGATCAGGGCGCCAATCCGCAGGTGTGGGACTGGTGGGGGCGAACACCGCTTTACGTGGCGGTGACCAGGCGTGGCGGGCGAGACGGCCGGGCCGGCAGCCGGACACCCGAATCGCTGGCGTTCATCACCGCGGTGCTCGCCGCCGGCGTCAACCCCAACGCGCAGCTCGCGTTCCATGAGCCGAGCCGCGGCGGCCGCGACAACCGATTCGCCGACGACCTGCTCACGACCGGCGCCACGCCGCTGATCCGCGCCGCGCAGACGTTCGACAACGAGGTCGTCCGCCTGCTGCTC
>Ga0075428_100003047_pt1 | contig 18286 bp, 11 predicted proteins | sample RhiMetdeltSRZDD2_FD_75291 | JGI IMG/M metagenome (GOLD analysis project Ga0075428, IMG submission 75291) | Populus rhizosphere microbial communities from Tennessee, USA - Rhizosphere MetaG P. deltoides SRZDD2 | ecosystem: Host-associated > Plants > Roots > Rhizosphere > Soil | place: USA... | reverse complement strand
GGCCCTTCCACACCACAGTTCCAACTGAGGTTCTCGTTGCTGCCATCGCGATTGGCTTCGCCGTTCGCCTCGTTGTGCTTGCAGTTGTATGAGACGAGATCGTTCAGCGTGAATCCGTCGTGCACGGTCACGAAGTTGATGCTGTTGTCAGGCCTTTGGCCGCGGCCCTCGTAAATATCCGCGCTTCCGGCCACACGCGCGGCCACCGCTCCGATCAATCCCGGGTCGCCCCTCACGAACCGTCTGATGTCATCGCGGTACCGTCCGTTCCATTCAGCCCAGCGATCCCCCGGGAAGTGACCAACCTGATAGAGTCCAGCCGCGTCCCATGCTTCGGCGATCATCTTGGTATCGGCGAGCGTCTCGTCCAGCTCGATCTGCCAAATCACCGGCGGATGCACCAGCGGCGCGCCGTCCTCGCCGCGCGCGAGAATTGATCCCTCGTCGAAGCGGAACCCGTCCACGTGCATCTCCTGGACCCAGTACCGCAGCGAATCGACGATCAGCTTCTGCGGCAGCGGATGGTTCGCGTTGACCGTATTGCCGCATGCGCTGTAGTCGAGGTACCTGGCGGGGTCGGCAGGATCGAGCAGGTAGAACGTGCGATTGTCGATGCCTCGAAACGACTGCGTCGGACCGTACTCGTTGGCTTCGTCGGTGTGGTTGAACACGACGTCGAGAATCACCTCGATACCCGCTTTGTGAAGCGCCTTGACGAGATCGCGAAATTCGTTCACGGGCGAAACCGCGTCGGGTGTGGTTGCGTAGCCGGAATGCGGCGCAAAGAACCCGATGGTGCTGTAGCCCCAGTAGTTGCCAACCGCCTCGCCCGCGGGGTTCCGCGCCACCGCGGAATCGTCAAATTCGAAAATCGGCAGCAGTTCCACCGCGGTGATGCCGAGTGTCTGCAGGTACGGAATCTTCTCGATCACGCCGGCGAACGTGCCCGGGTGCGTCACGCCGGAGCCAGGCGCGCGCGTGAATCCGCCAACGTGCATTTCATAAATGATCGAGGCATGCATGGGCAGATTCAACGGTCGATCACCTTCCCAGTCGTACGATGACAGATCGGCGACGGCACATCGCATCGACGTGGCCACATTGTCCCGCGGCCCCATCGCGTCGCCGCGCTTCCACAGCGCGCGACTGATGCCGCGCGCGTATGGACTGACAAGCACTTTGTTCGGATTGAACCGGTGACCACGAGCGGGTTCGTTCGGCCCGTCGACCCGAAATGCGTAGAACATGCCGGGGCCGCACCCGCGCACGAATACGTGCCAGAAGTGGAAGGTCTTATTGAGGAACGGATCGAGCCGTACGATCTGTATCGGTTCGATCGCGGTCGCTGAATCGAACAGCAGCAGGATGACTTCGGTCGCTGCTTCCGAGAACAGCGAGAAATTGACGCCGTCACGGGAGACCGTGATGCCGAGAGGATGCGCGCAGCCCGGCTCCGTATGAAAGCGGGCCATCAGGTGCCGCAGTGAGTCGTCAACGTTCGAATCGAATCAGCCCTCGCTGTGCCGATGGCGTCGCATGTATGCGCGCGCGAATGGGCAGATAACAACCAGCCGACGGCCTTCGGACCGTCCAATGGCGAGTGCAGCTTCGACCAGCCGCTCGCCGATATGCCGCCCACGAATCTCGACGGGCACTTCAGTATGAACCAGCGTCAGCGTATTGGGCGTCCGCTCGTACTCCAAGTACGCAACATGGCCCTCAACCGTTAATTCCAACCTGCTCTGCGCCGCGTTGTCCGACACGGCGCCGATATCGGTAGCAGGCGGAGTCGCGATCCGAATCCCGGTCTCGACTGTGTAGGCTGGAGCGTCACTCGCCGGAAACGTTTCCTCGAGCGCCTCGTCTACCTTCTCGTCGTCGGACTGGTGATTTGCATCCATGGCGTGCTTTCTTGTTCAAAACGCCTCGGCCATCGTCAACGCGAACCCATCGTTGCGATCGATCCACTGCGCGGCCGGGGTGAAGCCGCATGACTCCAACAGATCGTCAATCTGCTCGGGAACGTACTTGTAGGAACTTTCCGTCCAGATCGTCTCGCCTGCCTGCAGGTGCTCGTCGACATGCGCGTCCGGGATGTGAATCGTCTGATCGGTGCCCGCCACCAGGTGCATTTCCACGCGTCCCTGCTCCGCATTCCAGACAGCGCGGTGCAGGAATGCATCGAGATCGATCGACGCGCCCAGCTCACGATTCATTCGAAGCAGCAGATTGCGATTGAATGCCGCGGTGACACCAAGCGGGTCGTCGTAGGCAACCAGCAGCCGTTCTGCCGGCTTGACGAGATCGACCCCGAGCAGCACGGCGTCGCCGTCTTTGACGCTGGCACGGATGTTCTGCAGAAATGCGGACGCGCCCGGCGGATCGAAATTCCCGATATTGGACCCGAGAAAGGCGACGAGCGTCCGCCCTGTCCTCTGTCGTAGCGCCTCGCGCAGCCCGGAATCGTAGGTCGCCTGGTGCGTGATCAGGCGCACGTCTCCGACAGTTCCGATCGTCTGCGCGGCGATCGCGAGGGCACTTGCCGATACGTCAATCAGATGTACGTTGATCGGCCCGCGCCGCCGCGAGGCCGCGTCGAGGAGCGTCCGCAGCTTCTCACCATTTCCGGGACCCAGTTCGACGACGTGCGTCAATGACGGCAGACGGCGGAATACGCTGTCGCCATGCGCCGCGAGCAGACGCATCTCTGCGCGGGTGATCGTGTACCACGGCAGCCGGCAGATCGATTCGAAGAGCGCGGAGCCGAGATCATCGTAGAAGTAGCGCGACGGAAGCTGGCGCGGCGTCTGCGACAGGTAGTACCGCACGTCGGCCGCGAACTGCTCGACTGACGTGCGGTCGAGGGACACGAAGGGGTTCGTCGCTCGAGAATCCATCAGCGCCTGTCCTTCGCCAGCCTGAACGTGGCATAGACGTACGGATACTGCGCGCGAAACCAGTTGCGGAACGATGGACGCAGCAGCTCGCGCGCGGTGGCGGGCGATGCACCTTTCATCACGTAGTGCTCGCCATCGAAGAAATCAGCTGAGTATTCCGGGTATGACGGCATCGCACGAAATCCGGGGAATGGTTCGAATGGCGTTCGCGTCCACTCCCAGCCGTTGCCAACGAGATCTTCAATGCCCCATGCGCTTCGGCCTGCAGGGTGCGTGCCGGCCGGTTCCGGATCCCAGCTGGAGAAGTCGAACACGCCGTGCGATACAGTCGGTTCGCCCTCTCCCCAGGGATGCGTGCGTTCGGTGCCATCGAGCGTGCCGTACGCGGCTCGCTGGAATTCGGCCTCGCTCGGCAGCCGTGCGCCTGCCCAGCGCGCGAATGCCGATGCTTCGGCCTGACTCACGTACACCGGCCACGAGGGAGGAAGCGGAATCCAGTCGAACATTCCGCGCCACCACCACTGTCCGTCCATCTGTGCCCAGAACAGCGGATGCGTCAGCTCAGCGCGCTGCACCCACGCCCAATCGTCCGGCCGCCACCACTGTGGATCACGATAGCCACCGGCTTCCACGAATGCTTGATACCGCTCATTGGTGACGTTCTGCGTTTCGATCGAAAACGGCGAGACCTGGACGGCGTAGGCCGGATGCTCGTTGTCCCAACCAAAAGGAATCGAGCCGCGGTCGACGCCAACCGTCGCACGTCCAGCGGGCAGGCCGACCCATTCGGTCGCCGGCGTCTGGCCCTCGGTCACCGGTGTATATCCATCAGGACGATGTTTCTGATCGTGCGGGAGCCGGTGCCACATGTAGAGCAGCGTTTCCTGGTGCATCGCCTCGTGCTCCAGGATCGTGAACACGGCTTCCGCGCGGTCGAGCAGCGGATCGCCGGTACGATCGAGATCCTCGTGCGCGAGCGCATTTAGCACCTGCTTGTCGGCCTCCTCCGCGAACGCCTGCACGACAGAGCGGCTCGGCCACATCGCGGCCGCGTCCGGCGAGTAGGACTCCTCCGCCGGATCGATGCCGCGCGCAAACAACTGCTCGAGACGTGGATCGATGCCCGGACGTCCGAGCGCGCGTTTGATCAGGGTGTTGAAACTGAACGCGGGCAGATGTCCCTCGTAGAACACAAGGGGCTGCCGAAGATTGATTGGTCTGCTGTAGTAGGCGTTTTCGGTGACGAGATCGAACAGCGCGCGCGACCGCTCCCGATTGCGTCGGTACCAGGAAGTGGCCGTGCTCGCGAGCGCGTCAGCGTCAGTTGTCCTCTTCGCCATGTTGCCTCCGCCTATTAGTTGGTCTGCAGCACCTGGTGCACAAACGCGACCGCAATCGACCCTTCGCCGACGGCGGAGGCGACGCGCTTGATGTTGCCGCCGCGAACGTCGCCGACCGCGAACACGCCCGGGCGGCTCGTCTCCAGGAGGTACGGCGGGCGCGTCAGCGGCCACTTCGCCGCCGCGAGATCCTCCGGCGATAGAGCGGCGCCTGTCTTGATGAACCCCTTGTCGTCGAGCGCGAGGCAGCCGCTCAGCCACGCCGTGTTGGGCACCGCGCCGGTCATCATGAAAACGTGATGAATGTCCCTGCTCTCGACCGCTCCGCTCTGTCCTGCGCGCCATTTGATGCGCTCGAGATGTCCGTTCCCTTCGAGTGCCACGATTTCGGTGTGCGTCAGGAGCTCGATAAGGGGGTTGTCTTCGATACGTCGAATGAGATACCGGGACATCGAGTCGGCCAATCCGTCACCGCGAACCAGCACATGGACGCGACGGCATTTGTCGGCCAGAAACACGGCCGCCTGACCAGCGGAGTTGCCGCCGCCGACAACAGCAACCTCTTCGCCGGCGCACACCTGGCGTTCCATCTCGGTCGCAGCGTAATAGATCCCTGATCCTTCAAACTGCGCAAGGTTCGCAAGCGCCGGTCTGCGGTATTGCGCGCCGGTCGCGATGATGACGGTCCGCGCCGGCACCCGACCACCGTCGTCCATCGTGACCGCGTAGGGGTGGCCGCCACAGGCAACGGCTGTGGCCCCCTTCGCCACCGCAATCTCGGCACCGAACTTCTGCGCCTGCGCATAGGCACGCGCGGTCAGCAGTTCCCCCGAGATGCCCGTCGGAAACCCAAGATAGTTCTCGATACGCGAGCTGGAGCCTGCCTGTCCGCCCGCGACGTTCACCTCGAGAACAAGGACGTCGAGCCCTTCGGATGCGCCATACACGGCGGCGGCGAGACCGGCCGGACCAGCGCCGACAACGACGATGTCACGTAGGTGGGTTCGATCGATCGCATCATTGAAGCCGAGGCAGTTCGCAATCTGTTGATTGGTCGGATTTTTCAGCGCCGTCCGACCGCGGCAAACCAGGACCGGCACGTCCGCTTCGGACACCTGGAAGCGATCAAGCATTTCCTGCGCATCCGTATCGCGATCCAGGTCGACGTAGACATACGGATGACCGTTGCGCTCCAGAAATTCCCTGACGCGAAGGGTTCCAGCGCTGTGCATTGACCCAATCAAGACCACATCGCTGAAGTGCTGACTGATCAGCTCGGTACGCCGAAGGATGAAGGCCTTCATCAGGATCTCGCTCAACTCCGTATCGGTCTGGATCAGGCCGAGGAGCTGATCGCGACTGAGCTCGATGACTTCGCCATCTTCGCTCACGCTCAACCTGGCGATCGCCCTGCGGCCGGTGAGTACGTTCGCTTCGCCAGAAAACTGGCCTGCGCGAAGTGTCACAATCAGGGCCTCGCCGGTTTCCGATTGACGCAGAACCTCGATCTCCCCTTTGAGGACAACGAAGAACGCAAGGCTTCTGTCACCGATATCCATCAGCACGTCTCCGCGGGCGATGGGGCGGCGACGGCCAAGCAACTCGATTCGGGCGATTTGCGCTGGGCTTAATTTGGGGAAGAGTTTGTCCTGATCCATGCGGTCGCTCGCGCTAGTGTCCTTCCCGCACGCGGCCTGTGGCAATGGCCGTCTCAGGATGAGGTTCGACGTTTTGATCGTGAATTACGATCAGCCCGTCTTATGACGCAGGGGCCTGGCGTAACGTTACAAACTTTGTGCGGCAATGCTCGGCGGTTTATCAACCGCTTGACGTTCAGGTCATAGTCACGCGTGCCATCCGCGCGGCAATGGACGCTCGTCGCAACGATCATCGGGTCGAGTCTGACGTTCATCGATGCGACCGTGGTCAACGTCGCGCTGCCCGCGCTGCAGGCGGACCTGCACGCGACGATCACCGACCTCCAGTGGGTGATCGAGGCATACGCACTATTTCTAGGCAGCCTGATTCTGGTGGGCGGCTCGATGGGCGATCAACTCGGGCGGAGGCGCATCTTTCTGGCGGGCGTGCTGCTGTTTACGCTGGCGTCCATGGCGTGCGGCCTCGCCACCTCGACACGCGCGCTCATCGTGGCGCGCGCCATCCAGGGCGCCGGTGCGGCCTTCCTCGTGCCCGGCAGCCTCGCGATCATCAGCGCGACGTTCGATGACGCGGAGCGCGGCCGCGCGATCGGCACATGGTCCGGGTTCAGTGCCATCACGTCCGCCATCGGTCCCGTTGTCGGCGGCTGGCTGATCGAGCACGTCAGCTGGCGCGCCATCTTCTTCCTGAACGTGCCACTGGCGGCGGTCGTCGTTGTGTTGTCGCTGCGCTACATGCGCGAAAGTCGCGACGACACACGAAGCCGACGCGTCGACTGGACGGGAGCCGTCCTGGCAGTCCTCGGTCTCGGTGGACTCGTCTTCGGCCTTCTCGAGTGGCCGCGACCTGAGGCAAGCCGATCGACCGTGCTCGGGGCGATCGGTGCCGGCGTTGCAGCGCTCGGAGCGTTCCTCGCCGTCGAACGCCGCGCACCCGGGCCGATGCTGCCGCTCGGGCTGTTCCGATCGCGGACGTTTACTCTCGCGAACGTTCTGACACTGTTTCTCTACGGGTCACTCGGAACCGTGTTGTGGCTGGTTCCGTTGAATCTGATTCAGGTTCAGCATTACTCGGCGACTGCCGCCGGCGCGGCATTTCTGCCGTTACCTATCCTGATGTTCGTCCTGTCACGGTGGTCTGGAGGTCTCGTCGCCCACGTCGGCAGCCGGCTTCCGTTGACCCTCGGGCCAATCGTTGCCGCCGTGGGGCTCGCACTGTACGCGAGGCCGGGAATCGGCGGTTCGTACTGGACGACGTTCTTTCCTGCGGTGGCGGTGCTGGGGCTTGGAATGTCGCTTGTGGTGGCACCGCTGACCACGACGGCGATGACGGCGGTCGAAACGGAGCACGCCGGTGTGGCGTCAGGTGTTAATAACGCAATAGCCCGTGCCGCCGGGCTGATTGCGATTGCGGTGTTCGGGATCGCGCTGGTACGCGTGTTCAACAGCCGCGTGAGCCCGGCGCTCGACCAACTTCGACTGCCCGCGGCCGCACGGGTTGCCGTCGATCGCGAATTGCCGAAATTGGCGGGCGCGCAGATCGACACGCCGATGGAACCCGCACAACGCGCCGGCACTCAGCGCGTCATCGACGAGGCGTTCGTCTCGGCGTTCCGGCTGGTCATGATTGGGGCTTCGGCGCTGGCGCTCGCGGCGGCCGCTGCGGGTGGACTCATTCGAGAGCAGCCGCGCTCGTTCGCATCCGGTCAACGAGCGACGGCGCGCCCCACAGAAACCACACCGCAATAAAGCGCGTCGAAGATTCGTGCTGCACCCTGCTTCGCATCATCGACCCGGCGGCGGTTATCAAAATCCGTGGCCGGGTGGGTCGCTTGCGCCCTTCCGCGACTTTCTGCGATGGCAGCTGGGCGAGCGGCGAAATCATCCGATTGCGCCGAACCCTCGATACGATTCGTTGCCGCGGCGGCAACCCTCGATCGCAACGCCGCGTGCGGAACACGGCTATCGATCGTTGACCTGGGTCGGCCATGCGACTGCGCTGCTGCAGCTCGGGCCGGTGAACGTCCTCACCGATCCCGTCTGGAGCGAACGCGCGTCACCCTTTCAATGGCTCGGACCTCGTCGCCTGATGTCGCCCGGCCTGGACTTCGACGCGCTCCCTCCACTCGACGTCGTCCTGCTGTCGCACAATCATTACGACCATCTCGATGCGGCGACCGTGCGCCGCATCGCCCACCGGTTCCCCGAAACGCCGTGGCTCTGTCCGCTGGGACTGCGCGAATTGCTGGACTCGTTTGGAGTTCGCACGGTAAGCGAGCGCGACTGGTGGCAGACGTTCGAGACACCGACGTTCAGCGCCACCTGCGCTCCTGCGCAGCATTTCAGCGCGCGCTGGATCCGCGATCGCAACGAAACGCTGTGGTGCGGTTGGGTCATTCAGGCCGACGGCGTGCGCGTCTTCTTCGCCGGAGATACTGCGCTGCATCCGGCATTCTCGGAGATCGGTGCGCGTCTCGGCCCATTCGATCTCGTGATGCTGCCGATCGGCGCTTACGAGCCTCGCTGGTTCATGCGACGTGTCCACATGAATCCCGAGGATGCGGTCGAAGCCTATCGGGCGCTCGTCGATGGAGCAGACGTGACTCCTCCATGTTTCGCGATGCATTGGGGAACGTTCCGGCTGACCGACGAACCGCTCGAAGAGCCACCGGCACGCTTCGCGCAGCGCTGGCGTGAAGCGGGACTCCCCGCTTCCGCCAACTGGACGCTCGCGCATGGCGAAACGCGGCGGCTCGGGTCCTAGCGAACCGTCTGAGGATTGGCGACGTCGTGAGCTACAACGGCAGCACGAGCCGCCGGAAGTCGGGCGGTGATCCATCCCGTGATGTCGGACATCACGATCTCCTTGTCGACATCGTTCAGCAGATCGTGAAAGTGCCCGTCATAGAGCTTGAGCGTCTTGTCCCGCGACCCGGCATTGTCGTAGAAGCGCTGACTGCCGCTTGGCTTGGTCACGCGGTCGGCGGTCCCGTGAAGAATCAACACGGGCAGCGTGATTAACGGAAACTCGCGCCGAAGCCGCTCGTCGGCGCGTGCGAGTTCCGCCACCGCCTGCGTCGGCTGAATCTCGTGCGCCAGCAGCGGGTCGTTGTTCTTCGCGCGCACAACCTCCGGATCGCGCGAGAAGTCTTCATTTTTTAGACGAAGTACGTGGGCGTGCGGTGCCACGTGGCTGAGACCCTTGAGGACCGCGAGCGCGAAGTCCGGCGCGGGTATTTCGTGCGCGAAGTCTTCGCACACGAAGCCCGCAAGCTCCGACTGATGCTCGAGGACGAAGATGCAGGACACGACGCCCCCGGCACTGTGCCCGAGCACGAACACCGGCAGGCCGGGCTCGCGCGATTTCGCAAGCGTCATCACCGTCGCGACATCGCTGACCCATTCACTCAAACTGTTCACGAAGAACCGCTCGCCGTCCGATTTCCCGCGGCCGCGCAGATCGCCCGCATAGACCGCCAGACCGTCCGCGACCAACTGCTCGGCGGCCCATCCGTACTCGCCGCTGTGCGAATTGAGGCCGTGGACGATCACGACCACGCCGCGGGCGGGGCCCACCGGCCTCCACCATCTGACGAAGATCTTCACACCTCCGACGCTGTCGAGCCGCTCTTCGCCGCTGCGCAGTCCCTTGGCCATGGTGGTCCTCCGCTCAAAACACCGAGCGTGAGCCCGGTAGCAGAAGGTGTCAAGTAAAAGTTCGGTACGGTTATTCGAGGCGGACGAGGCCGCGACGTGTGGCGACCTTGATGGCTTCCGTGCGGCTGGTGACGCCGAGCTTCTCGAACAGATGACCCAGATGCGTTTTGACCGTTCGCTCGCTGATGTCGAGTGCGGTCGCGATCTCCTTGTTGGCCTTCCCGTCGGCCATCAGCCTAAGTGCAGCCATCTCACGAGGCGTGAGCTGCACGCGCGTGACGCCCTCGGCGAGCTTCGCGGCTGCCGCCGGCGCGATGTAGGTTCTGCCGGCGAGCACCGTCCGAATGCAGCCGACCAGATCGTCTGCGGAAATATCTTTGAGCACGTACGCCTTCGCGCCGGCCTTCAGCGCCCGCTCGATCTCGTCGTCGGTGTCATAGGTGGTCAGGATGATGACGCGTGCGCGCGGATCGCGTTCGCGGATTTGACGGACGACTTCGACGCCTTCCATCCGCGGCATACGCAGATCGAGCAGGATGACGTCGGGATGGTGCCGCGCGTAGGCGTCGATCGCCTCGACGCCGTCGCCGGCCTCGGCGATCACCTCGAGATCCGGCTCCTGATTGATGATATTGGCGACACCGGTTCGCAGCAGTGCGTGGTCGTCCACCAGCAGCACGGTCGCCTTTTGGGTGGTCACGCTCATTTCAATTCAAAGTGCAAAATTCAAAATTCAAACACGGATCGTTGATATATCAGGGCGAACGTCGCCGCGCTTCACGCCCCGTTGTTACGCACACCGCAGTGTTTGCATTTTGCATCTTGAATTTTGAATTACCGACTATCCCGCAACATGCACCTGCGTCGGGAGATTCGACGGCTCCCAGGCGAGCACGACTTCGGTGCCGCTGCGCGGCGCCGTCACGATGGTCAACGACGCGCCGATGCGTTCCGCGCGCTCCTGCATGCTCGTCATCCCGAAGCCGCTGGACGCCTGACCGTGCGCGATCCCGCGGCCGTCGTCAGCGATTGAGAGACGGACGCCGATCGATCTGACGGTTGCCGCGCTAAACGTGATTCGCTGTGCGCGCGAATGCCGTACGGCGTTGCTCAACGCCTCCTGCGCGATCCCGATGATCTCGCGCTCCACGATGTCGCCCAGGCGCGGCAGTTCGTCCACCTTGACGTCAATCGGAACGTCGGTGGTCCGCTGTGCAACGCCGGCGAGCCGCTTGAGTGCGCCGGCGACTTCCTCACCGTCGCTGACGTTGGGGCGAAGCGTGCCGACGGATCGGCGCGCCTCGCTCAGGTGCGTGCGCGCCAGATCGACAACGGTGTCGATTTTCGCAGCCAGCCCCGGCGGCATGAACACCGCCTCGCGACGGACTCCCTGCAACTGCATCAGAATCGCGGCAAACCCCTGCGCGAGGTTGTCATGAATGTCGCGTGCGAGCCGATTGCGTTCTTCGAGGATTGCCTTGCGCCGCTCTTCGACGCGGCTACCGTCGACGACGCGACTGTGGTGAAGGGCCAGTGCGGCTTGACGCGCGAGGGCTTCGAACAGCTCGATCCGCCACCAATGATCCTCGGGCCGCGCTTCCGCAGCGACGTTGGTCAGCGTGAGCCATCCCAGCGTGCGTCCGCCAATCACGAGCGGTGTGGCGATGGTCGAGCCGCATCCGTTGCGCGTCGCGAACGCGAGAATCGCCTCGGGCAGACGGCTGTCGTCGGGCGCGTACTCGATCGTCTCGGTCCAGCCGTGCGTATACCCGAACAGATGTGCCGCCATCGTCTGGCATGGATAGTCGCCGTCGACGTGTTCGCCGGCTGCGTTGGTTTCCCATCCAGGCACGCGCGGCGTGAAGAGACGATCCTTCACATACGCCATCCACAGGTCGCACTGCTGCCCATCGTCCTCGATCAACCAGACGCCACACGCGCGACTCTCCGTTTCTTCGACGACCATCTTCGTCAGCGCGCCAAAGAATCCGTCGACATCGGGTTCGCGCACGAGCAGATCGAGTGCGTGCTTGACGACGTCAGCCTGCATCTTCGCCTTGCACTCGGCCCGGCCGCGCGCGGTCGCTTCGCGCTGCAACGCCGTGCGCAGCACTTCGGGATCATTCGAATCGATTTCTGCGGGGCGCGGCGGCCACTGTTCAGCGCATCCTGAGCCGTTGTTCGTCATACCTCTTCCTGCAGCCTGTAATTATCCGGCAGATCGAGCGAATGCCCACATCGTCCAAAAGTCGTAGATCGCGATCGTTCGTTTGACATGCTCGTGCGTCGCGCACACGACGCAACACGCCATCGACCTCCTGCCTGATTGGAATCGTCTGCACCGAAGTCAATAGTTACGGGGTCCTAGGGATGGTTAGCAACCCAAGCGAAGGAGAAAAAGTCATGACACGAGTAGTAGCAATCCTGGTTGCCGCAGCGAGCGTGTTCGGTGCGAGTCAGGCGTATGCGCAAGAGTCTGCAGCGGGGCCGGGGCCTGTCGTCGTCACCATCATTCCGGGCGGCGCGACGTTCTTCACCGAGGGCAAGGACACCAACGGTCCGAGCTTCGGTAACTACGACCTCGGCGGCGCCGTCACCGTCAACTTCAATCGATTTGTCGGCGTCGAGGGCGAGGTGAGCGGCGCACTTGGCATCACGCAGGACCTCGAGTTCGTCAACGGCACGTCGAATCTCAAGACGCCGAACTTCGTGAACTACAGCGGCAACCTCGTCATCTCGGCGCCGAACAAGACGTCCGTGGTGCCATACGTCACAGGTGGCATCGGCGGCCTGAGTCTCTTCGAGAAGCAGTCGCTCGGCATCAACGACACAGAGACGTTCTTCACCAGCAATGTCGGGGGTGGCGTGAGCTGGTACACCGGGCGCTGGGGTTTGCGGGGTGATTACCGATTTATCGCGTTGAAGAGTAAAGACGACGCCCCCGCCTTTTTTGGACAGGAAACGCGGTACGGCCATCGGGTGTATGGCGGCGTGCTGTTGAACGTCTGGCGGTGATGCGTCGATCTCGATGCGTCCCGTTCGACTGTGAAAGTGGAGGACGAGAAATTCATGGCTAAACGGATGTTGGTGATGCTCACCCTGACGCTGCTCTTCATCGGGGCGCTGGGCTTCGTGAAGTTCAAGCAGATCCAGACAGCCATCGCCCAGGGGGCGGCCTTTCAGCCGCCTCCTGAAGCGGTCACGACGATTGCCGCCGCCCAGGCGCAATGGCCGTCCACCATCAACGCCATCGGCACGGTGGCGGCGGTGCGTGGCGTGACGGTCAGCGCGGACCTGCCGGGGATCGTCGATCAGATTCTGTTCGAATCGGGCGATGCGGTTCGCGAGGGTCAGACGCTCGCGATCCTCGACACGCGACAGGAGCAGGCACAAATGGCGGCCGCCGAAGCGCAGCGCGTGCTGGCTCGGCTCAATTTCAACCGGATGCAGGAGCTGCTCGATCAGCAGGTCATTTCGAAGGCCGAATACGACAGCGCGACGGCGCAGTCGCGTGAGACCGAAGCGCGCGTCGGCGAGATCCGCGCGGCCATCGAACGCAAGACGATCCGAGCGCCGTTCTCCGGCATTCTCGGCATTCGCCAGGTGAACAAGGGTCAGTACCTGGCGGGCGGCGATCCGCTGGTACCGCTGCAGGCGCTGAATCCAATCTACGTGAATTTTGGCGTTCCGCAGCAGGCTATCGGCCAGATTCGCGTCGGCCGCAGCGTGCGAATCACCACCGAGAGTCTCGGCGGTCTCGGCTTCGAGGGCCGTGTGACGGCCACCGATTCGGTGGTCGATCCAACCACGCGCAACATCCAGGTGCAGGCTACGCTCGGCAACCCTGACGGCAGGCTCCGCCCCGGCATGTTCGTCCAGACCGAATTACTCGTCGGAGCGAATCAGCCGGTTATTGCCCTGCCCGCGTCGGCGATCAGCTACGCGCCATACGGCGATTCAGTATTCGTCGTCGCCGAGATGAAAGACGACAAGGGTCATGCCTATCGAGGCGTGCGCCAGCAGTTCGTGAAGCTCGGGCCCGCGCGCGGCGATCAGGTTGCCGTCGTCTCCGGCGTCACGCCGGGCGACGAAGTGGTGACATCCGGCGTCTTCAAGCTTCGCAACGGCGCCGCCGTACAGATCAACAACAAGGTGAAGCCTGGCAACAACTCCGCGCCGAAACCGGAGAACAGCTAATGAAGTTTACCGATCTCTTCGTCAAGCGGCCCGTCCTGGCCATCGTCGTCAACCTGGTGATTCTCATCGCCGGGCTGCAGTCGATCAGGGCGCTGAGCGTCAGGCAGTATCCACGCAGCGACATCGCGGTCGTGAAGGTCACGACCGCGTACGTTGGCGCAAACGCGGATCTGGTACGCGGCTTCATCACCACGCCACTCGAACGCGTGATCGCGAGCGCGGACGGGATCGACTACATGGAGTCGTCGAGCAGCCAGGCGGTCAGCACGATCACTGTCCACCTGAAGCTGAATTACGACACCAATGACGCGCTCACGCAGATTCAGGCCAAGGTCGCGCAGGTCCGCAACGATCTGCCGCCCGAGGCCGAGGCGCCCGTCATTCAACTCGAAACGGCCGACACGCAGTTTGCTGCGATTTACCTGGGCTTCTCGTCGGCCGATCTCGATCAGACGCAGATCACCGATTACCTGACGCGCGTCGTGCAGCCGAAGTTGAGCGCCATCACCGGCGTCCAGCGCGCCGACATCCTGGGCAACCGGACGTTCGCCATGCGCATCTGGCTCAAACCTGACGCGATGGCAGCGCACGGCATCTCCCCTGCGGCGGTCCGTGATGCGCTCGCACGGAACAACTACCTGTCGGCGCTCGGACGCACGAAGGGATCGATGGTGTCGGTCAATCTGGTCGCGAACACCGATCTGCGCACCGCCGAGGAGTTCAGACAGCTCGTCGTTCAGGAGAAATCGGGCGTGGTGGTTCGTCTTGGCGACATCGCTGACGTCGTGCTTGGCGCCGAGAACTACGACCAGGACGTGCTGTTCAACGGTGAGAGCGCGACGTTCATCGGCGTATGGGTATTGCCGACGGCGAACTCGCTCGACGTGATCCGCAACGTGCGCGCCGCGCTGCCGGGCATCCAGGCGCAGATGCCCGTCGGGATGAAGCTCGGCGTCCCATACGACTCCACGGAATACATCCAGGACGCTATCAACGAAGTGCTGACGACGCTGACGGAGACCCTGCTGATCGTCATCCTCGTGATCTTCCTGTTCCTCGGGTCCTTCCGCTCCGTGATTATTCCGGTCGTCGCGATTCCGGTGTCGCTGGTCGGCGCGGTGTTTCTGATGCTCCTCGCCGGCTTCACGATCAACCTGCTGACGCTGCTCGCGATAGTCCTCTCGGTCGGACTCGTTGTCGACGATGCGATCGTCATGGTCGAGAACATCGAGCGGCACATCCACAGCGGCAGGCGTCCGCTGCAGGCCGCCCTCGAGGCGGCCCGCGAGCTGGTGGGCCCGATCATCGCCATGACGATCACGTTGGCCGCGGTCTACGCCCCGATCGGCATTCAGGGCGGTCTCACCGGCGCGCTCTTCCGCGAGTTCGCCTTTACGCTCGCCGGCGCAGTGATCGTCTCGGGTGTCGTGGCGCTGACCCTCTCGCCGATGATGGGCGCGAAGCTCCTGCGTCCGGTGGAACGAGAGCGCGGTTTCGCCGCCTGGATCAACCGGCGATTCGATTCGGTCCGCAACGCATACACGCGTGTGCTGACATCGACGCTCCGCTATCGGCCGGTGGTGCTCACCCTATGGGTCATCGTCGCGTTGCTGATTGTGCCGTTCTACATGTTCTCGCAGCACGAACTCGCGCCGGCCGAGGATCAGGGCGTGGTCTTCTCGGTTGTGCAGGCGGCACCGAACGCGACGATTGAGCAGACACAGCTGTTCACGTCTCAGATCCTCGACGTCTACAAGGCGCTGCCGGAGACAGCCGCGACTTTTCAGTTGATCTCACCGAACGGCGGGTTCGGCGGCATGGTGACCAAACCGTGGAGCGAACGCACCAAGACGGCGCAGCAGCTGCTAATGGAGTCGTACGGCCCGCTCTCCAAGATTCCAGGCATCCGCGCGATTCCGCTGACACCGCCGCCGCTTCCCGGAGGTGGTGATTTTCCGGTCGATCTCGTGATCGCATCGGCGGCGGAGCCGCAGCAGCTGATCGATGTCGCGCAGCAGCTGGTCCAAAAAGCGTTCACCTCCGGGATGTTCATCTACGCCGACTCGGACGTGAAGTTCGATCAGCCTCAGGCGGAAGTGGTCTTCGATCGTGACAAGCTCCGCTCTCAGGGCGTCGACCTCAGTCAGGCTGGCCGCGACCTGTCCGTGCTGCTCGGCGGCAACTATGTGAACCGCTTCAGCATTCAGGGACGCAGCTACAAAGTGATCCCGCAGATCGAGCGCGCCGATCGGCTCACGCCCGACCAGCTCTCGCACATCTACATCACCGGCTCGGACGACAAGCTGGTGCCGCTGTCGACGTTCGCGAGCCTGAAGAACAGCGCCGAGCCGCGGGAACTGAAGAAGTTCCAGCAGCTCAATGCCGTACGCATCCAGGGTGTGATCCCGCCGCCCGTGCCGCTCGACACGGCGCTGAAGTATCTCGAAACCGAAGCCAGAACCCTGCTGCCGCAGGGGGTCACGATTGACTACGCGGGCGAGTCGCGTCAGCTTCGCACGGAAGGAAACGCGTTTCTGACGACGTTCCTGCTGTCGGCGGTGCTGATCTATCTGGTGCTCGCCGCGCAGTTCGAGAGCTTCGTCGATCCGTTCATCATCCTGGCGGGTTCGGTGCCATTGGCCTTGTCCGGCGCGCTGCTCTTCTCGTTCCTGCAGTTCACGACGCTGAACATTTACAGCCAAGTCGGACTCATTACGCTGGTCGGCCTGGTGGCGAAGAACGGCATCCTCATCGTGCAGTTTGCCAACCATCTGCAGGAGACGGGGAAGGACAAGCTTGCCGCGGTGATTGAAGCCGCAGGCACCCGTCTGCGGCCGATCCTGATGACGACCGCCGCGACCGTTGTCGGCCATATGCCACTGGTGTTCGCGACGGGGCCGGGTGCCGGGGCGCGCAACAGCATCGGCATGGTGCTGGTCAGCGGAATGATCGTCGGCACGATGTTCACCCTGTTCGTGGTTCCATCGATCTACGTTCTGCTGGCGCGTCGCCGTTCCGTCGTGACGGAAGCGCCACGGACCAAGCGGATTGCCGAACTCGCCACGGCGGTCGTTATCGCGATCGCGTGTGTCTTGACCGCCACGCAGGCGTCGGCGCAAACCTCTGCGCCGGCGCCCCCGCCAACGACCGTCACGCTGCCGTTGTCGCTCGATGTCGCGGTGCGCCGCGCGGTCGAGAACAACCCGGACCTCGCGATCGTGCGGCTCGGCACAGCGGTCGAAGCCGCACGGGTCGGCGAAAGCCGCGGCGCCTTCGCACCGGTCTTCTCGACGACCGTGGGCCACTCGAGCAACGTGAATCCTCCGTCGAATTTCCTGCTTGGCGATGGTGGCGTGGACGTCAACGATTCGTTCTGGTCCACCGGCGTTCGCCAGCGCCTTCCCTTCGGCGGCGGTACCTGGAGCGCATCATGGGACAGCGCTCGAACCACGACGAACAATCCGATCAGCAGCTTCGATCCCAGCCTGCAGGCAGGCTTCCAGGTCGCTGTGTCACAGCCGCTCCTGAAAGATCGAAGCGTCGACGCTGCCCGCTATCAGTACTCGATCGCAAGGCGCAACGAACAGAGCTCGGATCTTCGCTTCCAGGAATCGGCAGTGCAGACGACTGCCGCCGTCAAGCAGGCGTACTGGACGCTCAAGGCGACACGCGCCAACGTCACCGTCCAGGAGCGATCGCTCGAACTGGCCCAGGAGCTTGCGCGACAGACGAAGATCCGCGTTGATGCGGGTCAGACCCCGCCGCTTGATCGGGTGCAGGCCGAAGCGGAGGTTGCGCAGCGCCGCGAGAACCTGATTCGCGCACGGACCGTGGACGACGATGCCCAGGATCGATTGCGACGGCTCATCATGGATCCCGCCGATGCGTCGTTCTGGACGGTGCGCCTCGATCCGATTCAGGAGCCGACGCCTCGGGACGAATTTCCCGATGTCGATGCCGCAGTCGCGAAGGTAGCTGAACAGCGCTTCGACGTCGCTCGCGCGAACCTGGAGCTCGAGAACGCCAAGGCGACAACGGCATTTCTCGACAATCAGCGGCTGCCCGACGTGCGTCTCGAAACCTCATATCGCGGCTCCGGGCTCGCCGGCAGCCAGTTCATTCGAGACGGCGGGTTTCCTGGCATCATCACGGGCTCCCGCACGCGAAGCTTCGGCGACGCGCTCGGTCAGGCGTTTGGACCCGACTACCCGACGTGGAGCTTCGGCCTGACGGTGTCCAAGTCGTTCGGACATACCTACGAGGACGCCAGCCGGGCCCGCGCCGACGTGGAACGTCGGCAGGCGGCGCAACGCATCTCGAGCTTGCAGCTGCAGGCAACAGAAACAATTCGACAGGCCGGACGTCAGATCCGCAGCACCGCAGAGCGCATAGACGCCGCGCGTGCCGGCGCTACGCTCGCCCAGCAGCGGCTCGACGCGGAACAGCGCCGCTATGACGCCGGCCTGTCAACCACCTTTCTGGTCACGCAGGCGCAGCGGGATCTCCTGCAGGCGCAGGTCAACCTGCTGCAGACGAC
>Ga0075428_100003046_pt1 | contig 18293 bp, 18 predicted proteins | sample RhiMetdeltSRZDD2_FD_75291 | JGI IMG/M metagenome (GOLD analysis project Ga0075428, IMG submission 75291) | Populus rhizosphere microbial communities from Tennessee, USA - Rhizosphere MetaG P. deltoides SRZDD2 | ecosystem: Host-associated > Plants > Roots > Rhizosphere > Soil | place: USA... | reverse complement strand
TCCGATAATCCTGTGCTATCCGCCAGTACGTCAGCCAATCCCATCAGGACACCTCATTTTGCACTCGTGCACTTGTCGAACAGATCCGGCAGCCGCCCCGCCGGATCGTAGGCGGCTTTCACCGGGGCATAGGCCTCGCCGTGATAGAGCCGCCAGAACTCCTCCCGTCCATAGTGGACGGACGAATACAGGGACTTGTGACCGCCCAGCGCGGTCACCTTCTCCTCGATGACCCGGTTGTGGTGGCCTTCGGCCATTCCGGGTTGGAGGGGGACACTGGACCAGAAACCGAAGTTCACATAGAGGGTTTCGCCTTTCAAGGGGTACAGTGGCCAGGTTTTGGGGCCGCGCAACCGCAAGGGGCACAACCAGACCGGGCTTATCCCGACGTCGCGGCCGAAAAAGTCGAGGAAGTCGGGGGCGCGGTCGATCGGCACCTCGACGTCCTGCACCACGGGCTCCTCGGGCCGCCGGCCCCGCGCGGCGCCGAGGCGGGCGCTGAAGCGGTGACGCCGGTCCCACGCGACGATCCGCCGGTACACATCGGAGCGACGGTAGCGGCGCGGCCAGAGCGCTCTTATCACCGGATTCTGCACGCCGAGGGCGCGGGAGCACCAGAACCAGTCGGTGTCCCACCGCCACAGGTAGTCCCGGACCGTCAAGTAGTCGGTTTCCTTGTCCCGCAATGACTTGTAGTAGATGCCCATGCCCGTGTAGTCGCTTACCCGCTCCGCCCGGTCGGTGAAACTCGCCAGCGTGAGGTACATCTCGCCGCTATTGAAGACTGTGCCGTCGACGAAGTCGTGCTCGCCGCTCTCGCAAGCCTTGCGCAAGGCCTCGAAGCAGGCTTTCGCGTCGGTGAAGCGGTGGTGAGTCAGCTTCACGAAGGGCCGCACCGGCTCCAGCTCGATCGTCAGCCGCAGCGCGTAGCCGAGCGTGCCGTAGGAGTTGGGGAAGGCGTCGAAGAGCTCTGAATGCTCATTGTCGGAGCGGGCGGTGACGACGCGCCCGTCGCCCGTCAGGATCTCCATCTCCAGCACCGACTCGTGCGGCAACCCGTTGCGGAAGCTCGTGGACTCGATGCCCAGACCGGTCACGGCCCCGCCCAGCGTGATCGTCTTGAGCTGAGGCACCACGAACGGCATCAGCCCGTGCGGCAAGGTCGCGTCGACCAGGTCCTCATAGGTCGTCATCCCCTGCACCTCGGCCGTGCGCCGGTCCGGGTCGACGCTGATGACCCGGACGAACTCGCCCACGTCGAGGCCCTTTCCGCTCCCATCCTGGCGGAAGCGGAAAAGATTGGACGTGCGCTTGGCCAGTCGCACCGGCGCGTTGGCTGGTAAACCCTCATATTCCCTGCGCAGGCGCTCAACGGCCTCCCGGTGCTCCATCCAAGAATGCTATTACGGATCTCGGTGGACGCGGGCAGCGTATGTATCGAACACCACATCCAGCGCGGCGGTGCCGAAGGCGCGGGGCAGCGTCTCGGCGCACCATTGCGCGATATCCGCGTTTGTTTCCGTCAATATATATCTTTGGTACCCGTCGAGGCTCATTTCCAGGCTGACCTGGAACTCTTGATAGGACTCCAGGCTCAGCCCGGCGGCGGCGAAGTCGAGGTCTCTGGGGTCCATCGGGTAGTCGGGGTCGTCGGGAGCCCGTTCCCGGAACTCGTGCAGCCATCCGGCGAGGCGCTCATGCGAACCGGTATCGCAGTCGTAGATAAGCAGCAGGCCATTTCGTTCCAGGACGCGGGCGGCCTCCGGCAGGAACACGCTGTTGTCTACATAGTTGAGCACACCGGCCGCGGTGATGAGCTGGAATGAGTTGTCCCTGAACGGGAGTTGCTCCGCCTTGGCGACAACGGTCAGCTCCTTGTGCCAACGCGCCATGTTCTCGTTGGGTTCCAGCCCGAAGACCTTGTCGGCGTACGGTTTCAGGGCTTGCTTGGACCGTCCGGCCCCGCAGCCGACGTCAAGAGCCCTTTTCACGTGCAGCGGGTTGACCGCCTTGAGGATCTCCTCGTGTACCGGCGGGCGGTCGAAGGCGTAGCCTCGCGCGATGCGCTCGGTGTCATACACCTTGAACTGCCGGATGCTCGGGATCGTTCATTCGCACGACGATGTCGGCGAACGACGCCGGGCTCACCTCGTCCTCGTAGCGCTCGAACGCGGGCAGGGCCCAGGCCAGCTCCTCGGGCATCTTGCGGCGAAGCACAAGCATCGACATTCCCAGATGGATGCTGAGGTCGAGGTCGAGGCCCGCGCCGAGCAGCAGCTGCCCGCTGAGCACGACGACGTCCGCGTTCTCATATCCGGCCCGGGTGGCCCGGTCGGTCCGCGGGTTCCAGAAGGTGGGCAGGATCCAGCCCGACCGGTTCAGCGCCTCCCGGCCCAGCGCCGGCAGGTCCACCCAGCGCTCGTAGTAGGACTCCGGGTTGGTACGGCCGAGCTCGAAGCGCAGCGAGGCCGGCCGCAGGTAGTCCGCCGAGCGCACGTGAGCCGCCTGGCGCCCCTGCTCGCGCAGATCCGCCACCACCGCCTCGGCCAGCTCGCCGGGCCGGGCCGGCGGTGCCCCGTCGATCGCCACGTTGGTTGTTTCCGGCTTGATGGCGCCGGTGATGAGGTCCACGAGGCCCGCGCGGCTGATCGGCCTGACTCGCATGCCTTCATAATGTCAGGATGATCGCATGACGGAGGTTAAGCAGCTGCGCCTGGTCGTGACGGTGGACAACTATGACGAGGCGCTGACGTTCTACCGCGATGTGCTCGGCCTGACCGAGGAGGCGGCGTTCGCGGCCGAGGGCGGTCGAGTGTCTATTTTGGACGCCGGACGGGCGACGCTGGAGATCACGGACCGGCCCCACGCCGAGTACATCGACCGGGTCGAGGTAGGACGGCGCGTGGCCGGGCACATCCGGGTCGCGTTCGAAGTGGACGACTCCCCCGCCGTGACCCGCACGCTTTCGCAGGCCGGTGCCGACATAATCGCCGAACCCACCGTCACCCCGTGGAACTCCCTCAACTCCAGGCTGGAGGGACCGGGCGACCTTCAGCTCACCATCTTCCAGGAGCTGGACGAGAAGTAGGCTCTTGTCCCACCCATCTCGTATGCTCCCCACCGGGGTTCGCGGGACACCTCAGGGGGAGAAGTGAGATGGCTGAGTCGACGGGGATCGCGCGAGAGGCTGTAGGCCAACTGGTCCAGCTGTCCGCGCAAAAGTGGGGGATCGGCCTCAGCGTGCTGCTGGTGGCGATCTCGGGTCTGTTCGGCGGGCTCGACACCGCGCCGGAGCGGGCGACCGCGGTCAACGCCGCGATCGACGCCGGGCCGTGGAAGGTGACGATCACCGGCGCTCGCCTGACACGCGAGCTGCGCCCGATGCACCTGATGGAAGAGAAGAACTACTTCATCGTCGTGCTCGCCACCGTCGAGATCAAGGCCGACCGCACTTGGAAGTTCCTGGGCGAGACCGTCCAGCTCGCCCCGACCAAGGGCATCGTGGCCAAGCCCACCAAATCCTTGTCCGGCGACACCTTCCATCGCAACGACGGCATCGTCCTCCTGCGCGACGTCACCAAAATAGACCAGCTCAACCCGGGCATGCCGGAGAAGCTCGCGTATTTCTGGGAGTTCGACTCCACCGTCCCCATCCCGTCGGAGGTCAAGGTCTACATCGGCTTCAGGAAGTTCCGTGAGGACAGTCTGTCCGGCCACATGAGCTGGATGGAGCACTCCGAGCTCAACAAGGCCGTGGTGGTGCCCCTGGTCGACCGCCGCGACGCGACGGCGGGTTCGTCATGACCCCTCCGGCCGGACGCCACCGCAACCTCGGCCCGCTGCAACGGTTCCTCAAGCGCGCCGGCTCCTTCATCCTCGTCCTCGCCGCGCTCGGCGTCGGCGACTTCGTCGTCAGATCCACGCCCGACGTCGACAAACGAGAGCGCCCCTTCGTGGTCTCGGGCGAGGAGGGCAAGGCCGTCGAGGCGCGGATGTTCAGCGCCACCCTGCTCAAGACCCGCACCGCAGCCGTGGTCAAGGCGTCCGGCTTCGTTCACGACACGCAGGGCGTCTGGGTTATCCTGCGGATGCGCTTCGTGGCCCTTCACGAGCCCCTGTCCATCTCCTACGCCGCCGTCGTCGACGCTCGCGGCCGCAGCTTCTACGCTTCCGACCGGGTCAACCAGTCCCTCGTCGACGGCTCCCGCATCCTCCAACCCGGAATCGGCGTCGAGGGCGATATCGCCTTCGAAATCCCCCGCGACGCCACCGGCCTCACCGCCCAGTTCTCCGACGCCCGCCTCAACCGCGCCATGCAGGCCGTCACCGGCATCACCATATCCATCGACGACGGCATCTTCCTCAACCGCCAGCCGGTCACGCTCGACCCCATCGAGGTAAAACCGTGAACCCGCAACCGGATCCCGCGGCCAACCCCAACACCCCCCATCCCGTGCCGCCAGCGGGGCCTCCGCCGCAGCCTCGGGCCGCCGCCCAGCCAGTGCCGCCGCAGCCTTGGCCAGCCTCGGCAATGCCAGCCCAACCGTTGCCAGGTCAACCGTTGCCAGCCCAACCAGCGCAAGGTCAACCGGTGTCAGGTCAGGCCGGGCCGGGTCAGGCAGGGCCGGGACAGCCGTGGGCGGGCCAACCGATGGCGGGACAGCCGCCCGTCAATCCTCAATGGGGACAACAACCTTTGCCCGCGCCGCCGGCGCCGGCCGGGGGTGGGCCACATTGGGGTCACCCCGCGCCGCCCGAGGGCCGACCCAACGGGCTTCTGCCTTCCGGTCAGGGGGCGATGGTCCAACCTCAACCAAAGGTTCAGCCTCAACCCGTGAAGGCGCGCGGCTGGTGGCGGCGCAACTGGATCGGGCTCCTCGCACTCGTGCCGCTGCTTGCCCTTGTGGTCGTGGTGCGCTGGGAAACCGTCTACTGGTACGCCTGGCAGTCGCAGCCCCACATCCCCGTCAACGTGGCGCGGCAGCAGTGGGTCACCTTCGCGGGCGCGCAGTTGAGGCTGGCCGAGTTCGGACCGCAGGAAAGCGTCGTCAACTCCAGCAACAAGCCGATCGCACTGCCGGCCGGGGTGACCGTCTGGAAAGCGGTGCTGGAGTTCAAGGCGCCGGATCAGGGCTCCGTCGCGGGCTGCGAAATCTCGTTGGAGGACAACCAGAACCGCCTCTATGGCCGGGGCGCCGACGAGCTGCGCAATGTGCGTGGGCAGTCGGCGTTCATCACCTGTGCGAAGCCGTCGGAGCAGGCCTCAAGTGAGTACTCCACCACGGTTCTTTTCCTCACGCCCGCCGGCGTCAAGCCCGTCGCCGTACAGATACGCTGGAAACTCCAGTTCCCCCGCTACCTCCGGTTGAGCGTCGGCGGCTGAGGGCTCCGTGGCCGAGGGCGCGGGCGGCGGCACGGCGACCGGTGGCGGTGGGGGCGGCGTCACGCGCAGCACGTGGTCCACGGCCGCTGTCACCAGGCAGATGGTCGCCATGAGGCCGATGCACTCGTTGACTGTGCTCATCGATCCTGACAGCGGCACCCACACGGCGTCCAGATCCCGAGGGCCGATTATGAGCCGCTCCAACTCCCACAACCACTCAGGCAGCGCCTGAGCTACCACGAAGGCCAGGCAGAACAGCAGCATCGAGCGCAGGCCGGCCGACTTGAGCAGGCGGAACCCGCGCACCATCGGACCGAACCGGTCGTCGGTGCCGTTGCGCAGCGGGATCAGTATGGTGCGGACCGGACCGGGCACGCGTCCCAGTAAGGCCGTTTCCCCGGCGGTGCGGGGCGGGGACACCAGCTCGTGACCGTAGATGACAAAGCCGATGGTCAGCCAGGCTATCGGGATGATGAACACCGAGTCGACCGAGCCGAGAATCTCCCCGAACCAGTCGACAACCCTGTGGGCGGCCGGGGACAGCGGCCCGAACCAGGAGGCCACCGTGTGGGCGGCGTTAGCCACCCAGTCCCACATCCGGCGCTCGATGAGCCAGAGATACACATCGTTGCCGATGCCGGTGAAGGACAGCGCTGACAGCGAAACCCACGTCGCCTCGAGGTACCCCCTGGAGAATCCGATCGCGAGATTGCCCTTCGCTCGCCTCGTGACCACCCCGAACAGCAACCGTACCAAGAGGGCCGCGCCGATGATGGTGGCCATGGTGAGGCTTGCCCCCGGGGGCAGCCGCTCCGCCGTGTTCACGCTCGCCGGATCGCTGAAAATCTCAGGATTGTTAAGGGTTTCGTCGAACCACACCTCGTAGCGGAAGTCCTGCCGGTCCTCGGCGAAGTAGTCGTAGGCCGAGTAGACCGCGAGGAACGGCACGAACACGCTGGCGATGTGCACGAAGAAGGCGTCGCGGTCGTCACGCTTGTTGTTAGGCACCAGGTCCGGCAGGGAGGAGCGGACCACCCGCATCATCAACAGCATCGCCACCAGCATGGAGGCCGGCACCAGCGCGAACACCAGCACGGCGAGGGTGGGGCTGAGCGCCGACGCCTTGACCGACGCCATGAGCAGGGCGCGGCGCGCGGCGAACCCGGCCAGCGCGAGCCCGATCAGCACCGGCCAGTGGCGCCACAGCAGCCGCAGCGCGGAGCGGAGGACGGCGAAAGTGTCGCCGAACGCCGAGTGGCGAGCGAGGGCGGCATCGGCCACCGGCGAGGCTGCCGGCGAGGCTGTGGGCGGGGCCGTCGTCGTCGGGGTGGTCACGGGCAGCAGGCTATCTCATCGACGCGCTCAAGCTGTGGCCTCGATGGTGATGCCCAGCTCACGGGCGAGCAGGCCGGTCAGGGTCAGCAGATCGCCGGAGCGGATGGTCGCACCGGCGAGGCTGCCGATGCCACCGATGCCGCCCAGATCGCAGTCGAGGAACCGCGCCCCGTTTGCCTTGGCGTTGCTGAATTGGGCCCCCTCCAGGCCGCACTCGCTGAACACGACGCCGCGCAGGTCGGCACCGTTGAAGTCGGCACCGGACAGATCGCACCGTGCAAAGTGGACCGATGTAAAGGTGTTGGCGCGCCAGTTGGTCAGATCGAGCTTGCTGTCGCGGAACTCGACATCCCGCACCATGCCGTCGATGAAAGTCATCCCCGTCATGCGATTTTCTTCAAGGCGCAGCCGGCGCAGCCCGCACGATTCAAACACCGCGTTGGCCCAATCCCCGTGGTCTATCACCGAGTCCACGACGGTCAGGTGCCGTATCTCGGCCCCGGCCAACCCCACCCGGGTGAGGCGGCACTGCTCGATCTCCGCCTCCTCCACCCGCGCCCCGGAAAGGTCAACGCCCTCAAGGGAAACCTGATACCAGCTCGCGCCGTCGAAATCATCCGCCTCCGGCTCGGGCTCCAGCGGCTCCAGCGACTCGGGCATGCGAGGACTCTCCGGCGGCTTCTCCGCGGGCTTCTCGGGATCGGTCGCGGCGGTGGGGCGTGGTTTCGGCATGTCACCGACCCTACGCCCCACCTCTGACATCACCGGGGATGCCGCCATAGGGGGAACAGCGGCGGGCCGTTCTCGGGTAGGTGGTAGGGCTCGCTCAGCGGCTCGTAGCCGTGTCGCAAGTAGAGCTCGCGCGTGCGAAGGCTCGACGCCTCGAGGTAGGCCGGGATCCTCCGCTCGTCGAGCCAGGCGTGATGGCGCTCGAGCAGCCGCGAGCCCAGCCCGCGTGACTGCCGGTGCGGCCGTACGGCGAGCAGGGCGAGATGGTAGTGGGGACGGTGGGGATGGTGGGCGAGAAGCACGGCGTCGAACGCCTTGAACCTCGCCAGCCACTCCGGCCCGACGGCCAACCCCAGCCGCTCGTCGTACCGCTCGATGTCGGGCACGTCGGCGGTGTTGTCGTACCAGACCGCGACCGCCTCGACCCGACCGTCGTCATCGGACAACGTGTGCACCCGGCCGTGCTGGCCGGCGTGCTCGACCAGGATCTCGAACTGGGCGGCGAGCAGGCCGCGGCGCACCCGGTCGTCGGGGACGATCCACTGCGCCGGGGCGATCTCGTCGAACGCCTCGGCGATCACTCCCGCGATCACCCCGGCGACCACCTCAGTGGTCACGGCGAGCACCGGTCTCGATCTGCCTGACCGGGCCGGAGGCTGGCCCCGGCGCCGGGAAGTCGACGCCCGGCCCCATCGCCGGCCCGGCCTCGGCGCCCAGCCCGATTCTCCGGTACACCTCGGGTTTGGTGGCCTTGAGCACGAGCGCCCACAGGATGCCCAGGACCGCGACGGCGACAAACGCCATCGGGAAGATCCAGCGCAGCGGGTCCTCCGGCGGCACCGCGATCAGGTTGTGGAAGTCGCGCCACACGAAGACCAGCACCATCGCCAGGGCGATCGCCGAGACGATGGGCGCCAGCAACCACTTCCAGACGGATTCGCCGTCGCCGCCGCGGCGGCCGAAGTAGACGACCACCGAGATGCTCGTGGCGATGAGCAGGGCCACGATGCCGAACCCGCCGAGCGCGCCTCCCCAGTAGAAGAGCTGGTTGACCGGGTCAAGGTCGAGGATCGCGTACACGATCACGACGATCAGGCTGAGCCCGCTCTGCAGGAGCGATGAAGCCTGCGGCGCGCCTGAACGGGTACCCGTGAAAGCCAAAGCCCTGGGAAGGACACCTTCGCGGGCCAAGGCAAAGCTGTAACGGGCACATGTGTTGTGGAACGAAAGCATGGCGGCGAAGGCGCTCGTGATGAGCAGGATGCTTCCGGCCGTGCCGATCCACGGGGCGAGCCGGTCGGAGGCCAGAGAGAACATCAGATTCTGCGAATCGGAGGTGGCGGCATCGACCACATTGGACGGTCCAACCGTGACGGTGATGGCCCAGGTGGTCAGGACATAGGCGACCAACATGACGGCCAGGCCGGTGAAGGTGGCCGCGCCCACGGTGCGGCGGGCATCGCGGGACTCCTCGGCGAAGACCGGCGCCGCCTCGAAGCCGATGAACGCGGTGACCACTATGACCAGCACCGAGGCGGACAGGCTCAGGTCGCCGAACAGGCTGTCCGGCGAGAAGGCGGCGAAGCTGAGACCCTCGGCGGGGGTGGCGAGGAACGCGGCGTCGTAGACGATCACGACGACGAGCTCCAGCGCGAGCAGGGTCAGCAGCACCTTGCTGTTCAGGTCGACGCGCAGCACCCCGAACGTGGTCGTGACCACCCAGGCGACCAGGGCCAGGACCCACCACGGGATGACCGCGATCCCTTCGCTGTCAAGGAAACCGGACAGCGCCGCGCCGAAGATGCCGAAAAGGCCGAACTGCAGGGCGTTGTACGAGAGCAGGGCGACGAGCGAGGCCGCGACACCGCCGGGGCGGCCAAGGCCTTGCGCGACATAGGCGGAGAAGGCACCCGCGTTGGGGATGCGTTGCGCCATGGCGATGTAGCCGAAACAGAACAGGGCCAGCACCGCGCCGATGATGAGCAGGGCCAGCGGGAAGCCGACGACGCCGATGTTGGCCCAGCCGGCGACGAGCAGGCCGCCGACGACCATGAGCGGGGCGGCGGCGGTGAGCGCGAAGGAGGCGACCGAGGCAGCGCCGAGTCGGTCGGCCGCCAGGGCGGTCGCCACGGGGGAGCGTGGGGTTGCGGACATCCGTACTCCAATCAGGATTCAGCCACGGGTGGCGGCTGTCTTGCTTATCGCGATCTCCGTCTCGGTGACGAGGATTCTCATCGGAGGCGGCAGACCGCCGATCACCTGGCCCAGGTACTGGCGGGCGGAGTGCTGCTCGTCGCCCCAGACCATCTGGCGGGTGAGCCCGGTGGCGAAACACAGCCCGGTGAGGATCTGGTCAGGCAGGCTCAGCTCCACGCCGCGGCGGGTCACGCCGCTGAGGAGCCGGGTGGTGATGCGGGCGAGGGGCCAGGCAGCGTCGTTGATCGCCACCGGCACGTAGGTCCGGCTGACTCCCCACAACCGCTTGGTCTCGACCACTTCGAGCATGCCCAGTCGGGCCAGGCGCTTGGCCACGTCCTCCACGGCAGTTCGCCCGAGGAACGCCAGCCAGTCACGCACGGGGCGTTTGTACGGCTCATCGAGCAGGTGCTCCAAAACGTTGTGCGCCAACGGATCTGGCGGCGGAACGAGGGACGTCACGGTCACGTTGTGGTCGTCCATCGTCAGGTTGCCGTGCAGATGCAGCTCGGCGAGCAGGGCGGCGGCGAGCCCGTAACCGGCCGCCCGCGAGTGCAGCCGCGGCTGGCCGGTGGAGTCCTGATGGGCGATCAGGTAGAACTCGTCGGCAAGGTACATGGCCACGGATCGATACCATATCGAACATCCGCGCACCGTTCGAATTGACCGGCGCGCGGATGTCCGCAGGTTACAGCCTATGGACGGAGATTAAGCGACCATGAATTGATAAACCCGACATCGATGGATGCCGCATCTTGTACGCGCAGTCGCCAGGTGCCGTCGGCGGCCTCCAGCGACAGGTTCACCGTGAAGGTCTGGTCCACGTTGTCCGCGCTGCCACCGCTGCGGTTGAGCAGGGTGTAGACGGTACCGTCCGGCGCGACCAGCGAGACCACCAGGTCCCCGCGGAAGGTGTGCACAATGTGCACCTCGACCGTCGAGTTGACCGCGGCGTTGCCGCCACAACCGGCGATCACGATGGAACTCTCCACAGTGGATAGATCCGGTATCTGCACATCGTTGGGGTTGGTACCGTTGCATGCCCCACCGGCCGGGTTCACCGTCCAGCTGAAGGTGGTCGAGCCCGACCTGGGCGGAGTGGCGCTGTCGGTGACGGTGAGCGTCACGCTCGAGGTCCCGGCGGTGGTCGGGGTCCCGGTGATCTGGCCGGTGCCGGCGTTGATGCTCAGCCCAGCCGGAAGACCCGTGGCCACCCAGCTGTACGGCGCCGTCCCACCCGAGGCGCCGCTGTTGAGCGTGACCGCCGTGCCGACCGTGCTCGTTTGGCTGCCCGGGTTGGCCACGATCGGGGTACCCGCCGGCACGCAGTACTGCCCTTCCTTGCCGATCGCGCGGTAGACGCAGTCGGCGTACTCCGACAGGAGCAGGATCGCCTCGCGGTTGCGCTGCGTCTGCGCCGGGATCTGCTCATCGGGCGGGTAGAAGCCGGGGCTGCCGGTCGGGAACATCTCGAAGACGTACGCGAAGATGCCCTGGTTCTGGAACATCCAGTCGATGCTCGTGCCGTCGGCGATGTAGAGGTCGCTCGCTTGCTCCGGCGTGTACCCGTTGGAGGCGGCCATCTGCTGGCCGATAGTCCGGAACGTGTCGTTCTGGTCCACCGTCATGTCCGGTCCGGTGTCGGCGATCCGGTAGCCATAAGGCCACAGCACCAGCTCCGAGTAACTATGGATGTCGATGGCAACTTTGATCTGCTGCGCGCCGGAGATGTTGCGGCTGAGGATGAAGTCGCGCAGCCGCTGCAGCTCGGGGGTGGAGAACGCGAACGGGCCGCGGTAGGTCTCCGACGACGTGCTGCCCGAAGAACCGCCGCAGCAGCCCCACTGGTAGGCCCAGTTGCGGTTCAGGTCGGTACCCACGAAGTTCGACCCCGTGTTGGGCTGGCGGTTCTTGCGCCACGACCGGTAGTTACCGGTGGAGATGTCATAGGTCGAACCGTCCGGGTTGAACATCGGGATGATCCAGAACTCGCGGCTGTTCACCAGACTGGTGATGCGCGAGTCGGACCCGTAGGAGTCGGTCAGCAGGTTGGCGATGTAGAGAGCCTGCTCGGTGGTGAGGTGCTCGCGCGCGTGTTGGTTGGCGAAGAACAGGACCTCCGGCTCGTCCTCGTCGAAGCCGGCGTTGTCGGAGATCTTCACGCCGTAGATAGTGCGGCCCTCGTACGACGTGCCGATGCTGAAGCGCTGCGCGATCGAGCCGTGGTCGGTGACGATCTGGTTCAGCTCGGCGTTGGTCTCGTCATAGTTGTGATAGTTGGAGTCCGCCGGCGGGAAGTCGTTGATCACGGCGTCCTGCGTTTGCGGCGGCGCGGGCACCAGCTCGACCTTGAACCCGAGGCGCGTGATCTGGGCCACCTCGCTACGGGTGGCCGTGATGTAAAGGATGCCGTGCTCGCTGTAGTCGATCGCCGCGCCGGTGCGGGCGACCGCGTTGCGGTCGGCGAAGGTCCGGGGTCCGCTGACCAGGTACTGGGCCGAGGCGCTGTCCTCCTGCCCGCTCGGCGCTCCCGTGGCCGGTCCGATCAGGACCATGGCCGCTCCCACTGCGAGCACCGAGACGAGGACGGCGACTTGCCGGATGCGAGTCTGATACATCTTCGGAGGAGACCACCAAAATCATGGTCATTTCAATATGTGAATACGTGACGGCGGCTCTCCGGCGGCGCTGCCCAGCGCCGCCGGAGGCGGCGCCGTGTTACTGCTGCTGGGTGATCAGGACGTCGTCGACGCCCGCCTCGACCAGGCTCGGCGTCCCGGCGTCCGCGGCCTCGATGAGTACCCTCACCGACTGCCCGGCGTAGGCCGAGATGTCCCACGTCCCGGTGGCCCATACGGCGTCCCGGTCGGTGGCCACTGCGGCCTGGGTGAACAGCGCCGTCGTTCCTCCATTGTGGACGATGCTCACCCGGAAGAAGTCGGCGTTCGTCGCGTTGGTGCCGTGGGCGAGGTACCACGAAAGAGAAAGATTGAGCGTCCCTGTAGCCGGCAGCGTTATCGCCGGCGAGCGGATGCTCGTCGTGCCACCGTCGATGTCGTTGGCGCCCGCGCTCGCGCCGGCCAGCCGCGCGGTCACCAGGTCGTTGGTGCCGCTGACGGTGGTGCCCAGCTGCTTGGGGCCGCTGGAGTCGGTGGCCTCGGGGTCACCGCGCTCCCACGCGCCCGTCGTGGCGGTGTCCGCGCCGTTGGGGTTGGTCGTCCAGCCGGTCGCGGTCTCGAAGGTGTCCGAGTAGACCGTGGTCGGCGGCGGCCCGGTGTTGCAGTACTGCGACTGCTTGCCGATGGCCCGGTAGACACAGTCGGCGTACTCCGACAGCAGCAGGAACGCCTCGCGGTTACGCTGCGTCTGCGGTGCGATCTGCTCGTCGGGCGGGTAGAAGCCGGGGCTGCCGCCCGCCGGGAACAGCTCCATCGTGTAGGCGAAGATCGCCTGGTTCTGCCACTCCCAGTCGATGATGATGCCGTCCGCGATGTACAGGTCGCTGGCCTGCTCCGGCGTGTACGCGTTGGAGGACGCCATCTGCTGCCCGATGGTGGCGAACGTGTTGCGCTGATCCACCGTCATGTCCGCCCCGGTGTCGGCGGTCTTGTAGCCGTAGGGCCACAGCACCAGCTCCGAGTAGGTGTGGATGTCCACGCTCACCTTGATCTGCTGCACGTTGTTGACCCGCCGGCTGAGGATGAAGTCACGCAGCCGCGCGGCCTCCGGCGCCGAGAACGCCGCGGTGCCGCGGTAGGTCTCCGACGAACCGGTGCCCGACGAGCCACCGCAGCAACCCCACTGGTATGCCCAGTTGCGGTTCAGGTCGGTCCCGACCGCGGTCGGGTTGGGCTGCCGGTTCTTGCGCCACGACCGGTAGGAGCCGGTGGCGATGTCGTACTCGACCCCGTCCGGGTTCACCATCGGGATGATCCAGAACTCGCGGCTGTTCACCAGGTTGGTGATGCGCGAGTCGGAGCCGTAGGAGTTGGTCAGCAGGTTCGCGAGATAGAAGGCCTGCTCCGTGGTCAGATGTTCGCGGGCGTGCTGGTTGGCGTTGAACAGGACCTCCGGCTCGTCCTCGTCGACGGCGACGTTGTCGGAGATCTTCACCCCGTAGATGGTCCGGCCCTCGAAGGAGGTGCCGATGCTGAACCGCTGGGCGATCGCCGGATGATCGTTGGCGATCTGCAGCAGCTCCGCATTGGTCTCGGCATAGTTGTGATAGAGCGAGTCCGCTGGCGGGAAATCAAGGATCCCCACGTCGCCCTCGGCGGCGATCGGCGGCAGCAGCTCGGCCCGGAAGCCCAGTCGCTTGATGCTACGGATCTCGGCAGGGGTAGCCGTGACGTAGATCTTACCGTGCTCAATGTAGTCGATCGCCGCGCCGGTGGCGGCGACGGCGTTGCGGTCGGCCCAGGTCTTGGGGCCGACGAGCACATACTGGGCGCTGCCTTCGCCTTCCGCTATGGGCGGCGCGCTCGTTACCGATCCGGGTAACACGAGGGCCGCGGCGCAGGCGAGCACCGAGATGAGAACGGCGACTTGTTGTCGTCGCATGTGAGCCTCCCTTTGGGGTTATAGGAGGCCTTCAGGGCAGCATCTTGCTCATGATCATAGCAATACGTCGATACGCCGGTTTCTGATGTACCACTGACGCGCGACGGATTACCGGCACCCCGATTGACCCATGGTCCTATACTGAGTTGTGCAGACTGAGTCCAGCGTTGGGTCCAGTGTTGAGCCAAGGCACCCCAAGGACGTCTTGTATGACGAGGTGTACGACCCGTTTACCGCTGCATGGATCGTTGAGCTAGACGGCTGCGAGCGGCTGACCGAGCTTCTCGCTGAGGCGGGTCGGTTCGATGTGCTTCGAAACCTGAATGAGCTGAACGCCATGTTTCATGTGCTGGTCGACCGATGCCTGGACGGCCTGGGCGACAGGACCACCGACATGATGGCTGTCGTACGCAAACATCGAAAGCACGTCCTTTGGGAAGGACAGTTTACACCGCGGGTCTTCGCCACCGACCAGGAGATCAGGGCGGCGATCAGCAACAAGATCAAGCGGAACATAAGCATGGGTGCCGTGGAAGCCGTCATCTGCTTGGAAGGGGCGGTGGCTTTCGGCACGGACAAGCTCGGCCTCAGCGGTCAAGCACTCATGCAGGTCATGAAGCGCAGCTTGCAGCTGTGCGCGAGCCTCGCCTTCCTGCATGACGAGCAGGAGAGGCACCGGTTGCGGTTCCTGACCGGCGAGCACGGTTATCTGAAGTACCCCGATGTGACGTTCGTCGATGTGATCTCGGGTGGGAGATACCACATCTCAGCGGAGAAGTACGAGGCCGTGGGAGCGGACGACGCGCTGCAGCTCAGGTTCGTCGGCAATCGCCCCCACCCCGGCCCGTTCGACAGCCCGACCAGGCGCTGCCCTGCCCAACGACTCCGCGGCCGAGACGGCGTGCTCAATGAGACGCTCTGGCGCGTGCTTGTCGACATCTATCACCTGTCGGGCCGTTTCGCTTAGGCCTCAGGTCTTTTCGTATTTCTTGGCGCTGTCCCACAACCGCTTGAACGTCTCGTGCCGCCAGTGCACCTCATACGGATTCAGCACCATCGTGGTCTTGGTGAATCCCGGAATCGCAGACGGGAAGCGGCTCGTGGTGAAGTCCAAGGAAATCTGATGATCAAACATGATCATGGGCATGTGTTTCTCGTCCACATGCGACGCGGTCGCGGCGTCGATCAATCCCACGTCGATCCCGATGCCGTACTGCTGGTCACAGATCCGGCGCAGCTCAGGGTGCTGGGCGAGTTGGGGCGTCTCCAGAACGAAGATGCGGCGAATGGTCACGCCACGCTGAATCGCCGTGGCCTGCATTTCGATGTATCGCTGGCCAAGGGAACTCAGCCACATGTCGTCGTCCAGCAGGCTCTGCTCGCTGTCGCCGCGGGCGCTGTAGCTGGTGGCATCGATACTGTGCCGAACGCCATTCGTGAGCGTGTATATCCAGGACCAGTTGTCCCCCTCGAAGGTCACCTGATGACCAAGGCCGAGACCCTTGATGAAGCTGGACGCGGCCGAGATCTCCGCCTCCGCGAGCAGGTAGGCCAGCGGGGGTGCGGAACTGCCGAGATTGGCGATGTGCTCGAGAAGCTCGATAACGGACTTCTGCCCGACCGGACCGGCGTCGATCCGAGCGAGGTGGGCGTTGGTGCGGTTGAAGTTGTCCAGCCGATCCTTGACCGACGCCTCGAGCCGGTTCGAAAGATCATGTTGACGTTGGGCGAAAGTCGTCAGGTTGTGGTCGACCGATCCCTGCCGGGCCTCGACCTCCCGCAGGAACTGCACTACGAAGGTGACCCCGCCGACGAATGCACTGAGCATCAGCGCGAGCATGTCGTCTTTCTGGAAGAAGGTGGTCACGGCATAGGTACCCGCACCTGCCGCACAGGTGATGATGATCTTCCGCAACAGGCTTCGAGTGTCGGACCTGCCGTTATCTGCGGACACAGCACCACCCCCACCGCCACCCGTGACCTAGAGTCATCCTATCGTCACTCGTCAATACTGTTATTGACCCATTGACCTATAGCGATATTTTGGCAGAGCCGATCCACAAGCGCTCGAACATCTCGAACCGCTCGTGCACCTGAAACGGGTTCAGCACCAGCGCGGTCTTGACGTATCCAGGCTTGGCCACCGGGAACCGGCTGGGCATCAGCTCGAGGGAGATCGCATGGTCGAAGATGACCAAGGGTGCGTGCCGGCTGGCGATGGCGGTCGCCGCCCCCGCATCAATCACCCGGACGTCGATCCCTTTACCGCTTTGCTCTTCGCAGATCCGGCGAAGTTCAGGGTGCTGGGCGAGGCTGAGCGTCTCCAGAACGAAGATGCGGCGGATAGCGACGCCCCGCTTGATCGCCTGAGCCTGCAGATCCAGGTACCGCTGAGCGTGTTCGCTCGTCCAGCCGTCGTCGTCCCACAGGCTGCCCACCTCCTCGCCGCCGCGGGCGATGTAACTTGTGGCGTCGACCGATTGCTGGACGTTGATGGTGAGCATGAACGTCCAACCCCACCCGTCGTCGGAAGCGGTCACTTCACGGCCCCGGCCGAGGTCCTTGAGGAACCCGGACAACTTCGAGATCTCCGACCCGGCGAGCCGGTGCACGAGCGGCAGTGCCGCATAGTCCACCTCGGCGGCGTATTGGGCCAGCTCGAGGATCGGCTGCCGGCCGAGCGGACCCGAGTCGAGCTGAGCGAGCACGCTGTTGGCCTGGTTGAACCGCTCAAGCTGGCTTTTGACCGACGTCTCGATCTGGTTTCTCAGGTCTCGCTGGTGCTGGGCGAAAGTCGTCAGGTTGTGATCGACCGATCCCTGCCGGGCCTCGACCTCCCGCAGGAACTGCACCACGAAGGTGACTCCTCCGACGAAGGCGCTCAGCATCAGCGCGAGCATGTCGTCTTTCTGGAAGAAGGTGGTCACGCCATAGGTGCCCGCACCTGCCGCACAGGTGATGAAGATCTTCCGCAACAGATTTCGAGCGTCGGACCTGCCTTTTTCCACGGACACAACAATCACCGCACCATCCCCACCCGTGACCTTGAGTCATGCTATCGTCACTCGTCAATACTTGATGTTGACGGATAGACTCATGAGCGATGAAGCTTGTCCTCGATCTCCATGAGATTTACAAGAAAGGGCGCGATATCGATCGCGCTCTCAACGAGATCATCGCCGAGGCGGTCGCTACCAAGGCGGCGCTCGTGGAGATCATTCCGGGTAAGGGTTCGGGCGCGCTCAAGAAGCATGTGCTCAGGTTCCTGGAGCAAAAGGAGATCAAGGCCCTCTATGCCCGGGTGGACAAGGACTCCAAGAACTTCGGCCGTATCTTCGTTCGGTTCAATCATTCAGATCAGGAACGAAAACGCCGCCGTTAGCGAAAACCTCGCCAAACGTAGTTAGCATGTGGCCGTGCCCTCACCCACCTCGCTCTCCTCGGTCCGGCAGGACGCGATCGCGCGGCGCGATCGCGGCGATCTGAACAGCGCCCGAACGCTGCTCGAGCGCGCCCTCGAGGCGGCCACGATGACCTCGGGTGAAGACCACCCGGAGGTGCTCACCACGGCCCACCTCCTGGCGAGCCTGCACCGCCAGGCCGGCGACCTGTCGGCCGCGCGGCGCGTGCTCGAGAACGCGCTGTATGCCGGGACCAACCGGCACGGCGAGGAGCACCCGCTCATGCTCTCGATCTCCTTCGAGCTGGCCGAGATCGCCGACGAGCTGGGCAACAGGCACGAGGCGCGCCGCCACTACACGCGGGTGGCCAAGTACGGTCCGGGCGCGGTCAGCTTCAACCAGCAGCAGGTACAGGCGGCGCGGGCCTGGCTGGGACCGTCGGCGCCCGCCGCGGTCCCAATGCAGGGCCGCGCGGTGACCCTTCCTGCGCCCGAGCCGCTCCAGATGCCCAGGCCGCCGACCCAGCCCACGCCTCCGGCGCCCGATGACGACTTCGGGCTTGGCCCGGCAACCTCGCCGCCGCGATTCGGCTCAGGCGCCGGCCAACAGACAACACAACCCGTGCCGCCGCAACCATTGCCGCCGCAACAGCCCACCCAACCCGTGCCAACCCGACCGGTCCCGCCGCC
>Ga0075428_100003045_pt1 | contig 18295 bp, 13 predicted proteins | sample RhiMetdeltSRZDD2_FD_75291 | JGI IMG/M metagenome (GOLD analysis project Ga0075428, IMG submission 75291) | Populus rhizosphere microbial communities from Tennessee, USA - Rhizosphere MetaG P. deltoides SRZDD2 | ecosystem: Host-associated > Plants > Roots > Rhizosphere > Soil | place: USA... | reverse complement strand
GCGGTCGGACTCTGGCAGGCCGTCGCCAAGATATCGGACGCCAACATGATGTTCATCGGCGTCATCATCATCAACTACCTGCTGCCGCAGCTCTCCAGCCGCCAGGAGGCGGCAGGCGCCTTGCGCTTTCTATGGCGCTTCGGGGTGCTGTTGCTCTGCTTGTTCGTGGCGGCATGCGGCGTGATCTATGCCGTGCGCGACTACCTTCTCGTGATCATCTATTCGGAGCAATTCCTGGCCGCTTCGAACCTGGTGCTGCCGCAACTCGTCGGCGACACGCTCAAGGCCGCCACCTTGCTGCTGTATTACTATTTCATGTCGCGGGGGCGCGTGCTCGTCGTCTTCGTTGCGGAGCTGGCGCTGGGCGTCGCGCTGTATGCGCTCTATCTCGTATTGGTGCCGTCGTACGGCACGATCGCTCCAATCTATGCCTTTGCCGCAGCCTATGCAGCCGTTCTCCTTGTCATGATCGGGCTATTGCATTTTGCCAAGGAGCGCGCCACCTCGCTGACGCCGTAGCGGCTGCTCGAACGGCCCCTTCACGCGCGATTGTCGAAGCGGTATTTCTTTTGCAGTTGCTCCTCCCATCGCAAAGCATGCTCGACGATCGTCGCCAGGTCGGCGTAACGGGGCGACCATCCGAGCTCCTTGCGGATGAGATTCGCTTCCGCGACCACCTCGACGGCGTCGCCGCGCCGCCGTGGTCCGATCCTGCGCTCGAAGCCGCGACCGGAAACCTTTTCGGTCATGTCGAGCACCTGCTTGACCGAGTAGCCGCGTCCATAGCCGCAATTGGCGATGAGATTCTTGCCCGAGTTGCGCAGGTGACGAAGCGCCGCCAGATGCGCATCCACGAGGTCGCTGACGTGGATGTAGTCGCGCACGCAGGTGCCGTCCATGGTGGGATAGTCGTCGCCGTAGATTTCGATGTGCGGGCGGATGCCGAGCGCGACCTGGGCGGCGATCTGGACGAGCAGCGTCGTTTTCGTGGTGGACTGGCCGTACCGGCCGCCAGGATCGGCGCCTGCCACATTGAAGTAGCGCAGCGACACGTATTTGAGGTCGCGCACGGCGGCGACGTCGCGCAGCATCATCTCGGTCATCAGCTTGGACGTGCCATAGGCCGAGATCGGAGCAAGCGGCGCCGTCTCCGGCACCGGATTCATCGGAGGATTGCCATACACGGCGGCCGTCGACGAGAAGATGAAGTGCCTGACGCCGAGATTCTGGACGGCCGACAGGAGCGTCCGGCTCTTGACCGTATTGGCGTGGTAGTATTCGAGCGGGTCGTCGTAGAACTGCGGAGTGATCAGTCGCGCGGCGAAATGGATGACCGCGTCCACCTTGTGATTCTCGATCGTACGCGCAACCGTCTCGTAGTCGCCGCTGTCGCCCAGCACGAAACGCATGCCATTGGGGATTGCCCATGGCACGCCGTTCGACATGTTGTCGATGATCACCGGCTCCTCGCCGGCGTCGAGCAGGCCGAGGACCATGTGTCCGCCGATATATCCCGCGCCGCCCGTGACTAGCACCGTCATTCGATTCCGCTCCGATCAGTTGATGTCCGCCAAATAGCGAGCGCAGAGGCTGCTGCGACCGTGACGATCGACTCGATCGCGATGAGACTTCACCGTTCCAAGGAAAGTGCCAGCAGGCGAACCCGGAGCGGACGCGTGTCGGGGAGAGCATAGGTGCTCCGGACTTCTATGTTCAACCACACCTCCTCGCCGAAATCGGGCAATTCGACGGTTCTGCTCCAACTGGTCCGATCGCCGCTGCGAGAGGCGATTTCGTCGAGGAGCAGCCGTCCGTTGACGAGGACGGCAGCACGGATGTCGGCTGGCAAACGTTCGAGATAGACCGACAAGGTGAGGCGCTTGGAAGGGGTGCCGGGATCGTTCGGAACGCGGATAACAGCACGCCCGTTGCTCCAGGCCTCGGTCCGCAAATCATTCGTGGTGAGGCCTTCGGTTTCCAGCTCTCTCGGGAGGTTGGGAAGGAGATCCAGACGATCCGTCTCTCCCCGATAGAACCTCGGGACGCGGTCGTCCCGCCGCAGCCAGATGATGGCGCGGTTTGGCTGGAGGCTGCGCGCCTCCGTGGTGACTACGCAATCGGGATTCTCGATCTGCTTCTGCACTCCCTCACGGCCGGGTCGCGAGCCCCAGCGCGGGTGTTGTGACCACCAGGGCATGCCCATGTCGGTCAACGCCATCTTCACGAACAGCTCATGATAGGGCTGCGGGTCGTCGAGATCGATGCTGACCCGCGAACATCCCCTGAGCGCCGTCTGCAAGCCGACATAATCCCAAGGGTAGGGAATTTTTGTCGCTAGATCGAGCGGATATGGAAAACCATAATGAACCCCATAGGCGCTATGTGCCACGGCATACGAACGATAGCCGCCGAACCAGATCTGGATGCCGACGTAGGTCAAGGCAACGAGCTTTACCAGGTTCGGGTTTCGCTTGTCCGCGAGAAGGGTGCCTATCAGGGCTATGATCAATACCGGTGACAACCAGATCAAAGCTTTCGCCGTCGCATAAGATTGTCCAGCCGACCAGAGACCGCCGACCATCACCAGACCGCCCAGCACGCCAACGAACAAGGCGCGATCCATGCGCTGCCGTGGTTCGCCTGACGCGCGCAGCAATCCCCAAAGCCAGAAGCCAAGAAGACCTCCCAGAACCGCAAGCAGCCCCAGTCTCCACACGAGTCGAAGGCCGAACGAAATGTCATGGGGCTGCAAGAAATAAAGGCCCAGTATTCCGGCAAGGAGGCTAGTGACGATGGAAAGCACGCCGTACAGAAAATCAAAAAACGACTGATGCCATAGGACGATGAGCTCAGCAGCGGTCTTCGGAACATCGTCATAGCCGAAAAGATAACGTTGGAACCAGGCCGCGGAAGCGTCATATCTCGAAGCGTGCGGGAGAACACCCATTTGCTGAACGAAGAATTCAACCGTCATCGGCCACGCAAACGCGCAGAGCGCAATTGCGCAGGCGGCCGCCAAAACAGCCAGGAGCAGCCGGCGGAGAAAATAGGCGCGGCTCCGGGCGGTGAAAAAAAGGTACAGCGCGAGCGGCGCGCTGAAGGCCCCCACCAAGCTTAGGATCTCCGGATAAACGTACCAAAACCCGACCATGCAGACGAGCATCGACCAGAAAAATCCAGCATCACCGAGGACGCCCCCTGCCCTCCGGTCCGCTTCACCCGGACCATTTGTTGCAAGGCCCAATATGACAAGTCCCGCATAGAGCGTGAGCAACGAAAATGAAGCAAATGACGACCAGGCGTTGACGTCGAACGCATACTGAAGAAAGAATCCTATGGTGAGGCCGAGACCGAGAAAGATTGACAAACCGCCCGACAGTGCGACGACATTGCGCCACACGAACACGGAAGCGAAAAGCATGCATAGCTGGATCGCACCCAGATATGCGTACCAAGCGATCAGTACCGGCTGATCAAGCGTGGCTGCCAGACCCCCCAGCATGAGCGGAACGCCAGGACGCAACGCTATCATCGTTGCGATCCCCCCGACCCCGATCGCAACCTCGGTGTCGAAATCCATGTTGCGGATTGTGGGGTAATCATATCGCGTGGGCGTCCAGGCCATGGACAGGTAATTGAATTGATCTGCGTAATTCGCCTGAAAGACGCTAAATTCGGGAGGCCCGAGCCATTTGGGCAAAAGCACGAGAAGCATCGCAATCACGAGCGTAACCAGGAACGCCCAGTGCGAATGGTCCCAGCCAGTACGGAGGCCGTCACGCAAGGCCAGGACGGCACCCGGAATGGCAAGGGCGATACTGATCTTGAATGCCACCTCGAGCCGTACCCCCGAGGCATAGAGGATGACCGTGAGGGCGCTCAGGATGGCGAGCCCGAGCGACGGGGCGGCAAGCGCCGGCCAGACGATCGAAGGCCCAAGTGCGCGGGCAACCGGATATCCCAGCGCCAGCCATAGTCCGATCGCCACGCAAACGACGACCACATCGTTCAGCATTGCGGGGCCCGCATGACCAGTTTTGGGGCGTCTGTTGCGCTCATTTTCTTGGACTGTCGGGCATCACTGTTCGGGGTAACCGGCCGCTCCTGCCGCGCCGTGACGATCGACGCGCTCGCGATGAGACTTCACCGTTCCAAGGAAAGCGCCAGCAGGCGAACCCGGAGCGGACGCGTGTCATCGGGGCGAGCATAGGTGCTGCGGACTTCCATGTTCAACCACGCTTCCTGGCCGAAATCGGGCAATTCGACGGTTCTGCTCCAGCTGGTCGGATCGCCGCTGCGAGACGCGATTTCGTCCAGGACCGGTCGCCCGTTGATGACGACGGCGACACGGATGTCGGCAAGCAGGCGCTCGAGATAAACCGACAAGATGAGGCGCTTGGAAGGCGCTTTGGGATTGTTCGGGACGCGGATAACGGCACGCCCGTTGCTCCAGGCTTCGATCCGCGGCTCGTTCGTGGCGAGGCCCTCGGTGTCCAGCTCCATTGGGACGTTGGGAACGAGGTCCAGACGATTGGTCTCACCCCGATAGAACCTCAGGACGCGGTCGTCCCGTCGTAGCCAGACAACGGCATGGTTTGGCTCAAGGCTGCGCGCCTCCGTGGTGACAACGCAGTCGGGATTCTCAATCTGCTTCTGGATCCCATCACGACCGCGCCGATCAAAAGGCCAAACGGGTTGCCGCGACGACCAGCGAAGGCCCATGTCGGACAACGCCATCTCGACGAAATGCTCATGATAAGGATCGTCGAGATCGATGCTGACGCGCGAACATCCCTTGAGCGCCGCCTGCAGGCCGGCATAGTCCCAGCTGTAGAAGATCTTTCGGCCTATATCGAGCGGATACGGGAAAGGATAGTGGGCTCCGTAGGCGCCGTGCGCCGCGCCGTAGGAACGGTACCCGCCAAAGCCGATTTGAAGCCCGACGTAGCACAGGACAACGGCCTTCACGAGGTATCGGGTCCGCTTATCCGAAAGAAGGGAGCCTGTCAGGGAGATAACCAGTATCGGTGACACCCAGATCAAAGCTTTTCCCGCCGCCCACGGTTGTCCGACGAAAAGTAGACCGCCGGTCAACGCCAGCCCGCCCAGCACGCCGGCGAACAAGGCGCGATGCAGGCGCTGGCGCGGTTCACCGGACGCGCGCAGCAGGCTCCAAAGCCAAAAGACCAGAAGACCTGCGAGAGCGCAAAGGAGCCCGAGATTCCATGCAGTACGAAGGCCGGTCGAAATGAGACCTGGCTGCAGGAAGTAGACTCCCAGCACTCCGGCAAGGAAGCTCGCGGTGATCGAAAGCACCTGATGGAGAAAATCAAAAAACGAACGATGCCAGCGAGGGGCAAAATCAAAGGCGGTGTTCGGATCATTGTCCACCTCGAGAAGGTAACGGTGGGTCACTTTCCACCAACCCGCTGTAGCGTCCGCTATTGTGGCATCCGCGAGCCAGCGCGCCTGCTTGAGAAAGAAGCCGATCGTCATCGACCACTCGAATGCGCAGAGCGCGATCGTGCCGCCAGCCGCCAAGACAATCGGGATCGAACGGCGCAAAAAATAGGTGCGGTTCTCGGAAGCGAAGAAGAGGTACAGGGCGATCCCTGCACTGACAGCCCCAGCCAGGCTGAGGATTTCCGGATAGATGTACAAGAACCCGGTCATGCACACGAGCATCGACCAGAAAAAGGCATCACTGAGGATGCCTCGAAACGCCTGGTTCGTTTCGCTCGGCCCAGGCGTTGCAAGGCCCAATGTCAAGAGCCCGGCATAGAGCGTGACCAACGAAAGCGAAGCAAACGCGGACCAGGCGTTGACGTCGAGCGCATACTGAAGAAAGAATCCTACGGTGAGCCCGAGGGCAATGAGAAGCGAGAAGCCGTTCGACAGCTCGATCACGTTGCGAAGCACGAACAGTGAAGTGAAGAAGACACAGAGCTGGAGCGCGGCCAGATATGCATACGAGACGATCATCACCGGCTGATCGACCACGGATGCGAAACCACCCAGCATGAGAGTGACAGCAGGCCGCAACGTTATCAGGGCCGGCATATTGAGGCCGAACCCCGTCGCCAACCGGGTCTCGAGGTCCATGTTGCGGATCGTCGGGTAGTCATAGTGCAGCGCCATCCAAGCTTGCGACTGGTAACCGATTTGATCTGCAACATTCATCTGAAAGGCGGGGAATTCGGGATGCCCCAGCCACTTCGGCAACAGCACGAGCAGCATCGCAACCAGAAAGGTGAGCAGAAACTGGCCGTGTGAACGGTTCAAGCGAGAACGAAGACCGTCATGAACCGCCAGCGCCATTCCCGGGATGGCAAGGCCCATGCAGATCTTGAACACCAGGTCGAGCCGCAGCCCCCAGACGTAAAGAATCGTCGTGAGAGTGCCGAGTATCGCGAGCCCGAGCGGCGGTGCGGCGAGTGCGGGCCAGACCACCGCCGACCCGAGCCTGCGGGCCACCGGATATCCGAGCGCCAACCAGAGCCCGATCGCCAAGCCGACGACGAGCACATCGTTCAGCATTGCCGGACCTGCATGACCAGTTGGAACGCCTCGAGTGCTCGGTTTTATTGATTTCCTGGCGACCGCCTGTCGGGCAACGGGCCCGGCCTCATACCTTGCTGCTCGTCCCCAAGTCGATAAAGCCCGTCCAAAGGCCGGGATATTGGGTATCGGCGCCGAGAGCAAAACACACCGACCTTTCGGTCACAAGCCGCGATCCGCATCCGACGGATCGGCGTGACATGGAACGGGGCCCCCTGTTATCGTCGCCGTTCACCTTGCGGTGCGTGTCATCGGGCCACCGCCCCTCCGCGAGCTGAGCGCCGGGGACAATATTCGAGAGTGATGCACCAGATGCTGCTGCAAGCCGCGCACCGCCTGCTGGACATACCGCTAGTATTCAGGCTGCAGCAAAAGCTCTGCAACAAATACTTGAACGTCCGCGACGCATTCAGCCGATACCTCGTCACTGCCGGCACGGATATCCTCGACGTCGGCTGCGCGAGCGCCGCATGCGCCGGTCAAATCATCGACATGAAGCAAAACCGCTATGTCGGCGTCGATATCGATGCCCGTTGCATCGCGCTGGCCAGTAAACTTCATCCCGATGGCCGTTTCTTCCAACAGGATGCGCGGAAGCTCTCATTCGACAGCGGGTCATTCGACATCGTCATGTTCAACGGCGTGTGGCACCACATGAACGACGCCATGGTGCTGGCCAGCATGGATGAGGTGCGGCGGGTTCTGCGGCCGACCGGCGTCGTGCTGGTCGCTGAGCCGGTGTTCCGGTCGGACTGGCCGGTCTCGACCTTCTTCCTGAAGAACGACCGGGGCAAGTTCATCCGGACCCGCAACGGCTATCGCGCGCTCTTCGCCGGCTTCGATATCGTGGAGGAGACGACGTTCCGTCTCGCGATGCACGAGCTGTGCGGTTTCGTAGCGCGAAAGCACGCCGTGTGCTAGACTTTGACGATGCTGGTGCAGCCCCTTTCGACCCTGTCCGACCGCGCGGATGGCGGCGCCGCGCCGCTGATTTCGGTCGTGGTGCCGGTCTACAAGGAAGAAACGAGCATCCGTCCCTTTCTCGAACGGGCGGTGCCGGTCCTCGAGCGCATTGGGACATACGAAATCGTCTTCTGTCTCGATCCATCGCCGGACCGGACCGAAGCCATCATCTGCGAGGAGGTCGCGCGCAATCCGCGCATCGGCCTGCTGGTGTTCAGCCGGCGGTTCGGACAACCGGCCGCCACCATGGCTGGAATCCTCAATTGTCGCGGCGATTGGTGCGCCGTCATCGATGTCGACCTGCAGGATCCCCCGGAGGTCATCGAGACTCTGTGGAGCAAGGCGAAAGAGGGGTTCGAGGTGGTCACGGCGCGCCGGTCCACGCGCGAAGGCGAGACCTGGGTCAAGCGCGTGGTCTCCCGGCTCGGCTACAAGCTGATCAACGAGATCGCCGAGGTGCCGATACCGCGTAATACCGGCGATTTTCGGCTGATGAGCAGGCGCGTCATCGAGGAGCTGCGCGGTTTGAGCGAGTCTCACGGCTTCCTGCGCGGGCTCGTCGCGCTGGTCGGGTTCCCGCAGACCGAGGTGCTGTACAAGCGTGACGCGCGCCGCACGGGAGCAGGCAACTACAATCGCTATCTGGGATCGCTGAAGATCAGCTTCAACGGAGTGTTCGGGTTCTCCACTTTCCCGTTGCGGATCATGATGTGGACCGGATTTCTGATCGCGTGCCTGAGCGCATGCGGAATTCTGATCATGGTCACGCTCAAGCTCATCTACGGCGACGAGTTTCCGATGGGCATTCCGACCATCACGGTGCTCGTGCTTTTCATCGGTGGCGTTCAGCTCGCGGCCGTGGGCGTGCTCGGCGAGTATGTCGGCCGCATCTACGACGAGGTTCGCCACCGCCCGCAGTACATCGTCGATCGGGCGGTCAATCTGGGGGTGCGCGACCGGCGCGGACCCCGGTCGGGCGCCGAGGGCAGCAGCTGAATGCCGGTGATTGAGCTCGCAGGCTCGCAAAGACGAGGCCCGATCCCGCGGGGGGCGGGCAGCGGGATATTCGGCCGAGCGCAGGATCGTCCATGAACCGCAGCGAGACGGACGTGGACACCAGAGTGCCCACCCTGGAACGTTTCAAGTGGCCGAAGGCGCTGCCCGCCCTGTCACCGCGGCAGCAGGCCATCCAGGACGACTTCGTCGAGCACTGGCACCGTGTGCTGCCGGAACGTTATGGAGTCATCGAGAAGTTCAACCACGGTTACCCCTTGCGCCACCTGCCCGGCGGGAAAAGATGGCGAACCCTCGAATTGGGAGCCGGCATAGGAGCGCATCTCGAATTCGAACCGCTCGACCGGCAGGAATATCACTGTATCGAGCTGCGCGGCACGATGGCAGACGCCCTCCGTCGCAAGCATCCATCGGTCGCGACGGTGACTGGCGATTGCCAGCAACGAATCCCATACGACGACGGTTACTTCGATCGCGTCGTCGCCATTCACGTGCTGGAGCACTTGCCGAACCTGCCGGCAGCGATCGACGAGATCGATCGGGTATTGATGCCCGGTGGCCTCGTCTCCGTCGTGCTGCCTTGCGATCCCGGGCTTGCCTACGAGCTGGCGCGAAAAATCTCGGCCGAGCGGGTGTTCAAGGCGAAGCACAAGATGCCTTATCGGTGGTTTGTGCGACGGGAGCATATCAACTCGCCGAAGGAGGTGCTGCACGAGATCAAGAGGAAGTTCAAAATCTTCGACAGGGTTTATTTTCCCCTGGCGGTGCCCGTGATCAACCTGAATCTCTGCATCGGCGTGACCGCGAGAAAGCCGCTGCCGGCGTCGCACGGATGACCTGAGAGTAGACGGCGCCCACCCGATGACGAAGACCAGAGCCGCGCATGCCGGAATTGACGAGATGACCACCTGCAGCGGCGTCCGGCCGGCAACGATCGCTGAACGAGGCATCGATGATCCCGCCGCGGCGGGAGCGATCCTCGCACTGCCCCACCCGGCCGACCGCTCACGCACGGTCCGCTGGACCGGAGAAGCCTTCGACGTCGACGGCAAGCCCGTGCGCGTCCTGGCTTTCCCGGTTACGCTATCCGGCTGGACCGACGAATTGACGCAACTGCACGAGGACGTGGGCCGCAGCGAGCATTTCATCGACGTTGCGTCGCGCATCCACTCAGTCGAGGAGGTGGTGCGAACTGCCGGTCCTGTCCGCTCCATGATTGTCGAAATCGGCTGCTCGTCGGGCCTCCTCCTGCGCCAGTTGGTGACGCGCCTGCCCGAGCATGTCTTCCTCGGCGCCGACTACACGTACGGGACGCTGGAAACACTCGGGAAGCGGTTGCCGGCGGTTCCGCTCGTGCAATTCGACCTTACCCGTTGTCCGCTGCCCGACGCGTTCGCCGACGTGGTCGTCCTGCTCAATGTGCTCGAGCACATCGAGGATGATGAGGCGGCGATCGCGGAATTGTTTCGGATCGTGCGCCCGGGCGGCGCGGTCGTGATCGAGCTGCCCGCCAACGCCTCGTTGTTCGATGTCTACGACCGAGTGCTCATGCATCATCGTCGCTACGACATGGCCGCACTGCTCGCGAGCTTGCGCAAGGCGGGCTTCACGGTCGAGCGCCGCACGCATCTGGGATTTCTGCTTTACCCGTTGTTCTATCTTTCAAAGCGCCTCAATCAACTGCGTTATCCTGCGGGCTCGGACATCGACGAGCGCGCCGTGGTAGCGCGCATGATCGCCGCTACGAGAAAATCGAGCCGGCTGCTCGGCTTCGTCATGGCGTGCGAACGAAAAATGGGCAGCTGGATTTCATTTCCGTTCGGAATTCGCTGCCTGGTGACCTGCCGCAAACGCCACGAGGAGCCAAGCAGGCCTGGGCAATGCTGAAGGATGTGCTCGTCGTTGGCGTTGCCGTCGGACTATGGCTGGCGCTCGGATATCCGGTTGCCCGCAAGCTCGGGCCGTCGGTCGTCTGGCCCGCACTTGCGGCCCCGCCGCTCGGGCTCGCGATTCTTTGTGTTCTCGTGGTCATCCTGTATGCCTGGGGATTGCGGCTCGAGACCGCGTTGAAGATCTGCATCGGCCTTGCAATTCCGGGAATCGTGCTGGCCGTCCGTGACGGTCTTCGTTCTCGCTTGAACCGCTCACACGGCGCAATTCTGCTTACCGTTCTGATTGCGGCGCTTCTCGTGCTCTTGCCCAAGTGGCTCGGGCCTCCCGAATTCGCCGTCTTTCAGGCCAACGTCGCAGATCAGCTCAATTACCTGGCCGGGGCCTGGATGGCGCTGCACTATGATTACCCGACCATCGAGCACAGGGACTCCGACGCCAGGATAGCCTCAGGGTTCGGGATCATTCTTCCAACCTTGGGGCGTCCTGCTGCTGCTCTCATGCTGGGCGGTTTCGCATTCGCCGTCGATCAGCCGGTACTGCTCGCCTCCTACGCATATCTGGGTGCGCTCCAACTGTGCATTGTCTTCGCTGCGCTGTTCGTGCTCCGTAACGTGATCGGATTGTCGAACGCCCTTTCGCTTTTCCTCGCCCTCGGCCTCACCCTAGGATTCACTCTCCAGTATTCTTTCGACATCAATTCCTGGTCAGCTCTTGCTGCGCTTCCGCTGCTCACGCTCTATGCTGGACTTTTCACATTGGGTATTGCAACGAATGCGCCGGCCGAAACGAACCAGGCAGCGCGAAGCGTCCTCGGCAATGCCGGTCTTTTCTGGTCCATGCTCGTGTGCATTGCTGGGTTTTGGTACATCTATCCGGAGATGTTGAGCCTGGCCGGGGCAATCAGCGCGGCGATCGTGCTGTACCAGTTTATTGTTTCCGAAAACCGTCCCGATTTTTTCCGAAGGTTGGTTCTGGTCGTTTTGGCGGCTGGCTGCGCGACTGCCCTATGCGCATTTGCGTGGCCGATGACAGCGGGTTTCCTTCTCGAGCAGACGCTTTTTCTCGCGGACCCTTTGAACGTAGCCGACATGGCGGGTTGGTGGAAAATCACCCATCGCCACTTTTTCGCAATCGACACCGATCCGAGCACCGCCTTTGACTTCGCCGCTCGCTGGCATCGTTCGTTTTTTGATTTTATCAATCACGTGCTTTCGATCGCCACGGGTCTCCTTGCCGGGATCATGGGGGTCTATTTCTTGCAACCAGGCCACATCTGGTGGCAACCAGATCAAATTTGGGTCGGCTTTCGAATCGCATGGGAGCTCGCACTAGTTGCGGCTCTGGCAGGCCTCCTCGGCTTCTGGCTTTTTGGGTTGCTGCGCACGTCCGGCGAACCGCGGCAGCGCATGCGGCGCGTCCTGTTCGTCGGCGTACTCGGCGGCCTGGCGCTGATCGGCGGTCTCATTTCCATTGGACAACCTTATCCGGCGGGAAAAGCGCTGACTTGGTTGTCGCCAACTCTGATCCTCTCTCTCGTCGGAACGCTCCTTGCGGATAAGCAAAGCCCGCGCATCATCAAGGTCGTCGCGCTGGGCTACGTCTGCGTCCAAATCTGCTTTGGCGGCTACCGCGCATACGCCGCGGCGCATGGTGCCTACGGGATCCACTACCGTTTCCCCTACACCCTCGATATCGGTCGAAAGCTCCTATACCGCTGGGACTACACCGGCTTGCAGGCGGCGCTGAGGGGATGCTCGCGGGTCACCATCGATCTCGACGATCCTTTTCATGAGCATTTCGTCGAGATGCTGTTGTCCGACATGGGCATTCGCTGGTCGTCACGACAGCCCGTCTGGACTTATGATCGGCGCGGTCGCGACGGCATACAGAAGCAGCTTGACAATCCCGATTGCGTCGTCACCACCCGTGCGGGCGGCATCCAGCCCAGCTATCCCGTGATCTGGCTGCGCCGAGACGACCGCGTCTTAAGGTTCTATCGCGGCGAGACCAATCGTCTGGACCTCGTTCCCGACATCCCCCGGGAGCTGGAAACCGAGGGCTTGCCAACGGAAGAAGCACGAGTTGCCGGCGAAGCCGCGACCAATGGGCATGCCGTTATTCGCGTCCCGAACAACCCGGGGGCGCCCGCCAAACGCCTCGCGTTGACCCTCAACATCGAGCGATTGCTGGCCGCGACCCGTGTCGCCGTGCGCATCAATGGGCGGCAGATCCTGGCGGAGGTCGTGCCTGCCAGGAGCGAAACGACCAATTGGACCAGAACTGTCCAACTGCCCGATTTCGCCACAGCGCCGTGGCTGACCATCGAGGTCGACAGCGATACGCATGTGCTCCCCGGCGATACGCGTGCGCTCGGGGCTCGACTGCGCCTCCTTTCCTTGGAACGGTGACGCCCGAGCGCGATCGTGTCGGGGCGCGATCGGGATAGACCTTACCGCTCGAGGGTAAGCGCGCGCAGGCGAACCCCGCGCGGACGCGGGTCCCCGGAGGGAGCGTCGGTGCTGTTGATTTCCACGTTCAACCATGCTTCTTCCCCAAGATAGGGCAGTTGGACAGTTCTGGTCCAACTGGTCTGATCGCCGCTGCAAAACGCTGCGTCGTCCAGGACCCGCCGCCCATTGATGAGGACGGCAACGCGGATGTCGGCAACTCCCCGCTCGGGATCAACCGCCAAGGTGAGGCGCCTGGCGGGCATCTTCGGATCATTCGGCAAGCGGATAGTGGCGTGCCCTTTGGTCCGGGCGAGGCGAAGAAGATACACAGTTGGAGCGCACCGAGATATGCGTACGAGACGGCCAGTACCGGCTGATCGACCATGGACGCGATACCGCCCAGCATGAGGGCGACCGCCGGGCGCAACGTATCAAGAACGGCATGCCGAGGCCGGATCCGATCGCCATCTGGGTCTCGTGGTCCATCTGGCGGATGGTCTGGTAGTCGTAATGCAGCGCCATCCAAGCCCGCGTCACGGAACTGAATTGATCAGCGGCGTGACCGCGCCGAATGTCGCGAGCCCGAGCGGCGCCGCGGCAAGTGCCGGCCAGACGACCGGCGGCCCGAGTTTGCGGGCCACCGGATATCCGAGCGCCATCCATAGTCCGAGAGCCAGGCAGACCACGAGCGCGTCGTTCAGCATTGCCGAGCCTGCCAGTTGATCTTCGTTACTCGTCAAACGGCTGCTCGATTGCATCCAACAGGCGCTTCACGGCTGGCCGCACGTCGAACACCTCTTCGAGACAGGCCCGCGCGCTCCATGCGATGTTCGCGGCGATCTCCTGGTCGTCGACCACCCGTATGACAGCCTCGAACAGCGCTATCGCGTCGCCGGCGGGGATCGAGATCCCGATGTTCCAGCGGCGCAGGAACTCGCGGTAGTCGCTGTCCTGCTCGACGGCCGCCACGATCGGCAGACCGGCACGCAGATAATCGATCGTCTTGGAGGGGAAGCTCGACGAGTCGACGCCGGCGACCGTGCACACGATCCCGATGTCGCAGGCCGAGATCAAGCTGAGATACTCGGTGCGCGGAATGCGCCGGCGATAGATCACATTGTTGCCCCCGGCGGCGATGTGACTTTCCACGAGCTCCACCAATCGCCCCTCCCCGATCAGCAGGAAGGCGAGGTCGGGTCGCGCCCCTTGCGCCATCGTCGCCGCCGCGAGCATCTCCTCGACGCCGCGTCCCTCGGTGATCTGGCCGCCGAAGACCAGGATCTTGCGGTCCAGCGGCAGTCCCTGCTCCTTGCGCGTCGCCTCCTTCGGCCGCGGCGGCGGGGGAGAAATCTCGCCCCAAAGCGGAGTCCAGATCACGCGCTGCTCCGGCCGAACGCGATGATGCTTGCGCAGATACACGATGTTGTCCGGCCAGATGCAGCCGATGACATCGAACTTCCGGATTAGATGCTCCTCGGTCCGCCGCGCGATCTCGAACACCGGTCCCGCCGGCATGAGGCCGATGCTGCGGTGGTGGTGTGGAAAGAAGTCGTGCACGAACAGCATGGATCGCATCGGCCAGCGCTTGATCGCCCAGACGAGCTGTGCAGCGACGGTCACGCAGGGCGTGAAGCAGACCAGCAGGTCGAAGGTCTCGTTGGCCAACGCCTTGCGCATCTCGCGGCGCGCGAACAATGAGGAGAGGGTCCACTTGCTAGCTTTCTCAACGAATGGGCCGAGCCCGGCGATCCGACGCGGCGAGATGACGAGCGCATCGACGCCGTCCACGGAACGCACCGAGCTCGCGGGCGCCCCGAACGGCGCATCCCAATCGGTCACCACCACCTGGACGCGATGGCCGGCGGCGACCAACGCGCCGGCGAGCTCGTTCGTCATGTACCGGTCGTTCGAGTCCAAGGGATACTTGGTGCACAGCATCAGGACGCGCATCGTGTGGATTTTCTCCCTGCGGTCCGTGACATGATCCGTGACGAACGGGTGCGGGTTACGAGGCTTTCGGCTTGCCGGCGTCGTTCCTGGAATCGAGCGTGCCGCGGAATTCGTACATCGTCTCGTGCCCGGTCGCGGAGATGCCCTGCCGGCGAAGCACCTGCAGCGCCGTCATCGCAAGGATCTTGAGGTCGAGCGCGAACGAGCGGTTGCTCACGTACCACACGTCCAGGTCCAGCTTTTCCTCCCAGGAGATGGCATTGCGCCCGTTGACCTGCGCCCATCCGGTGATGCCGGGCTTGACCTCGTGGCGGCGCGCCTGCTCCGCCGTGTAGCGGTCGAGATAGGCCATCAGCAAGGGCCGCGGTCCGACCAGGCTCATGTCGCCGCGCAGCACGTTCCAGAGCTGCGGCAGCTCGTCGAGGCTTAGCCGCCGGACGAGCCGGCTCGCACGGGTGAGCCGATCGCTGTCGGGCAGCGGTTGCCCGCCCGCGTCGCGCGCGTCGCGCATCGTGCGGAGCTTGTAAAGGCAGAACGGCTTGCCGTCGGCCCCGGCCCGGGTCTGCCGAAACAGCACCGGAGAGCCTAGATCGAGCCGCAGCACCGCCGCCGTGATCACGATCACGGGGCTCAGCGCGATGAGCGCCGCGCCGGACACGGCCACGTCGAAGGCGCGCTTGACGATTGAGCGCGCCTTGCGGGCGGCGACGGCGGCATCGAGGACCGCCAGCGTGCGCCCGACACCGACGTCCGCGCACAGCTCGCGCGCGTAGAAGTCGCGCCCACGCACGCCCATGGCTGCGAGCTCGCCTCGAGGCCGCCGCGCCAGGTCGAGAACGGCGCCTGCCAGGGCGCCGGCGTTCTGCGGCTCGACGACGACGCCGGCCCCGGCCCGCTCGATCAACTCCGCCGCGTCGCCGCGGATGCCCATCAGGATCGGCTTGCCCATCGCCAGATAGAACTGCGTCTTCGACGGGATCGTGATCCGGAACAGCGGCTCGTCCTTGAGATGGACCAGCAGCAGGTCGGCGGCGGCGAGCAGGTTGCCGATCTCCGACTGCGGCATCCGGGGCATGATCCTCGCCGAGGTCGTCCCGATCCCGGCCGCCAGCGCGCGCAGCCGCTCGACCTCGATGCCGCCGCCGACCAGGATGATCTGCACGCGCGGATCGGATGTCTCGATCAGTTTCGCCGCGCGCAGCACGACGTCGAGACCCTGGGTCGGACCCATGGTGCCGGCGTACACCACGTTGAAACGTCCGGCGAGCGCGAAAGCCGAGAGGTCGCTGTCGCCGCGCGGCCGGGCTTCCAGCTCGTTCGCCCAGTTGTAGATCACCTCGATCTTGACCGCCGGAATCCCCCGCTCCACCAGAGCGCGCTTGAAGCCGGGCGACTGCACGATGACGCGGTCGGCACGCGCACAGACCCAGCGGAATAGTGCCGCTATCAGCCTGAGCACGACGCGATTTGAGACCATCCCGGAGGCCGCGATGGTGTCCGGCCACAAATCCTGGATGTCGTAAACGAAGGGAATGCGCCGCAGGAAGGCAATGCCGGCGGCAGCGAGCCCGACTGTCAGCGGCGGATGGTAGGCATAGAGGGCGTCGGGCCTTCGCGTGAAGACCCCGTAGACGGTCAGGGCGGCGGCGAACGACAGGTAGTTGAGGACGCGCCCGAGGGCCGAGCGGCTGTGGCTCGGGTAGAGCGGCACGCGGTCGACCGGGATGTCGTCCGTCGTGTCGCGGCGGATGGGCTTGAGCCGGTATCCGGGATAGAGCGTGCCGCCGGGATAGTTCGGAAATCCGGTCACCACGCGAACGTCGTGACCGCGCGCGCGCAGCAGCTTCGCGAAGTAGATGCCCTTCAGGATGGGCTCGGGCTCGAACCACTGCGTCGCATAGAGGATTCGCATCGGCGTGATTAGTACTGCTTCCACACTGTGCGTTTCACGTAGTCCGCGTAGCTGTGAATGATCCGCACGACCTTGTCGGACACGTTCGGTGTTGAGTAGTCCGCAACCAGGCGGAGGCTGCGCTCCTCGCCGCGAGGTTGATCGGCGAGGATTTCCAGCCCTTGCAGGATGCGGTCGATGCTGAAACCGGTCATCATGACCGCCCCCTCCTCCATGCCTTCCGGCCGCTCGTGCGCCTCGCGGATGTTGAGCGCCGGAAAATTGAGAATCGAGGATTCCTCGGTGATCGTTCCGCTGTCGGAGAGCACCGCGCGGGCGTGCATCTGCAGATTGACATAGTCGAGAAAGCCGAACGGCTTGAGCAGGCGCACCGATGGAGCGAAGCTGAGCCGGTAGTCCTCGATGCGCTTGCGCGTGCGCGGATGCGTGCTCACGATCACCGGCTCCCGGTAGCGATCCGCCAGCGTGTTCAAGGCCTCGACCAGGCGGCGAATACTGGCCTCCTCGTCGACGTTCTCCTCCCGATGCGCGCTCACCACGAAATAGCGGTGCTTTTCCAATCCAAGCCGGGCGAGCGCGTCGGACCGCTCGATCTTCGGCCGGTAGTATGACAGCACCTCGTACATCGGGCTGCCGGTCTTGATGACCTGGTCGGCCGGCAATCCCTCGGCCAGCAGGTATTCACGCGCGATCGACGAATAGGCCAGGTTGATGTCGGCCACGTGATCGACGATCCGGCGGTTGATCTCCTCGGGCACGCGCTGGTCGAAGCAGCGGTTGCCGGCTTCCATGTGGAAGATCGGCACCTTGCGGCGCTTCGCCGGGATGACGGCGAGGCAGCTGTTGGTGTCGCCGAGCACCAGGAAGGCGTCGAATCCGCCTTGCGCAAGAATGCGATCGACCTCGATGATGACCTTCCCGATCGTGTCCGCCGCGCTGTCGCCGGCGGCGCCGAGGAACCGATCGGGCGCCCTGATCTCGAGGTCGCGGAAGAAGACGTCGTTGAGCTCGGAATCGTAGTTCTGGCCGGTATGGACGAGCTGATGATCGCAATATTGATCGAGCTTGGCGATGACACGCGACAGGCGGATGATCTCCGGCCGCGTTCCGACAACCGTCATCACCTTCAAGCGAGCCATCTCACTCCTCTCTTGCGTACGCGGCGGCGTCGGCCGCGACGACCCGCGGATCACTCTTCGCCGTTCGGCGTCTCGCCCGCGAGCAGCCGTCGGATGAAACCGAGCTTGAGCAGCGCCGTCTTCATCTGCTCGACATCGAGGCGTTCGGTATTGTTCGAGTTGTAATCCTCGAATTGCGAGATCCTTGGCTCGCCCTGCTCCACGAACTTGCCGTAGTTCAAATCGCGCAGATCCGGCGGGATCCGGAAATACCGTCCGAGGTCCTCCGACGCCGCTCGTTCCTCCCGGCTCAACAGGGTCTCGAACTGCTTCTCGCCGTGGCGCGTTCCGATCACCTCGATGCGATGGCCGGTCTTGCCGAGGACTTGCAGCAGGGCGTCCGCGACCGTCCGCAACGTGGCCGCCGGCGCCTTCTG
>Ga0075428_100003042_pt1 | contig 18310 bp, 21 predicted proteins | sample RhiMetdeltSRZDD2_FD_75291 | JGI IMG/M metagenome (GOLD analysis project Ga0075428, IMG submission 75291) | Populus rhizosphere microbial communities from Tennessee, USA - Rhizosphere MetaG P. deltoides SRZDD2 | ecosystem: Host-associated > Plants > Roots > Rhizosphere > Soil | place: USA... | reverse complement strand
GAGTTGTAGGGCGGGAATGGATTGAAGTCGCCCGCCTCGAAGCCGTTGGGATAGCCCGCCTCGGCCAGCAACTTCTTGGCGCGCGCGGGATCGTACGCGGGTGGCTCTACGGCGACGGCAAACTGGAAGATCCGCGGCACGATCGAGCCCGTCAGTCGCGAGAAGCCGAGCGTCTCGGCCTGGTTGATCGCCTGGCGGTCGATGGCGTGGCTCGCCGCGAGCCGCACGCGGCGGTCGTGCCACGGCGACTTCGGGTCCCATTGCTCGGTCAGCTCGAGCCAGAACGCGCCGGTCAGCAGCGGCGCCTCGAGCTTGATGCCCGGCGTGCGCTTGAGCTCCTCGGCCACGGGGCCGGCGAAGAGGTAGGCGAGATCCACCTCGCCTCGCTTCAGCGCGGCCGCGCGCGTCGTCTCCTCCGTCATCGAGCGCATGACGATCCGCTTGACGTTGGGCGCCTTGCGCCAGTAGCCGTCGAAGGCCTCGAGCACGATCTCCACGCCGGGCGTGAACGACACGACCTTGTACGGGCCCGCGCCCACGGGCGCCTTCTTGAAGCCATCCTCGCCGGCCTTCTCGACGTACTTCTTGGGCACGATCCAGCCCGCACCGGAAGCCGTGGTGCCGTAGAACAGCATGAAGTCGGGCCACGGCTCCTTCAGGACGAAGCGCACCTGGGAAGGCCCGACGACTTGAACCTCCTTCATCTTCTCCTTGAGCAGCGTCGCCGACGTTCCTTTGTATCGTTCGAAAGAGAACTTCACGTCCTCGGGCGTCACCGGCGAGCCGTCGTGGAACTTCGCGTTCTTGCGGAGCGTGAACGTGTAGGACAGGTGATCCTTCGCCTCGCTCCAGGATTCGGCGAGACTCGGCGTCTGCATGCCGGCCGGCATCGGCTTCACCATCGCGTCGTGGATGGCGTAGACGATCATGTACGGCGTGCTGAACGCTTCCATGTCGCCGGGGTCCAGCCACTTGGCGGGGAGCGTGACGTGCAGGCCATAGCGCATCTCGCCCTCGGCGGCGAGGGCCGGCGCGGCGTTGACGAACAGGAAAACGATGAGCAGCGCTCTCAGAACGTTCATGTCTCCACCCTGCGGCTGACGCGGCCGCCCTGGATGTGGTTGTTGACGTAACCCTTCGATTGGTTGCGGCCGGGATCGCCGGCGATCAGGATGCCGAGCTTTTCAGGCTGGACGAACACGGGTACGGGGCGCTCGGGGTCGGCCGAGCTCGCGTAGGCGGCCGGCAGCACGCCGGCCTTGACGTGCGCGTCGAGCGTGAACGACGTCGCGCCGACTTGTAGCGCGTACGTCTCCGCCTGGCGCGCGGTGATCCTCACGTGCTCGTGCAGGTAACGACGCAGGTCGTCTTTGGACCAGCCGTCTTCGGCAATGACGCGCGCGATGGACGGGCCGAGCACCAAGAGCGGCTCCCAGCGCGCGTACTTCATGCCGATGGACGACCAGTAGCCGCATGCGCTGCCGAATACCTCGGCCAGGATGCGTGCGTGCTCGAGCGCGCGCGTGCCGGCGGAATAGATCGGCGGGCTGATGCTCACGACGCTTTGCACGGTCACGACGCTGTCATCGCGCGCGAAGCCCTGGTCGCTGCCGAACGTCGGCCAGCCGAGCGCGGCGGCGGCATCCTCGTCCTCCGCCAGCGCCACGTTGAACGAGCCCGCGATGCTGCCCTTGTCGCCCGCGCCGGGCGGAATGCGCAGCCCGGCGACGTTGCGCAGGTAGAGCCGCAGAAAACGGCCGACGCTCGTGTTGGCCTGGCGGCCGACGCGCATCACGCCCTGGCCGTGATTGAGATCGAGCCGGCGTGCGATGGGGCCGCTGACGATGACGAGCGGCTCCCAGCCCGGGGTGGAGCCGGCATCCTCCACACGGAAAATGGGATCGGCGATGGCGTCGACGATCGCGACGAGCACGGGCATGTATTCGGGCCGGCATCCAGCCATCACGCCGTTGACGGCGATGCTCCAGACGGTGGCCGCGCGGTTTTCCGGCAGCAGCCGCCCCAGCACGCCGTCGGGCGCCCGCCGCGTGTGGGCGAGAAAGCGTTCGACGCGCTCGAGCGTCGGCGGAATGACGGGCAGGCCGTCGCTCCAGAGATTCTCGTGGAAGTGCTCCTGAATCTCGTCGAGCGTGCCGCGGTACACGATCGACCGCGGCGCCGGCTCGGCCGCCTTCGTGCGCGACGTCTCACGCGCGCCGGCCAGTCCGGCGACGATCTGTGGCAGCAGCGCCTCGATCTTGCGCGCCACGGCGTCGGAGCCGTCGGTCATCGGCACGCCGGGATACTCGGCAATCGGCAGCGACGGCAGCCCCACGCCCTTGCAGACGACGGCCGCCTGCTGCAGGAACGGCGTGGTGACGATCGACACGCTCGGCACTCCGGCGCGTTCGGCGATCGCGGCGGCCCGCAGCACGGCGGGCGTGCACGACCCTCAGGCGCCGACGGCGGAGATCACCGCGTCGCAGCCGTGCTGGCGCAGCTGGCTCGGCAGCGTCGTCGCCAGCTCCTTCTCGTCGCGGCCGTGCGTCGAGCCGAACACCTCGAACGGGACGAACCGGATGCCGGGATAGCGCGCCGCCAGCTTTTTGCGAATGAGCGGGAAGATCTCCTCGCCTTTGAAGAGGTAGTCCCACAGCTCGCCCACAATCTTGCCGTTCAGATCGGCCGACCGGGTCGCGAGCGTTGCGGACGGCGCGGCGGACGGCGCCAGCGGCCACACGACGTCGTAGACGGGCTCGGATGTCGTCATGGCCCCGTCTTATACCATCCGGAACCGACGCGCGCGCTCGGAGCTCATGATTCGGCGCGCCGGCGTGCCGTGACCTCGATCTCGAGCCGCATGCGCGGATCGGCCAGTCCCGCCGAGATCATCGTCGCTGCCGGTCGCACGTCACCGAAGTGCTTGCGCAGCACGGGCCAGCACTCCGGGAAGTCTTCGGCCTTCGGAAAGATGTACGTCACCCGGACCACGTCGCGCAGACTGGCGCCGGCCTGCTCGAGCGCGGTCTTGATGTTCTGCACACACTGCTCGGCCTGGGCGAGCAGATCCTCGGGCATCGTCATCGCGCGATAGTCGAAGCCCGTCGTGCCGGCAACGAACACCCAGTCGCCGTCAACGACGGCGCGCGAATAGCCGATGTCCCGTTCGAACGACGAGCCCGAGCTGATGAGTCGACGCGTCACAGGTGTCTCCTCTCTCGCTGACGGCCGCGGCCGATGTGAGTGCCGAGTGTACGCCGGGCCACTGCGGACACGACCGGGAAGACGACGGCGAGCGCGGTCGCCGCGAGCATCAGCGCGGCGGGCCAGGAGGCCCAGAGCCCGGCGATCTCACCGCGCGCGATCGTGAGCGCCTGCACCAGCGAGCGCTCGAGCACCGCGCCGAGCACGAGGCCGAGCACCAGCGGCGCAGGATCGAAGCCGAGCGAGCGCATGGCCCAGCCCGTCATGCCCGCGCCGACGGCGACCCAGACGTCGAACACGTTGTTGTTGTCGGCATATGCCGCGACCGCGCAGAGCACGAGCACCGCCGGCATCAGATAGCGGGGCGGAATCGTCGCGACGCGCGCGAACAGGCCCACCAGCGGCAGGTTGAGCACGAGCAGCATGACGTTGCCGACGTAGAAGGAGCCGATCACACCCCAGAAGACATTGGGATGGTCGCGGAGCAGGAACGGGCCCGGCGTGACGCTCATCAGCAGCATGCCGCTCAACAGCACCGCGGTCGACGGCGTGAACGGCAGACCCAGCGAGAGCAGCGGGATCATCCCGCCGCCAGCCGCGGCGTTGTTGGCCGCTTCGGGCCCGGCCACGCCCTCGATCGCCCCGGTCCCGAGCTCCGCACGATGCTTGCTGACCTTCTTCTCGACGCCATAGGAGACGAACGACGCGATCGTGGCCGCGGGACCGGGCACGAGGCCGACCAGGAATCCGAGCACGGTGCCGCGCAGCATGGGAGCCACGGAACGTCGCAGCTCCTCGCGACTGGGATAGAGCTCGCGGAACCGCACGCGCGCGACAGGGGTGGTCGGCGCGCGCTCTGCCGCCGTCGCGAGAACTTCAGCGATGCCGAAGAGGCCGGTCGTGACGGCGACGAAGCTGAGTCCGGCTTGCGCACCGGCGAGGTCGAAGGTGAAGCGGATGGTCCCGCCGAGCGGGTCCATGCCGACGGTGGACAGCATGATGCCCAGCAGCACCATCGCGAGCGACTTCGCGCGCGAGCCACCGGTGAGATTGCCGAGCAGCACGAGGCCGAGCAGCGCGAAGGCGAAGTATTCGGCGGGTCCGAAGGCGAGCGCGGCGCGCGCCACCAGCGGCGCGGTCAGCTGCAGCGCGACGACGCTGAAAGTGCCGGCGACGAACGATCCGATGGCCGCCACCGCCAGCGCCGCGCCCGCACGTCCCTTGCGCGCGAGCCGGTAGCCGTCGATCGTCGTCACCACGCTGGCGCCCTCACCGGGAACGTTCACGAGGATGGACGTGGTCGAGCCGCCGTACATCGCGCCGTAGTAGATGCCCGCGAGCATGATCAGCCCCGCCGTCGGACCCATCTTCAGCGTCAGCGGCAGTACGAGCGCCATCGCGCCGGCGGGCCCGAGCCCCGGCAGCACGCCGACGACGGTGCCGAGCACGGTGCCGATGAAGCACGCGAGCAGGTTCGCTGGCGTGAGCGCGACGAAGAGCTCGCTCACGGCAGCGGGACGCCGAGCCAGCGCGCAAACAGCAGGTGCGCGACGCCGGCCACGCCGAGCGCGAGCACGATCGGTCGCCACCAGCCCGGCGCACCCATGAGCCGGGCGGCGATGACAACCAGCGCGAACGACGACGCGGCGAAGCCCAGCCACGGCAGCAGCACGGTATAGAGGATGAGCGCGACACAGAGCGCGCGCGCCGTCCAGCGCATCGGCCGCTGCATCAACGATTCGGTCGGGCGTGTCGGAGCCACGCGCTCCTCGAACAGGCCACCCGCGTCACGAGCCGGCCTCGCGGACCCCGCTCCAACAAATCCCGCCACAATAAACAGCCAGACCGCTGTCGCAAGCAGCGCGACGCCTGCGGTCAGCGGCACGACGCCCGGCCCCGGTGTCGCCAGCGTGTCGAGCGGATAGCGGCGGCCGGCGAGCAGGTACGCGATCGCGAGCACCGCCAGCCCGGCCGCGCTCCAGCGATCGCGGCCCATGGCTACTGCTTCCTGAGGCCGATCTGCTCCATCAGCGCGGCGATCTCGCGGTCGTCCTTCGCCATGAACGCGTCGAAATCCTTGGCGCCTTTGATGTCGACGACGGCGCCCATACGCCCGGCGAACTCGCGGAACTCGGCGCTCTGCGCGGCCTGGGTGAACGCGCGCTCGAGCCGAGCGACGATCGGCTCCGGCGTGCCCTTCGGCACCGCGACGCCGCGCCAGAGCGTCATCGCCAGATCGACGCCGGATTCTTTCAGCGTCGGCACGTCGGGCAGGGACGCCAGCCGCTTGTCGCCGCTGATGGCGAGGACGCGGACCTGACGGCCGGTCACCTGCGCCATGATCTCGGCGGGCAGCTGCACGCTGGCCTCGATCTTGTCGCCGAGCACCGTCGTGACGGCGAGCTCGCGCCCGAACGGCACGTGGGTGAGCTTGACCCCCGCGCGGTTCTCGAGCGCGACCGCACAGAGATGCGTAAAGCTGCCGCGCCCGGAATTGCCAAGGCGAACCTGCCCTGGATGGGCCTTGGCGTGTGCGAGCAGCTCGCGGATGTCCTTCCACGGGGCGTCCGCCTTGACGGCCAGCGACACCGGTTCGCTGGTGAGCGCGGCGACGCCGGCGAACGCCGTGTAGTCGAGCTTCATGTTGCCGGCGTGATAGGCGGTGCTGATGCTGTTGCTGTTCCACACCAGGGCGTAGCCGTCGGCGGGCTGCCCTTTCAGGTAGGTGTAGCCCAGCGCGCCGCCGGCCCCGGTGCGATTGACGACGGCGACGGGCTGGCCGAGCTCGCGCCCCGCGGACTCCGCGAGCTTGCGGGCCAGGAGATCCGCGGCGCTGCCGGCGCCGAACAGGACACACAGCTCGAGCGGCTTGTCGGGAAATGCGGTGACCGGCGCCGCGAATGCAATCAGAGCGAGGGCGGCCAGCGCGAGCGCGCGTCTCACGGGTTGAGCACGACCTTCAGTGGGTCGCCGATGCGCTTCTCGAGCACCTCGAACGCTTCGTGCACGCGCGCGAGGGGGAACTGGTGCGTGATCAGCGGCTTGGCGGTGAGCCGCCCCGCCGCGAGCAGCGCGAGCGCGCGGCCCACGCTGGTGCCGCCCTCGCCGCGTTCGGTGTAGATCGTCACGTTGCGCCGCACGGCGTGGCTCACATCGGCGGTGACCGGCCCGTGATAGAAGGCGACCAGCAGCACCTTGCCGCCGGACTTCACCATCTTCAACGACTGGTCGAACGTGTCGTCGGCGCCGGCGCAGTCGATCACGAGATCGGCACCCTTGCCGCCAGTGCTCTGCATCACCGCGGCGATCGGATCCTGTTCGCGGCTGTTGACGACGACATCGGCGCCGAGCTGACGTCCCATGGCGAGTCGTGAGGCGCGCGTCCCGGTGAGGATGACGCGGGTGGCACCGAGCGCCTTCACGAGCTGGATGGCCATCAACCCGATCGGTCCCGGACCGAGCACGGCCACCGTCTCGCCGGCAAAGTAGCCGCCCGCGTTCTCGAGACCGAACAGCGGGCTGCCGGACGTCATCACCACCGTGGCCTCCTCGTAGGAGACGCCCTCGGGAATGCGGTACAGCGTGTTGACGTGGTTCACCGCGTACTCGGCGAGCCCGCCGTTCGTGGTGAAGCCGTTCGCGCGGTGCCCGCGCCGTGTGTTGCCGTAGTTCAGGCACGCGGTGTAGAGACCGCGGATGCAGTTCTCGCAGCGGCGGCAGCCCATGTGCGCCTCGACGACCACCCGGTCGCCGACCTGAAACTCGTCCACGGTCCGGCCGACGGCGACGACGTCGCCCGCGTACTCGTGCCCGAAGATGAACTCGCCGTAGGGCGGCATCTGGGGCATGCCGGTGTGGATGATTTTCAGGTCTGTGCCTCAGACGCCGCAGGCGCGCACGCGGACGAGCACGTCCTCGTCGCCGGGCGCCGGCACCGGCTTATCCAAAAGCTCGAACCGGTGCGGCGCGACGAGCACGGTCGCCTTCATCGTGCGGGGAATGTGCATGAGGGCTCCTTTCGGGACGTGAGCATACCGCGGACCGCGCGCGTCAGGCGAGAAGGAGGCGTGACTTGCGGCCGCAGGTCATTTGACAGGTTGCGACCATCTGTGTAGCCTCGCGACGCCATCGACGAGTTCGGCGTCAAAGCGTTGAAAGAAGAAGTGAGGGCAGGGGGAAGGCGATGCGACTGGTCGATCTGAGCATGACCGTCGAGGAGTGCGACTCCACGCCGTTTGCCAAGGAGGAGGCGTACTTCAAGATCAGGCCGATCGTGCGCTGGGAGGACAAGGGGTTCGTCTCCAACTGTGTGGAGATGACCGTGCACGCCGGCACGCACATCGATTCGCCGCATCACTTCTTTCGCGACAAGCCCGGCGTCGACGCGCTGCCGCTTCAGGCGATGATCGGCGACGCGGTCGTGCTCGACCTGACGTTCAAGGGCACCGCCAAGGCGCGCATCACGCCCGAGGATCTCGACCGTGCCGAGCGGGAGCTCGCGGCGCAGGGCATCCACATCGTTCCTGGCGGCATGCTGCTGCTCCGCACGGACTGGCCGAAAGGGCATGTCACCACGGATCCAACGTGGTGGGACGAGTCGCCGTGTCTCACCAAGGACGCCGCCGAGTGGCTGGTGGCCAAGCAGCCGTCGGTGCTGGGCTTCGATTTCGCCCAGGAGGAAAAGGGCGCCGACTACGAGAAGGCCGGCGAGATCCTCACGTCGGGCATGCGGGTGCACCGCACGATCCTGCCCCGGGTCGTGTTCCAGATCGAGAACCTCACCAACCTGGACCAGATTCCCTCACGCGTGAAGCTCATCGCCCTGCCGGCAAAGTGGAAGACGGAGTCCGCGCCAGCCCGCGTGGTGGCGCTGGTCGAAGAGTAGCGTTTCGGAAAGGAGAGCGCATGATCTACGAGATCCGCACGTACGGTATCGCGCCGGGCAGCCTGGCCGAGGTCGAGAAGCGCTTCGGCGAGGGCTACGAGTACCGCAAGAAGTACTCACCGCTGACGGCGTTCCTGCACACCGAGATCGGCCCGCTCAACGAGATCGTCCACATCTGGGGCTATCAGGATCTCGCCGAGCGCGCGCGGGTCCGCGCCGAGGCCGCAAAGGATCCGAACTGGCCGCCGAAGATCCGCGACTTCGTCCGCACCATGCGCTCGGAAATCGTGGTGCCGTTTGACTTCGTGCCCGCGCCGCAGCCGGGCCGCATGGGACCGATCTTCGAGCTGCGCTACTACACGCTGAAGCCCGGCATGCTGCCCGACGTGGCGAAGGGCTGGGGCGAGAAGCTGCCGGACCGTATGAAGCTTTCTCCAGTCGTGCTCGCCGGCGGCGTCGAGTTCGGCAAAGCCAACGGCTTCGTGCACATCTGGGCGTATCAGAGCCTGGATCAGCGCATGCAGATCCGTGACGAGGCGCGCAAGAAGGGCGTATGGCCGCCGCCCGGCGGCGGCGACCGGCTGCTCACGCAGGAAACCAAGATCTGCCTGCCGGCCGCATTCTCTCCGCTACAGTAACGACGGCTCACCGGCGCGCCGCTTCGCGGCGGCGCGCCGGCTGCGCATCACCGGCGACGTCGCCCGCAAGGAGATCCGCGATGGGAAAGCCACCGACGCTCACGTTCAGCCACGTCGGGATCTGGGTCACCGATCTCGAAGCGATGCGGCGGTTCTATACCGGCGTCCTCGGCTTCGTCGAGACCGACCGCGGTCCCATCGGCGACACGGAGCTGGTGGTTCCTGTCGCAAGCGACCAGCGACCACCATCAGCTCGTGCTCGCCAAAGGCCGGCCGCACGACGCGGGCTTCACGACCGTGAACCAGATCTCCTACAAGCTCGACTCGCTGGAGACGCTCAAGGCCGTGTACGCCGACATCGTCGACAAGCCGGTCAAAGAGCTGGTGCAGATCTCACACGGCAACGCCTGGTCGATCTACTTCAAGGATCCCGAGGGCAATCGCATCGAGCTGTTCGTCGACACGCCGTGGTACACGCCCCAGCCGTGCCGCGAGCCCCTCGATCTCACGAAGCCGGTCGAGCAGATCAGGAAGGAGACGGAGGCGTACTGCCGCAGCCGCCCGCGCTTCGCCAGCCGCGAGGCGTGGCAGGGCGAGTTGGGCGCAAAGATCTCCGCGCGCTGAGCCGCGCGGCGAGGCGTCCGACTCAGGCCGGCGGAGCCCAGTACGGATCGCTGCCGGTCACCTCGCGCACCCGCGCAAAGAACTCCGCGGTGTAGCCCGGCGACGACGAGACGTAGTGGCCGCTGAACCGGTCGCGATGCCGCGGCGTGCTCATGATGGCCATCGCCTGCTCGAGCGTCACGATCCCCGCCTCGCTGCCCGGAACGAACTCCGACCAGCGCCGCGCGTCCTCTTCCGACCGGAAGAGGTTCATGTGGCTTCAGGTGTAGACGATGTTCCGGCGCCAGTCCCGCAACGGCACCGAGACGTAGAAACGCGTCGTCGCCGGCGCCGCGCGCTCGATGCGGCCGTCCCGCACGGAGACCTCGATCGGCTGACCGCAGTCCAGACACGGCGCCTTGATCTCCACCGTGCGCCCCGGGAACGCCCAGCACGCGGCGAGCGCTTCGAGGCCGCACTGGGCGAACCACCTCCACTCGCCGCCGACGCCGAGTCGGTATTGCGTCGGCAGATTGTTGAACGGCGGAAACGACGCGATGAGATCGGTGTCCGGATGCAGCCAGTTCGGCAGCCCGACCGCCATCAGCTCGCGCAAGAGTCGAAGCCCGTCGGCGGGCGGGACCCTGAGAGCGGAGGCGATCTCCGTGTGGTGCGGCGCCCGCCCGTCGGCGACGAGACGTCGCATGATGAAGTCGTAGGTGCGATCGAGCATGGCGATGTCGGCCATGGCCGCCTCCGCTGACTTACGCCACCCGGTAGCGCTTCACCAGCGCCTCGTCGAGCACGATGCCGAAGCCGGGATCGCGCGACACCGCCATGACGCCGTTCGTGATCGGCGGGCGATTGGCCCAGAGCGTCTGCCAGATCGGATCGCGCGCCGGATCGGCGAAGCACTCGACGTAGGTGCCGTGGGGCACGGCGGCGAGCAGGTGCTGCGCGATCTGGGGCTCCTCGTGATGCGCCATCTGCACGCCGGCGGCGTGGCAGAGCCCCGCGGCGCGGCGCCAGTCGGTGACGCCGCCGCCTTCAGAGGCGTCGTAATTGACGAGATCGACGGCGCCGGCGTCGATCAGTCGGCGGATCGCATGGCTCGTAATCTCGCTCTGCCCGGCGGTGACGGGAATGCGCATGGCCCGCCGAACCCGCGCCATCAGCGCGACGTCGTCGTACCAGTGACACGGCTCTTCGAACCAGCGGATGTCGAGCGGCTCCACCAGATGCGCAAAGCGGATCGCATCCGGCGCGCTCCAGCCCCGATTGGCATCGACGGCGAGCACGAAGTCGGACCCGGCGGCGCGGCGGGCCGCCGCCACGCGCTCCGCGTCCGCCTCCGGCGTGAGACCACCGACCTTGAACTTGCAGCCGGCCATGCCGGCACGCCGGTAGGCCTCCATCTCGCGGCCGATGTCGGCGAGCGTCTTGCCGTCCATGTAATAGCCGCCGATGGAGATGATCGGCAGCTCGGCGCGGTAGCCGCCGAGCAGCTCGCGCACGCTTCGGCCAAGCGCCTTGCCCACGAGATCCCAGATCGCGCAGTCCACACACGCGATCGCCTCCAGCAAGGTCTTGCGGTCGCGCTGCGCGTGCGTGAGCGCGAACATCGTCTCCCACACGCGCTCGCTCTCGAAGATGCTCGCGCCGCGCACGCGTGGCGCCAGCTCCTCGGTGATGATGCGGACGATCTCGCGGCCGTGGGCGCGGTTGTCGCCGTTGTAGACCTCGCTCACGAGGCCGTCCCCGGTTCGCATGCGCGTGATCACCGTGCTGCGCTTGAGCACGTGATACGTGCTCCCGCCGAAGTCCTTCGTCAGCGGGATGTCGACGGCCAGGGCGTCGATCGAGTGGATGTGCACGTCGGCGTCAGCGCGCCAGCCAGCTGTTCCAGAAATACAGGCGCGGCGCCGTGCGGAAGTCGCCGCGCAGCTCACGACGTGCCACGTCGAGGGTGTTGTAGTCGCCGAGCTTGACCTGTCCGACATCCTCGTAGTGGATCGTCTGAATACGCTCGACGAGCGCTTTGCGCTTCTTCACGTCGCTCTCCTGGCGCAGCTCGCCGAGCAGCCGCTCCTTCTCCTCGTTGCACCACCAGCCCTGGAACGAGCAGCGGAACGCCACGTGCAGCGCGGGATCGGGATTCAACGGGTACCCGGTCACGTACGCCTCCCACAGCTCCGGCTTCTGTACGCGCTGGTTCAGCGTCGCCCAATCCAAAACTTGAAGATCGATCACGAACCCGATGGCCTCGAGCTGCTGCTTGGCCACGAGCGAGGACTTGTACATGAACTCGTATTCCCGCGTGCTGATCCAGCGCACGGTCTGGCCCGCATAGCCCGCCTCTTTCATCAGACGCTTGGCTTTGTCGCGATCGCGCTGGTTGTAAAGCGGCCCGCCGGCGCTCGAATGCCACGCCGCCTGCTCGGGGAAGAACAACGCGGGCCCGAGCCGGTAGAAATCCTTGTGGCCGAACGCGGCGATCATGATCGGCTCCATGTCGAGTGCCGCCTGCACAGCCTGACGCAGCGGGCGGCTCGTCATGAGGCCGGCCTTGTGGTTGAGCGAGATCAGGTTCCAGCCTCGGGGCTTCACGATCCGTGATTCGAGCTGCGGCAGCGCCTTGATCCGGTCCCAGCCGTCCTGCTTCATGAACATCGCGTGGTGATACTCACCGGTCTCGACGCCGGCCTGGCGGACCGCCGTGTCCGGCACGGGAATGAAGAGGATTTCGTCGAGATACGCCGTCCGCTTGCCGCCGAATCCGTTCGCGGGCTCGGCACGGGCCGCGTAGTCCTTGAAGCGCACGAACTTGATGTGGCGGTCGGGCTTGTGCTCGACGAAGCGATACGGACCGGTGCCGATGTGCTCGTTGATCGGACCGGTACCGGCGGCGTCGACGATCTCCTTGGCGTAGATCATCGCGGACGGCTCGGAGAGCCCGTACAGCAGCGAGCCCGACGGCTGCTTGAGCCCGATGACGACCGTGTAGGGATCCTTCGCCTCGATGCCCTCCACGCTCGACCAGATCACCTTGCCGACGGTCGCGACCTGGCCCCAGCGCTTGAGCGATGCCACCACATCGGCGGCGGTCATCTCCTTGCCGTTGTGGAACTTCACGCCACGCCGCAGCGTGATCGTGTGCCGCAGGCCGCGGTCGCTGACGGCGTGGCTCTCGGCCAGCATCGGAATGGGGTTCCAGGCGCGGTCGTGAGTGAACAGCGGCTCGTAGGCGTGCCACATGATCTCGTAGGTCAGCGTCGTCGTCGTCGCCTGGATGTCGAGCGTCGGCGGCTCGCCGATCGAGGCGACCTTCAGCACGCCGCCCGTGCGTGGCGTCTCCTGCGCGTGGACGGTCGGGGCGAGTGCCAGAAACACAACCGCGAGGACGGCAACGACCGGAGCAGGATGGCAGAGTCTCATGAGCGGCCCTCCTGTCATGGTGCGTAGGAGCCGAAATATTTGAGCGTCACGATCTTCGTCTTCGGCGAGACCGTCTGCATCTCTTTCACCCAGAGGTCGAGGTTCGCCGGATCGCCGTAGATGGTTCGCAGATCTTGCGGTGGCTCGCCGAGCGGCGCCTCGAAATTGTCCCAGTGGGTTGGCAGCACCAGCCGCGGATGGTTCAGCGCCTTCATCAGCCGTGGCGTGAATGCGTGCGTGTTGTTGGAAAACAGCGGTGCCACCAGCGCGACATCCGGCTTCAGGCCGCTGATGGCGCGTTCGATGTAATTGCCGGAGCTCATCATGAAGACGGTGTACTTGCCGCCGACGGTGAGCACGTAGACCAGCGTGTCGCCTTCGGGAAGGTCGCCGATCTTGGTCGGCGGGGCGGCCGGCGGCGTGACGAGACGACCCGGCACCGCGTACTTCTTGGTGCCGCCCATCGAATGCACGCTCGGAAACACCTCGATGGTGTAGCCGTCGAACTGCATGTACTCGCCGCCCTTGACCTGTACGATCTTGCCCTCGGCCACACCGGCGGCGCGCAGCAGATTCGCGTGCGTCTCGGAGCCGATCACCATCGCGTTCGTCTTCTTGGCGATGTACGGAATGTCGGCGAAGTGATCCCAGTGTCCGTGGCCGATCAGGATCTGGTCGGCCTTCTTCACCTGCGCATCGATCAGCGTCGTGTCCGTCGGCAGGATGGCGTTGTTGTCGAGCTTGTTCTGCAAGAAGCCCGACGTGAACCGGTTGAACCACGGATCGATGAGGATCGTCTTGTTGCCGAACGTGATCTCCCAGCCGTTCGTTCCGAACCATCTGAAATTCACGCCGGCCGTCCCGGGCCCGCCGTTCGCCGGCGCCGGCTCCGCGCCCTCGGCGACGCCGGGCAGAAGGAGCGCTCGGCCGCTACTCGCGAGCGCGGCCCCGGCGGCGAATGTCGCTCCGAGAAAGCTACGGCGCGAGACGTGGTGCGCAGCCAGCGATGCGTCGTCCACGAAGCACATGGTCGCCTCCTCGCGTGCGCGCGGATGATACCATCCGGCCCCGTGCTGAACGTTCTCGTGACGATGCCGTTCGGTGACGCGCGGCTGGAGCGCATGCGCGCCGTCTCCTCCGAGGTCTCGGTCGCCGCCGGCGATCCGGCCCGCGCTGACTACTCGCGCGTCGATGTCCTGTACGCGGGGGACCCGCCGCGCGATCTCGCGCGCGCGCCGAAGCTTCGGTGGGTCCAGGTGCACATGGCCGGCGTCAACGCGCTGCACGACCACCCGATCTACACCAAGAGCACGATCCCGATCACGACGACGAGCGGCGTGCACGCCGCGACGATCGCGGCGTATGCGCTGACGGTGATTCTGGCGCTGGCACATCGCGTGCCCCGCATGGTCGAGTGGCGCTTGAAGGGACGCTGGCCCGCCGACGAGCAGCGCTGGCCGCTCTTCGTGCCGGTGGAATTGCGCGGCGCCACGCTCGGGATCATCGGCTACGGCAGCATCGGGCGCGAGCTTGCGCGCATGGCGAAGACGGCGGTGGGGATGCGCGTGCTGGCGTGCAAGCGGGACCCGTCCCAGCGTGCGGACGACGGCTATCGCCTGCCCGGCACCGGCGATCCGGAGGGCGCGCTGCCGGAAGCGTGGTTCGCGCCGTCCGGGCTTTGCGAGATGCTCGCGCGCTCCGACGTCGTCGTGATGTGCGCGCCGCTGACCGCCGAGACGCGCGCGATGATCGGCAACGCCGAGCTGGCGGCGATGAAGCGCTCGGCGTTCTTCGTCAACGTCGGTCGCGGTCCGACGGTCGACGAGACCGCGCTGGCGGCAGCGCTGAAGGCCGGACGGCTGGCGGGTGCCGCCATCGACGTCTTCCACGAGGAGCCGCCGCCGGCCGGGCACCCGCTATACGAGCTCGACAACGTGATCGTGTCGCCGCACGTCTCGGGGTTCCTGGCGTCGTACGACGATCGCTGCACCGAGCTCTTCGCGGAGAATCTCCGGCGCTTCCTCGCCGGAACGCCGCTGCTCAACCAGGTCGACCGCGCGCGCGGATACTGACCGCGCGCGCGGTCTGCGCGCTCAGAGCTCCGGGCTCGACAGCTCGTCGGCCGCCGTCCGCAGCAGGAACAGGCGCGTGCGGCCGTTCGGATGCGGCTCGACGCGCACGATGTCGCCGGGCTGCAATCCGCGGAGATCCGCCGTGACCACGGGCGACCACTTCAGATGCTCCACGCACAGGAAGCGACCAGTGGCCAGGTCCGTCTTGAGGACGGTCATCCGGTGAGTCTCGAGTCGCTCGGTGAGTGTGCCGGCGGCGACGACGGTCCCCGACACGGCGACCGCGGACGAGAGCACGAACACGGTGGTGGAGAGCACTCGCTTGAACATCGCCGCCTTCCTCTCCCTGGAGGTGTACGACACGTCCGTTTCCCCCGGGCTGCTGCAATGGCAAGCGTGGTGCCAGACCGGATTCCGCGCCAAATGCGGGGTTTCACGCGCTTGTCGGGCGATTCGCCTGCGGCGCGCGGCGGCGGCGCGCCCGACGCGGTGGTGCGTGCGGTACCATGTCCCGCGCATGCGCTCCCGCTTACTGAACGTCCCGTACGGCGCCTGGCACGCGCGCGAGGTGCCGGCGCCTGATCCGTTGCTCACGCGCACGGACCCCGGCACGCCGTGCGGCGAATACCTTCGGCGCTTCTGGCAACCGGTCGCCTTCGCGCGCGATCTCGGCGACGTGCCGCGTCGCATCCGCATCATGGGTGAAGATCTCGTGGTCTTCCGCGATCGCTCTGGCCGTGCCGGCCTGCTGCAGCTGCACTGCACTCATCGCGGAACATCGCTCGAGTTCGGCATCCCTCAAGAACGCGGAATCCGCTGCTGCTATCACGGCTGGGTCTTCGACGTCGACGGCCGGATTCTGGAGACGCCCGGCGAGCCCGCGGAGAGCACGCTGCGCCACCGACTCTGCCAGGGCGCCTATCCCACGCTCGAGTTTTGCGGGCTGGTCTTCGCGTACATGGGACCGCCCGACGCGCGGCCGCCGTTTCCCACGTACGACACGTTCGCGGTCCCCGGCCTCGAGCTCCATCCCGCCGCGCAGTTCATGCTGCCGTGCAACTGGCTGCAGGTGAAAGACAACGCGATGGACCCGGTCCACACGTCGTTCCTGCACGCGATCAGCAGCGGTTATCACTTCACGGAGGCGTTCGGCGCGCTCGCCGAGCTCGAATGGCAAGAGACGCCGTACGGGATGATCTACATTGCGACTCGCCGCGTCGGCGATTTCGTCTGGGTCCGCATCTGCGACTTCATGGCGCCCAACGTTCACCAGTTCACGCGAGAGATCGAGGAGGCGGCTGCCGAGCGCATTGCCTCGCGTCCCGTCGTCATCCGGTGGGCGGTTCCCGTCGACGACACGCGCACGCTGAACTTCGAGCTGGCGCAAGCGGACCCGGCGTGGGGTCTGACGCCGGAGGAGATCGCGCGGCCGGGCTTCGGCCAGTCGGCCGACCGGCCCTACGAAGAGCGCCAGCGCCATCCCGGCGACTACGATGCGCAATCGAGCCAGCGGACGATTGCGGTGCATGATCTCGAGCATCTGGCGTCGACCGATCGTGGTGTCGTCATGCTGCGCAAGATCGTCCGCGACGGCATCCGCGCCGTCGAGGCCGGCGAGACGCCGTGCGGGATTGGCTTCAAGCCGGGTGAAACGATCACGACCCACTGCCAGGACACCGTGCTGCGCCTTCCCGCTGCTTCCGAAGCGGACGAGCGCGCCGTTCTCCGACAGATCGGCCGGCGTGTCGTCGCCGGCGATTACCGCCGTCCGTAACTCGAGCACTGTCAGTTTTTCAATCGCGGGCGCGATTCGCGTGGCGCGGCGCTTGCGGTTGCACTCCTTGCGTCGGGTTCCAAACCTCGAGGAGGAGGAGTGCGTGACATGCGGAATTCACTGACGACATTCGCGCTCGCAGGGCTCCTGGTCGCCGTGCCGCCCCTCGCATCGGCGCAAAGTCCCTCGCAGCCTCCGCCGCGACAGGACGCGCCGAAAGAATCGAAGGCCGCCAAGGAGCCGAAGAACGGCAAGATCGCGCGCGGCGACGAGAAGTTCATGAAAGACGCCGCGGTCGGCGGCATGACCGAAGTGAAGCTGGGCCAGCTCGCCGAGCAGAAGGCGGCCTCGGACGGCGTCAAGCAGTTCGGCAAGCGGATGGCGACGGATCACGGCAAGGCCAACGATGAGCTCAAGCAGCTCGCGTCGCAGAAGGGCGTTGCGCTGCCGATGGATCTCGACCGCAGCCACCAGGGTCTCTACGACAAGCTCGCGAAGCTCAACGGCGCGGACTTCGATCGCGCGTACATGAAAGAGATGGTCAAGGATCACGATAAGGACGTGAAGGCGTTCCGGAAGCAAGCCGACTCCGGCAAGGACCCCGACGTGAAGTCGTGGGCCAGCAAGACGCTGCCGACGCTGCAGGAGCACCAGCAGCAGGCCAAGCAGGTTGCCGCCGGCCTGCAGGGCAAGGGTAGCCCGGCCGCCTCACCGGCGCAGAAATAGCGTCAGCGAACGCCGGCGTCTCCGCCGTCTCCCTGGCGGAGAGGCCGGCGCTCGCTCATCCCGTTCGCTTCAATCGCCCCGTGTGCTTCGCCCAGCGCTCGACGCGCGCGAAGACCCAGAGTCCCAGGGGCACGAGCACCGCTCCCATGACGATCAGCATCAGCAGCTCCGGCAACACTGCCGAGAGCGATGCGCCCGCCAGCCGTTCAGACGTCGTCGCCGGGTCGCCGACGCCGACAAGCCGGCGGCACGCCGTCAATGTATACGTCGCCGGCGACAGCGCCGACACCGGCTGCAGCCACGCGGGCAGCACGTCGATCGGGTAGTACACGCCCGAGACGAGCAACAGCGAGCCCTGAAAGATGTGCGTCGCTTCGGCCCCGCGCTCGGGGCTGAGCACCGGCAGCGCGGCCGCCATAACACCCAGACCGACGAAGGCCAGCGTGCTGGCCAACAGCACCGTGAGCACACCACCGAGATTTGCGCCGCGCAGCGAGATGTCGGTGAAGAGCATGAGGCCCAGCAGCACGGTCCCGGTGTTGACGATGCTGTTGAACAAGGCGAACAGGCTGAGCCCGGCGAGGTGCACCAAGCGCGGCACCGGCGCCATGAACGTATACTCGAGGGTGCCTTCCCAGCGCTCGTACGCGACCGACATCGCGATCTCGTTGTAGAGGATCGACAGAAAGTTCCACAGCAAGGCGCCGACCACGAGCGTGAGCGTGAGCTGGTGATCGTGCGCGGCGACGCCGATGAGCGCGACGGCTGCCGAGCCGGTCAGCGCGTAGAAATTGAACACGATCACCCACGAGATGTAGCGGCGGGTGAGGTGATAGCCGCGGAAGACGAACGCCCACGTCTGTCGCAGCGTGCGGTCCATCGCGACCTCCATCACGCCTCCTTGGCCGTCGGCGCGGCCGCGTCAGCGTCGGCCATCGTCTCGCCGGTCAGCGTGATGAACGCGTCGTCCAGC
>Ga0075428_100003035_pt1 | contig 18330 bp, 19 predicted proteins | sample RhiMetdeltSRZDD2_FD_75291 | JGI IMG/M metagenome (GOLD analysis project Ga0075428, IMG submission 75291) | Populus rhizosphere microbial communities from Tennessee, USA - Rhizosphere MetaG P. deltoides SRZDD2 | ecosystem: Host-associated > Plants > Roots > Rhizosphere > Soil | place: USA... | reverse complement strand
TGCGCGGCCTTGCCCGCGCGGTCCCACGGCTTCCCCTGCCAGTCGAGAAGCCCTGGCGGCGGGCTCTTGTCCTTGCCCTCCCACCAGGGCACGCCATCGGGCGTCACCGCCACGTTCGTGAAGATCGTGTCGTGGGAGATGGTCGCCATGGCGTTCGGGTTGGTCTCGGGACCCGTCCCCGGCACCACCCCGAAGAACCCGGCCTCGGGGTTCACGGCCCACAGCCGGCCGTCCTCTCCCGGCCGGAGCCAGGCGATGTCGTCCCCGATCGTCCGCACCGAGTAGCCCTCGTCCTCGAAGGCCGAGTTCATCATCGCGAGGTTCGTCTTGCCGCAGGCCGAGGGGAAGGCGGCGGCGACGTAGTGGACCTCGCCCCCCGGCACCGTCAGCTCCAGGATCAGCATGTGCTCCGCCATCCAGCCCTGGTCGCGGGCCATCGTGCTGGCGATGCGGAGGGCGAAGCACTTCTTGCCCAGGAGCGCGTTCCCGCCGTAGCCGGACCCCACGCTCCAGATCAGCCGTTCCTCGGGGTAGTGGATGATGTACCGGCGGTCCGGGGACAGGTCACCCGTGGAATGCAGGCCGGGCACGAACTCGTCGCCGGACCCGAGCTGTTGCAAGGCGACCCGCCCCATGCGGGTCATGATCCGCATGTTGGCCACCACGTACGGGCTGTCCGTGACCTCGATGCCGACCTTGCTGAAGGGCGAGCCCGGCGGCCCCATGACGTAGGGCACCGCGTACATCGTCCGCCCCTTCATCACGCCCTCGAACAGGGGGCCGACCCGGGCGCGGGCCTCGTCGGGAGCCATCCAGTTGTTGGTCGGCCCCGCGTCCTCCTGCCGCCGGCTGGAGATGAAGGTCAGGTGCTCGGTGCGGGCCACGTCGGAAGGGTGGCTCCGATGGAGTGTGCAGCCGGGGGCCCGCTCGGGATTCAAGGCGATGAGGGTGCCGTCCGCGAGCATCCCCTCCACGAGGCGGGTGTTCTCCGCCTCGGACCCGTCGCACCAGACGACACGGTCCGGCCGCGTCGTCCGCGCGACGTCGTCCACCCAACGTTCCGCTGGCGTCAAGGGTTTTCAATTCTAGGAGCCGGGTTCCGGAAGTGTCAAACCCCGCCCGCGGACTGGAGATACCGGCTGGGGAGGGGATGGCCCAGCCTGGCCGCCAGGGCCCGCGACGCCGCCGCCACCTTCTTGAGGTCCACCCCGGTCTCGATCCCCATGCCGTGGAGCATGTAGAGCAGGTCCTCCGTGGCCAGGTTGCCGCTGGCGCCCGGCGCGTAGGGGCAGCCGCCCAGGCCGCCGGCCGAGCTATCCACCGTGGCCACCCCCATCTGCAGCGCGGCCAGGACGTTGGCCAGGGCGGTGCCCCGGGTGTCGTGGAAGTGGACCGCCAGCTGCTCCATCGGGATGGCCGCGGCCAGCCGGCCGATCACGTCCTCCACCTGGCTGGGCACACCCACGCCGATGGTGTCGCCGATCGAGACCTCGTGGCATCCCGTCTCCTCGACCAGGCGCCGCGCCACGTCGACGACGCGGCCGGGGTCCACCGCGCCCTCGTAGGGGCAGCCGAAGCACGTCGAGACGTAGCCGCGCACCCACATCCCCGCCTTGTGCGCCTCGGGCGCGAACTCGGCGAAGCGGGCGAAGGACTCGTCGATGGACGCGTTGATGTTCTTGCGGTTGAACGTCTCGCTGGCCGCGGTGAAGACCGCGATCTCGCGGACGTCGGACTCGCGCGCCCGCTCGAAGCCCTTGCGGTTGGGGACCAGCATGGGCAGGCGCGCGTCGGGCCGGCGCGCGACCCGCTGGAAGACCTCGTCCGAGTCCGCCATCTGCGGGACCCGTTCGGGGGAGACGAACGCCCCCACCTCGACCACGCGCAGCCCGGCCTCCAACAGACGCTCGCAAAGGAGGGCGCGGTCGTCCACGCTCAGCGTGACGGCCTCGTTCTGCAAGCCGTCGCGCGGCCCGACCTCCACGACCGTGACGCGGCGCGGGACCTTCACTCCAGCTCCACCAGCACCGTCCCCGGGCCGACCATGTCGCCGACGCGCGCGGCCACGGAGCGGACGGTGCCGTCTCGAGGGGCGCGGACGGCGTTCTCCATCTTCATGGCTTCCACGACCAGCAGCTCGTCGCCCTTGCGGACCGCCTGCCCCGGCGCCGCCTTCACCGCGATGACCTTCCCGGGCATGGGGGCCTCGAGCCCCCCGGCGGCGTGGCGGCGGGCCGCGCGGCCGACGTCCTTCTCCTCGACCAGCCGATAGGACACCCCGCGCCAGAACAGGTGGATGGTGTCGCCCTCCCGCACGCAGTGGAACGTCTCGGATCGGCTCCCCTCGCGCCACAGGAACGTCCCCGGCCCAATTGGATCGACCGCCGGTGCGACGGCCGCTCCGTCCACCACCACCTGAAGGCCCTCGCGCGACTCGCGGACCTCCACCTCGCGCTGGTCGCCGCCGCAAGAGAGACGCATCAGCCGATCCTCCAGGGCCCCAGGGAGGCCCAGGGATCGGGCGCGGCGATCGCCCGCGCGCCCGGGCCGGGACGGGCGCCGTGCAGGGCCGCCACCGCGGCGGCTACGGCCTCGGTGGGCGGGCAGGTGGGCGCGCGAGTGTCGCGGAGGTGCTCGTCGAGGAAGCCGGTATGCAGATCGCCCTTCCGGAACGCGGGATGTCCGACGATGGCCTGCAACCGGGCCAGGTTCGTGACGACGCCGAGGACTGCGGTCCCGCGCAGCGCCGCGGCCATGCGCTCGACGGCCTCGGGACGGTCCCGGCCCCACGTAATGAGCTTGGCCAGCAGCGGGTCGTAGTGCACGGTGACCTCGGATCCCGTGGCGATGCCGGAGTCGAAGCGGATGCCAGGGCCCTCCGGCGCGGCCAGGTGGAGAATCCGGCCCGGCGAGGGCAGGTCGTCGTTGTCGGGGTCCTCGGCGTAGAGGCGGCACTCCAGGGCGTGGCCCCGCCCGACGACGTCGGACTGCGCGATCGGCAGGGGCCGGCCCGCGGCGACCTCGATCTGCAGGCGCACGATGTCGAAGCCGGTCGCCGCCTCCGTCACCGGGTGCTCCACCTGCAGCCGCGTGTTCATCTCCAGGAAGTAGAAGGACCCGTCGGGCGCGAAGAGGAACTCCACGGTCCCCGCGTTGCGGTAGCCGGCCGCCCGCGCCGCCGCCACGGCCGCCGCGCAGATGGCCGACCGGCCCGCCGGGGAGAGCGCGGGGCTGGGTGTCTCCTCCACCACCTTCTGATGGCGGCGCTGGATGGAGCACTCCCGCTCGAGCAGGTGCAGCACGGTGCCGTGATCGTCGGCCAGGACCTGGACCTCGACGTGCCTCGGCCGGGTGACGAAGCGCTCCAGGACGACGACATCGTCGCCGAACGCGGCGCGCGCCTCGCGCCGCGACGCGGCCAGCGCCGGGACGAAGTCCTCGCCCCGCGCCACCACGCGCATGCCCTTGCCGCCGCCACCGCGCGACGGCTTGATCATCACCGGCCACCCGATCCGCTCGGCCGCGGCCAGGAGCGTGTCGTCCCGCTGGTCGTCGCCGTCGTAGCCGGGCACGACGGGGACGCCCGCCCCGGCCATGAGCCGCCGCGCGCCCTTCTTGTCCCCCATCGCGCGGTGGACCGGCCCGGGCGGTCCGATGAACGTGATGCCGGCGGCGGCCACGGCGTCCGCGAAGTCCCCGTTCTGGCTGAGGAAGCCGTAGCCGGGATGCACCGCGTCGGCCCCGACCGTTCGGGCCGCCGCCACCACCGCCTGGATGTCCAGGTAGGAGTGCCTTGCCTCGGCCGGGCCGATGGCCACCGCCTCGTCCGCCTCGCGCACGTGCAGGGCGCGCTCGTCCGCCTCCGAGAAGACCGCCGCCGTGGGTATGCCCATGGCGCGGCAGGTGCGGGCCACCCGGACGGCGATCTCCCCACGGTTCGCGATGAGTATCTTCTTGAAGAGCGCCATTCTTCCGGCGAGTGTAGCATCGCGCACGTGGACGACGCGTTGCGCCCGCGCGCTCGTGAGGGGACCGCGGCCTTCGTCATCGCCGCCGCGGTGGCCCTGGCGCTGGCCTGGCCGTCCCTCCGCTGGCCCATGGTGTACGACGACCTGCACCAGATCCGCGCGTACACCGCCGCCGACCTGGCCGCCGCGTTCCGGGGACGCTCGGACCCGGACGGTATCGAGACGCAGGGGCTGCGACCGCTGAACCTCGTCTTCAACCACGTGCAATACACGCTGTTCGGCGAGGGCGTGGTGGCCCACCGGCTGTTCCTGGCCGCCCTCCACGCCGTCTACGCCGCGATCCTCGCGCTCATCGCCCGCCGCTTCGGCCTTCCCCTGCCGTTCGCGCTGCTGGCAATGGCGCTCGCGATGTGCGCCCGCTACTCCGTCTATCACTACGTCTGGCTCGTGGAGGGCCACCATTACGCGCAGGGGCTGCTCTTCGAGGGGTCCCTCGTGGCGCTCCTGGCGGGCCTGCGCGCGTCCTCCGTGACCCGGCTGGGCCTCTCCGCGGCGCTGCTCCTCGCGGGCGTCCTGATCAGGGAGGATACGCTCGCTCTCGTCCCGGTCCTCGTCGTGCTGGGCTACGTCTCCCTCGGGCCGTCGCCAGCGCGGCGCCCGATGACCCTGCTCGGCGGATATGGCGCGGCGCTGGTACTGGCCGCGCTCGGCCTGCTGGCCTACCGCGCGCGGGTCGCGCCCCAGGCCGTGGCACCCGGCCACGACGTGATGGGCTTCCTCGTCAGCGTGCGCCGGGCGCTCAACCCGATGGGGCTCGAGCACTTCGATGTCGTCACGCACGCCCTCGTCTGGCTCTGGGCCGCGCTCGGCCCGCTGCTCGTCATTGCCCTTTTCGTCACGCGCCGCTCGACCGAACAACGGATCCCGCTCGTCTGGCTGTCCCAGGCCGTGATCGCGTGCGCGCCCGCCCTGACCCTGCGCCGCGACGACCTGCTCCTCTTCCCCACGGCGTTCGTCGCCCTCTTCTTCGGCTCGGCCCTGGACGCGCTGTCGCGCGGCCGGCCGCTCCTGCGGAAAGCGGCCGCGGCGCTCCTGGTGACCGGCATCCTCGGCGGCGCGTACGTGAGCCGCGTCTACGGCCAGAACTTCCATCCCTACAGCGCGCGCGCCATGTGGTGGAACGGCAAGTTCATCTACGGCAGCTACGCCTCGCGCGCGACCATCCCCCCGGAGCGCCGCGAGGCGATGGCGCGCCAGCTCGCCACGGTCGGCATCCGGAACGAGGCGCAGCTCAAGACGCGCCTGCGGAAGATGGTGACGGAAGCCCTCACGCAGGGCCGCCGCACCCCGCGGGACGACGAGACGGTCTTCTTCCCGCGATTGCCCGAAGAGGATTTCTGAAGCGCACTCGTTACGGAACTACCCGTTCCGGAACGGGTAGGACGGTAACGATGCGTCAGCGGGAAGGACCGGCGGTCGGCGTGGCTTCCACCATCGCTTCGAGGCGGTGGGGTCCCCAGACCGTTTCCACAGTGAGGAAACGATCCCGGCCCGCCGCTTTCGCCTGGAACGGCACAGCCTTGCCGTCAAGCGTGACGCCCACGACGCGGCGGCCGCGGGGTACGGCCAGGGCCACGCGGCCCGGTCGCTTGTGGTTGCTGTCGTAGCTCAGGACGAGCGCGGTCTCCGACGGCTCGTACCGATACGCAACGAACGTGTCGGTCGCGGGCTGGTACAAGTGGATGCGGCCCGGCTCGCCGCCCAGACGGACGGTCAGGCTCAGCTCCTCCGCAGAGAGGGAGACGCCGAAGAGACCTTCGATCGCGGCGGCGGCAAGGACGCCCGCGCTGCCGGCGTAGGTGGGGCTGCCGCGTCCCTGGCCGTCGCGGGTATGCCACTCATGCAGCCCGCCGTTCCTCTCCGCCTTCCGCGCGAGCTCGCCCAGCCAGCGGCGGGCGAGGGCGGAATGGCCGCGCTCGAACGCGGCGAGCACCAGCCGGGCCCCGAACCAGTCCCATTGCCCGCCGTTCTGGTAGCTCCACGGCTCGCGCATGGCGGGATGGGCGAAGAGGCCGGCGCGGTACGGCGGCAGCAGGGTGCCGGCGATCGTGGACACGCCGTACCGCTTCCGCCGCGACACGGCGGCGGCGATGATCCGGCGCGCCCGGCCCTCGTCCCCGATTCCGGAGAGGAGCGCGACGGCGTTTCCGCCCGTGGCGAAGACGCCGGAGTCGTCGGGCAGCCCGGTGGCGCCGAGCGGCGCGTGCATGCGGTAGAAGCCGCGGGCCTGCTGCCAGAGGTGGCGGTCGACAGCGGCGGCGACTGCGGCCGCCGTGTCGCGCCAGCGGCGCGCGCCGGCGGCGTCGTCCATGGCCGCGTGCAGCTCGCCCAGGCATCGCGCCGCCTCGGCGAGCATCGCGTTGGTGTAGAGGCCCGCCACGCGCGGCGTGCGCTCGTCCAGGTAGATCGCGCGCTGGTCGGGATGGATGGGGGCCACGTCGCCCCAGTCGGCGGAGAAGCCGCTGGCCACCAGGCCGAGGCCGCCGTCGAACCGTTTGGAGAGGAGGAAGCCCAGCGCCCGGTCCGCACGCTCGAGCAGCGGCACGCCGCCGATCGGCTTGCGCAGCCACGCGCGATCGCCGGTGACCCGGAAGGCCTGGCAGGCGCCCAGCACCGCGCTCGACTCCTGGTCCGCCTCGACGGTGTTCTTGTCGGCCGTGAGCACGGCCGACCCCGCGCGGAACACCTCGCGAGACCGCGGCGCGTCGCGTACGAAGGCGGAAGGAGGGCCGGCGGCGATCCAGTCGTCGAGGCCGCCGTCCGCGCCCTGGTTGGCCAGGTGCTCCTCCAGCCACGAGGTGAGGTACGCGGCCGGGTAGTGGTACCGCGCCAGCGGCATCACGGTAGCGCTGTCGCGCAGCCAGACCTGCGGATACGCCGCCCCCGCGCCGAAGGCCTTCACGGCCCCGGTGCGGCCCGCCATCTCCTTGCGATTGGCCTCGAGCGTGGGGCGCAGGAAGTCCTGCAGGCGGTCGAGCGCGACGTCGCCGGTGGCCCAGGCGGTCTGACGGCTGTAGCCGGCGTCGATCGCGCGGGGCTCGGCGGCCTCGAGGCCCGGGCCCGCCAGGAGGACGAGCGCGGCGACAGGCCGCAGGGTCGCCCGCATGGAAGCGCCTACGGCATCCAGTACGGCTTGCGCTTCTCCAGGAAGGCCCGCATCCCTTCCTGACCCTCGGCGGTGGTGCGGATCTCGGCGATGCGCTCCACGGTGTAGCGCTGGACGTCTTCCACCCGCCGCCAGGCCACCTCGCGGATCAGGGCCTTGGCCTCGGCGATGGCGTGGGGGCCGGCCTGGAGCAGCTCCTTGACCCGCCCCTCGATCGCGGCGTCGAGGTCCTCCTCGGGCACCGCGGCACGGATGAGGCCGATCTCCAGCGCGCGGACCGCCTCGAAGCGCTCGCCGGTCAGGAAGAGCTCGCGGGCCGCGGACTCTCCGATCTTCCCCACCACGTAGGGCGAGATGACCGCGGGCAGGATGCCGAGACGGACCTCGGTGAAGCCGAACTGCGTGCCCAGCGCGGCCACCGGGATGTCGCAAGCCGCCACCAGGCCACAGCCGCCGCCCAGGGCCGCGCCGTGGACGCGGGCCACGATGGGCTTGGGGGACTCGTACACGGTGAAGAAGAGATCGGCCAGGGCCTGCGCCTCGCGCAGGTTCTCCTCCCGCGTGAAGGCCGCCATGGCCTTCATCCACTGCAGGTCGGCGCCGGCGCAGAACGAAGGCCCCCGCCCGCCCAGGACCACCACGCGCACCGCGTCCACCGTGCGCAGGTCGAAGAGGACGCGGCGCAGCTCCGTGATCATCAGGCCGTCGAAGGCGTTGCGCAGGTCGGGCCGGTTCATCCAGATCCGCGCCACCGGGCCGTCGTATTCGACCTGCAGCCGCTCCAGCTCGACGCCCACTACGGCCTCACATCCGGAAGACGCCGAAGCGCGCGTCGGGTATCGGCGCGTTGAGGGCGGCCGAGATCCCGAGGCCGAGCACGGCACGGGTCTGCGCGGGCGGGATGACGCCGTCGTCCCACAGCCGCGCCGTGGAGTAGTACGGGCTGCCCTCCTGCTCGTACTTGGCCAGGGTGGGGGCCTTGAACGCGTCGACCTCGGCGGCGCTCATCGACTTGCCCTGCCGCTCGAGCTGCTCCTGCTTGACCTGGGCCAGGACCGAGGCCGCCTGCTCACCGCCCATGACCGAGATCCGCGCGTTGGGCCACATCCAGAGCTGGCGCGGCTGGTAGGCCCGTCCGCACATCCCGTAGTTCCCGGCACCGAAGCTGCCGCCGATGACGATCGTGAACTTGGGCACGCGCGCGTTGGCCACCGCATGCACCATCTTCGCCCCGTCCTTGGCGATGCCCTTGTGCTCGTACTCCTTTCCCACGATGAAGCCCGTGATGTTCTGGAGGAAGACGAGCGGGGTCTTTCGCTGCGCGCACATCTCGATGAAGTGCGTGGCCTTCAGCGCGCTCTCCGAGAAGAGCACGCCGTTGTTGGCCAGGATGCCGACCGGATAGCCCATGATGTGGGCGAAGCCGGTCACCAGCGTGGGGCCGTAGAGGGCCTTGAACTCCGCGAAGCGGCTGCCGTCCACGATCCGCGCGATGACCTCGTGCACGTCGTAGGACTTGCGGACGCTCTTCGGCAGGATGCCGCCGATCTCCTCCGGGTCGTAGGCCGGCTCCTCGGGCTCGCGCACCTCCCAGGGGACCTCCTTGCGCGAGGTCAGGTGCGAGACGATCTCGCGCGCGATCTCGAGCGCGTGCTCGTCGTCCTGCGCGTAGTGGTCGGCCACGCCGCTGATCCGGCAGTGGACGTCGGCGCCGCCCAGCTCCTCGGCGCTCACCTCCTCGCCCGTGGCCGCCTTCACCAGCGGCGGCCCACCCAGGAAGATGGTCCCGCGACCCTTCACGATCACGGCCTCGTCGCTCATGGCGGGCACGTACGCGCCGCCGGCGGTGCAGGACCCGAGCACCACGCTGATCTGCGCGATGCCCAGGGCGCTCATGCGCGCCTCGTTGTAGAAGATGCGGCCGAAGTGGTCGCGGTCGGGGAAGACCTCGGCCTGGAGCGGCAGGAAGGCCCCGCCCGAGTCCACGAGGTACACGCAGGGCAGCCGGTTCTCCTGCGCGATCTCCTGCGCCCGCAAGTGCTTCTTCACGGTGAGCGGGAAGTAGGTCCCGCCCTTCACCGTCGGGTCGTTGGCCACCACCATGACCTCGCGGCCGCTGACCCGGCCGATGCCGGTCACCATGCCCGCGGCCGGCGCCGCGTCGTCGTACATCCCCGACGCCGCCAGGGCCCCGACCTCCAGGAACGGGGTGCCGCGGTCGAGCAGGCGCTCCACGCGCTCGCGCACGGGCAGCTTGCCCTGCTCGCGCTGGCGGCGCGCCGCTTCCTCGCCCCCGCCCTTCGCCGCGCGGTCCAGACGCTGGCGCAGGTCGGCCACCAGGCCGTCCATGTGCGCGCGGTTCTCGCGGAACTCCGCCGCGCTCGCGTCGACGTGGCTCTCGATGACGGGCATCGGCCGGAGTATGCCACGAGAGCCGCGCCGCCGGCCCGCGGCCTGTAGAATCGGCGCGTGCCGCCGCACGTCGTGATCATCGGTGGTGGCTTCGGCGGACTGACGGCGGCCCAGGCGCTCGCCGGGGCGCCGGTGCAGGTCACGCTCCTCGACCGCCGGAACCACCACGTCTTCCAACCGCTGCTGTACCAGGTGGCCACGGCCGGCCTCTCCGCGACCGACATCGCCGCCCCGCTGCGCCACATACTGCGGCGGGCCTCGAACGTCACCGTGCTGCTGGCGGACGTGGTGCGGGTGGACACCGAGGCCCGTAAGGTCGTCCTCGCCGACGGCGAGGTCGGCTACGACTTCCTCGTCCTGGCCACCGGCGCCACGCACTCCTACTTCGGGCACGACGACTGGGCGTTCCACGCCCCGGGGCTGAAGACGCTCGAGGACGCGCTGTTCATCAGGCGCCGCACGCTGATCGCCTTCGAGCGCGCGGAAAAGGAGACCGACGCCGCGCGGCGGCGCCGCCTGCTGACCTTCGTGGTGATCGGCGGCGGTCCGACGGGCGTGGAGCTGGCGGGCACGCTGGTGGAGATCGCGCGGCACACGCTGCGGCGCGAGTTCCGCCGGATCGATCCGGGCGACGCCAGGGTCGTGCTGCTCGAAGGCCTGGACCGGGTCCTGCCCACCTACCCGCCCGACCTCTCGGCAAAGGCTCGGCGCCAGCTCGAGGAGCTTGGCGCGGAGGTCCGCACCGGGGCGCGGGTCACCGGCGTGGACGCGGACGGCGTCTGGCTGGGCACGGAGCGCATGGAGGCCGGCACCGTGCTCTGGGCGGCGGGCGTGGCCGCCTCGCCGCTGGGACGGACTCTCGGGGCAGCCGTGGACCGCGCCGGACGCGTCAAGGTCGAAGCGGACCTCACCGTGCCCGGCCATCCGGAGGTGTTCGTCATCGGCGACCTGGCGGCGCTCGAGCAGGACGGCCAGCCGGTGCCGGGCGTAGCGCCGGCCGCGATGCAGATGGGCCGCCATGCCGCCCGCAGCATCGTCGCCGCCGTCCGCGGCGAGCCACGCCGGCCGTTCCGCTACGTGGACAAGGGCTCGCTCGCCACCATCGGGCGCCGGGCCGCGGTGGCCCTCATCGGACGCCTCAAGCTGTCCGGCTTCACCGCGTGGGCGGCATGGCTGGGAATCCACATCTTCTTCCTCATCGGCTTCCGCAACCGCTTCGTGGTCCTGATGGAATGGGCCCTGGCCTATGCGACCCACCAGCGCAGCGCCCGGCTCATACTGGAGCCGCCGGACTCGGCCGGGATCGCGGCCCTCGCTCCCGCGGAACTTTCGGCCCGCGACGATCGTCGGAGGTAGAGATGGCGAACCCCTCGAACCCGCTCCGGCGCTCGCGCCGCGACCGCATGATCGCCGGCGTCTGCGGCGGCCTGGCCGAGTGGCTGGGCTGGGACCCGACGCTGGTCCGCGTCCTCTACGTGGTGGTGTCGATCCTGTCGGCGGCCTTCCCCGGCCTGCTCGTGTACATCATCTTTTGGATCGTCATGCCTGAGGCGCCGGGGTAGTCACGGGGCGCTGCCCCGCGCCTCCGTATGCTGTCTAGAGGCCCCGGACGAGGCTCGCGACCAGGAGCAGCAGGAACCCTCCCGCCACCAGCCAGAACGAATCGACGCCAAGCCGGACGTGGACGGCGCCGAGATGGATGAGGATCCCCAGCCCACCCACAATCAGGGCGATCAGCCAGGACGCGGTGGAAGGCGGAGTCAACCTCACGTGTCACCTCCTGTTGTCAGCTTCTGTCCATTTAAGCACGGGGAGACGGCCCGGCCGCGCTCGGACTGGCACGTCCTGTGCTCCTGGCCTTGGGGACGGCATTTCCGTCAGGAGGAGGGGCCATGCGTGGTGTCAAGCAGCAGCTCAAGGGGAGCGGTCAGGAGATCAAGGGAACGGTGAAGGGAGCGGTCGGCACCGTCACGGGCAATCGTCGGCTCGAGGCCGAGGGGGACCTGGAAAAGAACGTCGGCCGTGCCCGGCAATCGGTGGGCCGCGGGATGGAGCAGGGGGCAGGGGCCGCGCACGAGGCCAAGGGCACGCTCAAGCGGGAAGCCGGACGGGCCGTCGGCAACCCCCGCCTGGCCTCCGAAGGCGAGGACGAGCGCGCGGCGGGCCGTGCCCGCCGCAAGCTGAACGAGAAGGTCTAGGCCAGCACGACCCAGGCCGCGAGCGCCGCCAGCTTCTGGTCCTGGGTCCAGCGTGGGCCGAGCCCGCGTCCCAGGCGGCCGACGTCCGCTTGCAGACGTGCGGCCGGCTGCTTGAGCGTCGCTTCCGCCCGTTGCGGGAGCTCCCGCTCGGTGATCCGCGTCAGCGGGAGGCCCATCGCCTGGCAGGAGATGGCGAGGGCCTGGCGGAAGTGCTCGCCGTCGGCGGTGTGGATCAGCGCGTGGGAGGCCAGGATCGTCTCGAGCTTCGGTAGCGGGCGGCCCGAGGCGAGGAGCAGCGCGCTCCCCACCGGCCGATAGCCCTTGCCTCGAAGGTCGGCCACGACGGCGGACCGCCTTCTCCAGCGCCAGGTCCTCGGCCTCGTGGTAGGGCTGCTTCGACAGCGGACGCCGCGGGTCGGTCATCTCGATCCGGCGTCCCTCATCGTCCCATCCTTGTCGGCATGGAGCGCGGGCGATATGGTAGCCCTCCACGATGCGGCCACTCACTCTCGCCGCCTGGACGAACGTCGGCCTCCACCTCGCCGGCCTGGCCCTCGCCGTGGTGGCGCTCCGGCCGGGAACGCCGCTGGTCCCTGCGGCCGAGCGTGTCGCGTATCTTGCCGAGCGGCCGCTTCTCTGGTCGCTGGGGTGGGCGGCCTGGATGCTCTGTGCCCTGGCCCTCGTGGCTTTCCTCGCCGTTCTCGCCCACGCCGTGCCCGAGTCGGGGAGCGTCCTCGGCCCGGCGCTCATGCTGGCCTCGGCGGGGGCCGCCGTGGACCTCGTGTGCGACACGCTGTACATCACCGTCCTGCCCGGACTCGCCGCCGACGGCGCGACGGCCCTCTTCTTCACGGTCGAGCGCGCGCTGGGCGCTGGAGGCGTGGTCGTGGCCAACGGCCTCTATACGGTGGCCACCCTGCTCGCCACCCTGGGCCTGCGCTCGCGGCCGGCGGTGCCGGCCCTCGTCCTGTGGCTGGGCTATGCCACGTTCGCGGGTGGGATGCTGATGGTCGCGGCGGGGTTCACGGGCGATCCGCAACACCTCCAGCTCGCGACCGGGGCCACGATCCTGCCCTACATGGCCTGGACGCTGGGTGTGGCGCGCGCGCTCAGGGCGTGAAGCCCGTCATCGTTTTCGGCGGCTACGGGACCTTCGGGGCGCACGTGGCCCGCGAGCTGGCGCGCATGGGCCACGCGGTGACGATCGCCGGCCGGGACCGGCGCAAGGCGGAGGCCGCGGCCCGGGCCCTCGGCCCGCGACATCGCGGCGTGGCCGCCGACGTCACGATCGCGGAGTCGTGCCGCGCCGCCCTGGCCGGCCACGCGGTGGCCGTGAGCTGCGCGGGGCCGTTCTCGGCCCTGGGCGAGGCCCTGCTGCGCGAGTGCGTCGCGGCCCGCTGCCATTACGCCGACCTCGCGGACGATCGCGCCCACGCTGCGCGCGTGCGCGGCTGGAGTGGCGCCTTTCGCGACGCGGGGCTCACGGCGGCATACGGTTGCTCGAGCCTGCCCGGGCTGTCCGGGGCCCTGGCCCTCCTGGCCCGTGAAGGGACGCCCATGCCGCCCCGCGGCGCGCGCGTCACGCTCTTCATCGGGAACGCGAACCCCAAAGGGATGGCGGCGGTCCGATCGGCTGCCGAGGTCATCGGCCGTCCCATCGCCGCTCCGCAGGGCACGCTCCACGGCTTCGCCGACCCCGAGACCGTCGCGCTGCCTCCGCCCTTCGGGCGCAGGACCGTCCTCAATTTCGACGGGGCTGAGTACGACCTCTTTCCTCCGCTGCTGGGCGTATCGAGCGTGGCCGTGAAGGTGGGCTTCGAGCTGCCCGCGGCCCGCCTGGCCTTCGCGGCCCTCGGCGCGCTGCCCTCCCGCCACCGCCCTCGCGCGACGCGGCTGCTCATCGCCCTGGGCTCCCCCACCCGGCGCCTCGGGCGCTCGGGAGGCGCCGTCCTGGTCGAGCTGACGTGGCCCGACGGGACGGCCCGCCGCGCCGCACTCGCGTGCGAAGAGAAAGGGCAGCGCATGGCGGCGCTCCCCTGCGCGCTGGCCGCGGCCGCTCTGGCTTCCGGCAACCGCGTCCGTCCCGGAGCGGCCACGGCGTACGAGCTGCTCGGACACCGCGAGCTGCTCCAGGCGATGGCCGCTTCCGGCTTTCCCGTCACCGGCGCCTAGCGGGCGCGCGGGTCCGTGTGACGCCGCACACACGGATGACGATTTCGCAGGACCGAGCGGCGGGCGGTTCGCGGCGGCGGCGCATGATGGCCGGAGGAGGTCCATCATGCGAAAGCTCTCGACCGCTTTCCCGCTCGTCGCGCTCGCCCTTCTCGCCGCCGCCGGCCCCGCCGCGGCCGACACCAAGTTCGGCGTCCGCGGCGGCTACTACACGGACATCGGGGAGCCGTTCGTGGGCGTGGAGGTCCTCACCCACATCGGCAACCGTGTCTACTTCAACCCGAACTTCGAATGGATCTTCGTCGAGAACGCGAACTACTTCACGCTGAACGGCGACTTCCACTACGACTTCCCCGTGGGGAGAGACGTCTACGTGTGGGCGGGGGCCGGGCTGGGCTGGTCGTCCTTCGACTTCGAGGGCGAAGACAACAGCGACAACGACCTGGTGGCGAACCTGCTGGCCGGGGCGGGCGTGAACGCCGGCGGGGTCATCCCCTACGTGCAGCTCAAGCTCATCGTCCAGGACGATACCGAGTTCGTGGTCGCGGTGGGCCTGCGGTTCTGATCAGGGCTTCCTAGAGAATGCAACGCTTCTCGAAGGAGCGCGTCCCGATGAGCGTGAAGAGCACGGCGAAGCCGACGAGCCCCGCCAGGAGCAGCGGCAGCGGCATGTGCGGGACGTCCGGCGTCACGGCCAGGCGCATGGCCTCGCTCATGAACGTGAGCGGGTTCAGCAGGAACAGGTAGCGCACCGCGCCCAGCGCCGCCAGCGAGGCCCACGGGTAGTACGCGCATCCGAAGAGCATCAGCGGGCCGATGACCACCGCGAAGAGCAGGCCGCTGAAGCGCGGCTGCACGTGCGTGCCCAGGGTGAGCCCGAGGGCCGCGGACAGGATGCCCGCGAGCGCGACCAGGGGCAGGAGCGCCAGCCAGCGGGGATGGACGTCCGCGCCCATCACGCCGTGCATGAGCAGCATCATGGCGGGAAGCGTGACCAGGCCCGCCAGGGCCGCGTGGATGGCGCCCGCCGCCACCTTCTCCACGGCCACGCCGAAGACGGTGACCGGCGCAAGCAGGCGCTCGTCCACCTCGCGGGTGCCGGCCAGGTCGGTCATGAGCGGCATGAGGACGCCCTGCACCCCCGCCATGAGCATGCTGATGGCCATGAGGCCCGGCAGCATCACCGTGCGGAACTCGTCGGCCACCAGGTGCAGCCGCGGCAGGACGTTGCCGAAGACGAGCACCACCAGGATGGGCTGGGTGAGGCCAGCGGTGAGCAGCATGGGGGCGTTGCGGGCCGCCACATAGAGGTCGCGGCGCAGGAGCGCCAATAGCGCGGTCATTCGCGGAGCTCCTTCCCCGTGAGGTGGATGTAGACGTCCTCGAGGCTGGGCGCGTTCAGGCTGACGTGGCGGAGGTCCCCGCCGCCGGCGCGCACGGCCTGCAGCACGCGGTCCAGCAGCCCGTCGCCGGGATCGACGAACAGACGCAGCCGCTCGCCGCCCTCCTCGTCCTCCGCCCGCTCCAACTTCTCGACGCGCATGACCCCGGGCAGCGCGCCCAGGCGGGGCGCGAGCGTCCCGTCGCCGTGCACCCAGACGTCGAGGATCTGCCCGCCCGGCAGCGTGCGCTTCAGGGCGGCGGGCGTGTCGATGGTGAGGATCCGGCCGTGGTCCACGATGGCCAGCCGCTCGCAGAGGCGGTCGGCCTCTTCCATGTAATGCGTGGTCAGGATCAGGGTCAGCCCCCCGCGATGCAGGGCGCGCAGCGTCTCCCAGAGCTGGCGGCGCGCCTGCGGGTCCAGGCCGGTCGTGGGCTCGTCGAGCAGCAGCACCTTCGGGTCGTGCATCAGCGCGCGGGCGATCATCACCCGCTGCTGCATCCCGCCGGAGAGCGACAGCGGCTTGGCGTCCGCCTTCTCGGCGACCTGCAGCTCACGCAGGAGCCGGTCCGCGCGCGCCTCGCGCTCGGCGGCGGGCAGGCCGAAGTAGCGGCCGTGGTACGTGAGGACCTCGCGCACGGTCAGGTCGCGGTCCAGGTTCCGTGACTGCGGCACCACGGCGATGCGGCGCTTGACCTCCATGGGGTCGCGGCCCACGTCCACGCCGTCCACCACGATCCGTCCGCTGGTCGGGCGGACGAGCGTCGTGATGCAGCCGAGGGTGGTGCTCTTGCCCGCGCCGTTGGGGCCCAGCAGGCCGAAGAACTCGCCCTGCGCCACCTCGAAGGAGATCCCGCGCACGGCCTCGACGGCCGGGGACTTCCGCGTGCCGGGGTACGTCTTGACCAGCTCCTGCACCGAGACGATTGCGCTCACGCGGCCCTCCGGCCGTCCCGGACGACCAGACGCCCGTCCTTGATCACGGTGGAGATGGCGGGCACGCCCACGCGCAGCAGGTCCAGGATGCGCGGCGACCGCAGGATGACCAGATCGGCGCGCTTGCCCACCTCCACGCTGCCCACCTCACCCTGCACGTCGAGCGAGTAGGCGGCGTTCACCGTGGCCGCGGCCAAGGCCTCCTCGAGGGACAGGCCCATGCCGAAGCAGGCCAGGGCCATGGCGAACGGCAGCGACGGGGAAAGCCCACCGCCCGGGTTGGCGTCGGTGGCCAGGGCGACGGGGACGCCGGCCTCGATCAGCGCACGCGCGGGCGCGAACCGGCCGAGCCGCAGGTAGAAGGCCGCGGCGGGCAGCAGGGTGGCGGCGCAGCCCGCGTCGGCCATCGCCCGCGCCCCCTGCTCGGAGACGAAGAGGAGGTGGTCGGCGGAGCGGGCGCCCATCTCGCCGGCCAGCTCCGCCCCGCCCGTAAAGGCCAGCTCGTCGGCATGGAGACGCAGCTTCATCCCACGCTCGCGGGCCGCGGCCAGGATGCGGCGGCTCTCCGCCACCGTGAACACGCCCTGCTCGCAGAAGACGTCGCAAAAGACGGCCAGCCCGCGCCGCGCCACCTCGGGGATCATCTCCTCGACCAGCAGCTCGAGATAGCGCGCGCGGCCGGCGCGGTGCTCGGGCGGCACCTCGTGGGCCCCGAGGAACGTAGGGACGACTTGGACAGGATGGGCCTCGGAGGCGGCGCGAATCGCCTCCAGGGAGCGGACCTCGGCCGCCGTCTCCAGGCCGTAGCCGCTCTTGATCTCGGCCGTGGTCGTGCCCTGGAGCAGCATCTCGTCCAGCCGGGGGCCGATGGCCGCGGCCAGCTCCTCGCGCGAGGCGCCGCGGGTGGCGGCCACGGTCGTGACGATGCCCCCGCCCGCGGCGGCGATCTCCGCGTACGAGGCGCCGGCCAGGCGCCGCCGGATCTCGTCGTCGCGGTCGCCCGCGAAGGCGAGGTGCGTGTGCGCGTCCACGAGCCCGGGTATGACGGCGGCACCGCCGGCGTCGATGGTCACCGCGCCCGGCCCCGAAACGATGGCCGGGTCGAGGCCGGCCTCGGGCCCGGCGTACACGATGCGGCCCACCGCCGCGGCCACCGCCGCCCGCGGGACGTAGCCGGCGTCGGCCATTCCCCGGCCGCGGCGCGGCGCCGGCCCGGCCATCGTCGCCAGCAGGCCGATGTTGCGGACGACGAGGTCGGCGCCGGTCACGTCCGGCCCTCCGTCGCCGCCGGCCCGAGGCAGGACCGCACGGCGGCGGCGGTCACGCCCTCCACGCGCAGGACCTTGTCCCGCGCGCCGGCCCCGCGCGTCAGGCGGAGGGAGGAGGGAGGACGCCCCAGGCGCCTGGCGAGAAAGCGGAGGAGCGCGTCGTTGGCCTCGCCGTCGACGGGGGCCGCGGTCAGGCGCACGACCAGGGCCCCGGCGCGCTCCCCCAGGAGCTCGTCGCGGGAGGCCCGCGGCTGCACCCGGACGCGGAGCGTCACCCCGCCGTCCGCCTCACGGATGTCGAGCATGTCGGCCGCGACGGAGCCTACTGGGCTTCCTCGCGTCGCTTCAGGAAGCGGAGGTTGTCCTCGACCTCGGCCTCCTCCTGGAGGTCCAGGATGTGGGTGAGGCGGGTGATGAGGGCGCGGATGTCGGTGCGCAGCGAGCTGCGGTGGGAGCGCAGGTCCAGGATGCCCCGCTCCACCTCGTGGGCCCGGTTCTGCGCCATCTCCAGCAGGCGGTCGGCCTGCAACTCCGCCTCCTTGACCACGCTCTCCCCCTGCTTGCGGGCGTTGTCCTTCAGGTCCTCGGAGAGGCGCTGCGCGGTGAGGAGGGTGTTCTTCAGGATGCCCTCGCGCTGGCGGTGCTCCTCCACGATGGCCCGCAGGGTCTGCACCTCCTGCTCGAAGGCGTCGCGCTCGCGCTGGAGGGCGGCCAGCTCCTCCGCCACGAGGTTCAGGTAGGTGCGCACCTCCTCCGCGTCGTAGCCGCGGAGCTTGCGGCCGAAGATCTGCCGCTGGATGTCCATCGGCGAGATTTTCATCGCCACCTC
>Ga0075428_100003034_pt1 | contig 18332 bp, 7 predicted proteins | sample RhiMetdeltSRZDD2_FD_75291 | JGI IMG/M metagenome (GOLD analysis project Ga0075428, IMG submission 75291) | Populus rhizosphere microbial communities from Tennessee, USA - Rhizosphere MetaG P. deltoides SRZDD2 | ecosystem: Host-associated > Plants > Roots > Rhizosphere > Soil | place: USA... | reverse complement strand
GGACGCTTTCTCGATGCGCTGAAGCAGCGCGGAATCTACGACAAGGCGATCCTCGTGCTCACCTCCGATCACGGCGAAGGCCTCGGCGATCACGGCGAGCAGCAGCACTCGATCCTGCTGTACCGCGAGGCGCTGCACGTTCCGCTCGTGGTGAAGCTCCCGGGTTCTGTGCGCAAAGGCGAGCGCATCGCGGCGCCGGTGGGACTCAACGACATCGCACCGACGCTCGCCCGCCTAACAGGGACGCCATTTCCGCGCAGCAACAATCTCTTCGCTGCGCCGGCTTCGCGCAACATCTACGCGGAAACGCTTTATCCATATCTGCAGCTCGGCTGGAGCGATCTGCGCGCGCTCATCAACGAGCGCTGGTATCTCATCGACGGTCCGACGCCCGAGCTCTATGACATCACGGCCGATCCGAAGCAGACCAAGAACGTTCTGGCCGAGAATCGCCGCATCGCGTCAGCCATGATCGAAGAATTGCGCCGCTATCCGCCGGCGAACGCGGTGCAGCCTTCCATCGATCCCGAAGTCGCCGCGCGACTGGCATCCCTCGGCTACATCGGCACCGTACGCACGCGTCCCGATCCGCGATCGCTGCCGAATCCGAATCAGGCGATCGCAATCCTGGGGGACATGCAGCGCGCGTTCGCGCTCGCGAACGAGCGGCGCGATGCCGAAGCAATTCTCGAACTGCAGGCGATCCTCGCGAAGCATCCGAAGATGCAGGAAGCGCGGATCAAGCTGGCCGAGGTGCTCGATGCATCGGGGCGCTATGAAGAGTCGATGCGCGAGTATCGCGCGGCGCTCGCATCGTCCGAGGTCGTGATGCCGGATTTGATGATCGCGATGGGAGAAGTCGCGTTGCGCGCGAAGAAGATCGGCGAGGCGGCGGAGATCGCGAAGGTTTCGCGCGCCGGAGCTCCGACGCGCGCGGCGGCGCTCGAAGCGCGCGTCGCGATCGCGCACGGGAATCTCCGCGAGGCCCTCGCGAAGATCGACGAGGTCGAGCGGCTCGCGGGACGCAGCGTCTACGGCATGAACGCGCTGCGAGGCGAAGCGTACGCGCAGATGGAGCGGCCGCAGGACGCGATCGCCGCGTATCGCAAAGAGATCGACGCATTTCCGTCGAATCGCGAGGCGTATGCGCGTCTCGCAGTCGTGCAGTTTCTCGTCGGCGATCGCGCGGGATTGAACGAGACGCTCACGCGTCTCGACGCGATCGATCCGGCGCTCGCACAGCGAACGCGCGAAACGTTTGGAGTGCGGTAGCGCCCAGCTACCGCTATCCAACGCCGCGGAGCGGCGAGGGCGCGTCGCTCTGCGGCGTAAGAAAGCGGTAGCTGGGCTACCGCACTCCAAAAAAAAGCCCCGGCTCTTTCGAGCCGGGGCCGTGCAACGAACTGCGGGGAATTAGAAGCGGAAGCCGAGAGAGAACTGATACGTGCGCGGGAGCTGATACGCCGCGGACGAATTCGGCGTGCCGAATCCGGTGGCCTTGTTGTAGTGCGTTCCTTCGACCGGCGTCGTGGTGAACGGGTTGAAGAGCGTCGACGTGCGGTTGATCGTGGTCGTGATCGCACCGGTGTTCGAGATCGCATCTTCATTGAAGACGTTCAGCAGGTCGGCCTGGACGAAGATCTCGCCGCCGAAGATCGAGCGCGCGTAGTTCAGCGCGAGATCCGTGCGCGTCTCATCGTCGCCGCGCAGGCAGCCGCGGCAGAGGTAGTAGTTCGCCTCACCCGGCGCGCTGAGGTATCCGGAGTCGGCGGGCTTCGGTGCACCTGTGTAGCTGTCGATGTCGGCCGTGAAGACCTCCGAGTACGCGACACCCGAGTCGTAACGCTGGAGAACCGACGCGTTCAGACGGCCGATGTACTCCGGAACCGGGATGTCGTAGCCGAGCCACGCGCGGAGGCGGTGACGCTGATCGCCCGCGAGCGGGCCTTCCGGCAGGCGCTGCGCGTAGCTGAGCAGCTCGGGATAGAAGACCGCGAGCGGCAGATTGGTGATCGGACCGCTGCCCGCGTTTTCGCCTTCGTCGTTTCCTTCGAGCGTCGCGTAGGTGTAGTTCATGCCGACGTTGAAGCGGCGCGGACGCCATCCGGCCTGGAGCTGAACCGCGCGGTATTCGCGCACGATGTCATCGGTGTTGCGGACGACCGAGAGGTCGACCGGGATCCCGAGCGGCGTGGTGGCCTTCGGTCCGCCCTGCATCGTTTCCGTGGCGTAGAAGTCTTTCCAGTCGCGCTTGATCACGTCGATCTTCGCCCACGAATTGCCGGTGGGCTGAATCGCGTAGCCGAGGGCGATCTCGTCGACCGACGGAGATTTGAGCGTGCCGTCGAACACGGCCGAGAAGCCGGGGACCGACTTCACACCGCCGACGCGGAGCAGGTCGTTGTTGTTCGGACCGCACTTGCCCTGCGCGTTGCACTGCGCAAAGAACCAATCGAAGACCATCTGAATGGCCTGGTGCATCGGAACGGCGAACGGATCGCCCGGGCCGTTGATGGTCGGACCGCCGTAAGCGAAATCGATCGTGGCCGGAGTGCCGGCGGCGCTGTTGGACGCGGCGACGCCTTCCACCACGCGCGAAACGTAGTTGTTGTACGAAACGCTGAAGCGATGGCGGCCGTCACCCTTCGGATCGAACATCGCCGTCAGACGCGGGCTGATCGCCTGATCGTCCGAAGCGGTGTTGCCGGAGCCGTCGACGGCGTCGTTCTTGTCGTAGCGAACGCCGAGGTTGAAGCTCCAATGCTGATTGAGGTCCCACTTGTCGTTGATGAACGCGGATTGAACGTTGAGCTGGCTCTCGTTCGCGTTCTCGAAGATCGGCGTCCAGCGGATGAACGTCGCATTCGAGAAGCCCGTCACGCCGCTGGGCGCCATCACCGGGAAGATCGCACCCGACGTGTTGAAGAACGCGGCCGTGGTGAAGATGCGATAGTCGCTGCCCGACTGATGGTTGTTCGCGTAGCGCTGTTCAGTGAAGTCCTCGGCGCCCACGGAGAGGTTGTGGTTGCCGGTGCCCTTGGTGCTGAGGAAGTAGTTGGCCTTCACGAGGAACGAGTCGTTGTTGCGCGACTCGGTGTCGCACACGCCGCAGAACGTCGGCGAGTTGTAGCGCGTGTTGCCGTTGCTGCGGTCGAGCAGCAGCGTGCCCTGCTGCAGGTCGGTGAACTTCGAGCCGCTGCTGACGAACTCCATCGTGCGATGCGACCACTGACCTTCGATGAGCAGGTTGTTGGTGATCACGCCGTTGTAGTGAGCCGAAGTAAGGCTGTCCGGACGGCTGCGATTCTCGAGGCTCTCGAGATCGTAGATCGCGGCGGTGAAACGATTGTTGAGATCCTTGCGATCGACTTTGATGTACGAGCCGACGAGGCTGTGCTTCGCCGTGACCTGTCCGGTGAGCTTGGCCTCGTAGCGCTCTTCTTCGGTGCCGAACGTGAAGTCGATCGCCGAACGCTGGCGAAGCGGATTGGTCGACGTGACCGCACGCGTGGAGCGCTGCTCGCTCGTTTCCGCCGAGCGGCCCGCGGCGAAGAACCACAGGCGATCCTTGATCGCATAGCCGCCGAGGGTTCCTTCGTAGACGTGATTCGTCTCGTCGATCGGATCGGCTTGACCGGCGAACGGCGTCTTGTCCGTCCACGACGGATTGTTCAAGCTGTCGCGAATCGAGCCGCTGAACTCATTGCCGCCCGACTTGGTGATCGAGTTGACCACGCCGCCGGTGAAGCGGCCGTACTCGGCCGAGATCGCGCCGGTGAGCACGGTCGTTTCCTGCACTGCGTCTTCGATGAAGAGATTGAGGAATTGGCTGCGCACGGACTCGGTGACCGTCACCCCGTTGACCATGACCAGGTTGTCGTAGCCAGGGCTGCCCGAGATCTGGAACTGTGCCGCCGACATCGTGTTGGCGTTGACGCCCGGCGCGAGCAGCGCCGCACCTTCGAATGTGCGCGGCACGGGAAGCTGCTCGACCTGCTCCGCGGTCATCGTCGCGGCGACCTGCGGCGATTCGAGGACCGTCGGCGCGGCCGCGGTGACCGTGATCGCTTCCGTCACCGTGCTGACCTTCAACTCCGCATCGGCTTTTGCACTCTGCGAGAGCTGAAGGGCGACGTTCTTCTGCGCGGTCGCCATGCCTTCGAGCTCGAAGCGAACGGTGTATTGACCCGGTGGAAGGGCGGGGAAACTGTAACCACCCGCATCACCGGAAACGGTGCTGCGGCTGCCCTGCAATGCGGTCGACGTGACGGTGACGGTGACGCCCGGAAGCGGCGCTCCCTCCGTCGTCACGACGCCCGACAGCGATGCGGTGGTCTGCGCGAGACCACTCACCGCGGCGAGCAGGATGACGATGAAAATGAGACTTCTCTTGACCATTTCTCCTCCTGAATGTCTTGAAAACCGGGGAACGAAAAAGCGCGAAACGATACCGCGCCTAGTGCAAGCCCGCAACCGCGGTGTGCCAACCGGTTAAACCGTTCATGCTTCGGTGTTTAGAAGCAGAGGTGGAACTCGTCGGAGCGCGGCTGCATCCAAGAACCCGGCGTGCAATGTCCGGCGAGCCGAATATGGGGGGGAAACGCGGCGCGGCGGGCGAGAACTCGCTGTTCTTTCAGTGAGTTGCCCGCTCCGCCGCGCGACAAAACGGTGACGTGACTACAACTTGATCGTGAACGCGCGCTCCGCTTCGTAGCTTTTCTTTAACACGGTGTCGAGCACCTTGATCTTCACCGTGTATTGGCCCGGCGCGAAGTCTTTCAGCGGGAATCCCATGACCAGGCCGTAATGGTTTTTCACGCCCTTCATCGGAATCGTTTCGATGTCCTGGAAGGGCAGCGTTTTCTTGATCGCCTTCTGCTGATCGTCTTTTCCATTGATCTCGATCTTCGCCTGAATCTTCGGCATGCCCGAATCGTTCACGCCCGGATTGCGGAGCTCGAAGAAGTACCAGATGTCATCGCTCGGCGAGAACTGCGCATCGCCTTTCGGCACGACCTTCAATCCGCCGAACGCAAACGGATCGGTGATCAACTGCGCCTGTGCGAGTGCGAACGAATTGTTCGAGAGGATCATCGGCGAGATCGCGCTCTCCGCGGGATCGAGCTTGTCGATGGTCAGGTTCGCCGATGCCATCGTCACGACTTTGTCGTTGTCGGCGAGACCGATCGTCGCTTTGTAGGTGCCGGGCTGCAGGCTCAGGGAGCGATCGACGTACGCATCGCGAAGCGACTTCTCGACGGTCACCGGCTCTTCGAACACCGACACGATTTCCTGGGCGTTGTTCTCGACGACGCCGAAGAACGTGAGCTTGCGTCCCGCATCGATGCCCGAGCCTTGCGGAGCGTAGAGCTGCACAGGGACGAAGATCTCGCCGTCGGGCGTGACGTATTGGCCCCACGTGAGAAGCGCGGGTCCCATCGATGATTGGTTCTCGTCGCGGAATTGCTTGTATGCGCTCGCCAGCGCAGCCGACTTGAGCGACGCCACTTTCTCCGTCGCCGGCGCGGGGATGTCGAACTCGGGCGCTTTGGTCAGCCCGGCATGAAGGATGTTCTCGCGCGCGGCCTGCGCGAGGGTCGCTTCATGATCGAGGCGATCGCTGCGCGCGAACTGCCACTGTCCGTCGTTCGAGTCGTCGACGAACACGAGCATGAAGTCTTTCCGCTTCTCCCATTTCGGCTTCTTGTCGTGCGCGTACGTCCAGGTGAGCATGGCCGACTCGCCGCGCGGCCCGCGCACGGCGCCGTCCCACTCCGCAGTACTGCCCAAGTTCGGGTTGACCGCTGCGCCGCGAGCTGCGCCTTTGCTGCCGACCTGCCACGGCGATCCGAGGAGGATCAGCGCGCGGCCGCGATCGGTGAGCGCGCCGCGCGTTCGCTTCGTGGTGAAGTGCTGATCGGCGAGCGCCACGCGATTGTCGAACTCCATGCGGAACTCGTTCGCCGGTGTCGGCGGCGACGGATCGCGCTTCGCCCAGAACAACGCGATGAATGCCTCCGCCTCCGCGTCGGTCTTCACGTTGCTCCACTGCGTCACCTCTTCCGGCGTCAAGAGAAACTTCACCGGTCCCTGCGCCCACTCCGCGTATTTCGCGGAAGGCTCTGCGACGGCGAGACCCGCCGTCATCACGATGGCAACCGCAATCGCGATCTTCCTCATGATTCGCTCCTTGTTTTCGGTTGGTGGTTGGCGGTTGGCGGTTGGCGGTGGAACGACGACGTTGTGCTACCGCCAACCACCAACCACCAACCGCCAACCGTCAACTGCTGATTATGATTTTCGTCCCCTGCGGAGCTCGGCTGCGAGCTGCTCGCCCCGTTGTCGGAACACACGTGCTCCTTGTTCATTTCCCAAATCGGACATTGCCTTTGCCGCGAGTCGATACGTCACCGGCATCGGCGACGCTTTCACCATGGCTTCCAGTGTCGGCTCGATCTCCGCGAAGCGATGCTCGGAGGCGAGAAGGATGGCCAGACGGACGTACGCCTGTCGGGTCGTCGGGAAGTGCGCGATCTCGTCGCGAAACGCGGACTCCGCTTCGCGCGGGCGTCCCATTCGCGCGAGGACGTCGCCACGCGTCGAGGCGAGCGTCGCCACCGGAGGCGTCTGCTTTTCCGCAACGCGCGCCGCCGCGCGGTCGATCATCGTCAACGCCTCCCGCAGATTTCCTTCTTCGACGAGCACACGCGCGAGCATGATCAACGCGGGCACGCGCGGCCGCGTTTCGTCGCCTAACGCGAGACGCGCTTCGCGCTCCGCGGTGCTCCAGTCCTGCCGGTCGAACGCGACGCCGGCAAGCAGCAGATGTCCTTCCTCGGGATTGAGCTTCAGCGCCTGCTTTGCGTTGAGCTCGGCGGCTTCGAGATTGCCCATGTCGAGCTCGAGCTTCGCGACTTCGACCGCGAGCGCATCGACGAGCTGCGGCGAGCGGCGGATCGCTTCGTGATACGCCTCCAACGCTTCATCGGTGCGGCCGAAGCGCCGCAGATTGCCGGCGAGCTGGTTGTACACGTCGACGAGATCGGGATAGTGGCGAAGAATGGCCCGACACAGATCGATGCTCTCGCGATACCGTCCTTCCTTGTTGAGCGCGAACGTCTCCTGCACGCGCGCGAGCACCTGGATGTGATCGCGCGGATTGCGCAGCGGCCCTGTGCTCTGCGATGCGGCGCCGGACAAATATCCGAGTGCCGCGAGTCTCGCTCGTTCCTCGGCGTCCGCGGTCACGGGCTGCATGAGATTGAGCGGAACGCGCTCGAGCTCTTTCGACAGCGCGAACGATTCGCGGCGCCGTTCTTCGCGAAGATTCGTTTTCTCTGCCGGATCCTTCACGACATCGAACAACTCCGGCTCGGGACTCTCGATGTAGTGGTTGTTCGCGTCGATCAGCGAGCGAAGCTGACTCCATCCGAGGTGCAGGCGCGGGTAGAGCGTCTCGCCGTAGATCGGGCGCGATGCAGTGGTGCGTCCCTCCGCGAGATCGATGAGCGACGTGCCGGGCAATTTCGCGGGCGTCTTCGCGCCGACGGCCTGCGTGATCGTCGGAAGCAGGTCGACGAGCTGCGCCGGAGCGCTCACGCGTTTGCCGGCCCACTGTTTTCCGGGCAGCTTCACGATCATGGGAACATGCAGCGCTTCGCGGTAGAGCAGCACGCCGTGCTCCTGCTCGCCGTGATCGCCGAGTCCTTCGCCGTGATCGGAGACGAGCACGATCAAAGCGTCGTCGTAGATGCCGCGCTGTTCGAGATCGGTGAAGAAGCGCTCGAGGATGGCATCGGTCGCGGCGATCTCGCCGTCGTATGGATTCGCGTATTGCGAGCGAAAGGGCGCGGGTGGCTCATACGGCGAGTGAGGCTCGAACAAATGCACGAAGAGGAAGAACGGTTTCGCGCGCACTTTGTCGAGCCATTGCATGGCCACGCGCGTCGTCTCGTCGCCTTTGCGCTGCAGCGAGCCTAACGTCGCCGATTCCCACACTTCCATCGAGTCGTCGTAGAAATCGAAAAGCGAACCGATGCCGGTCTCGCCGCGAAGCACGTAGGCCGACACCGCGCCGCCGGTCGCGTAGCCGTGCTCCGCGAGGAGCTTCGGCAGCGTGGGATGCGCATTCGCGTCGAGTCGATAGCCGATGTTGCTGCGCACGCCGTTCTGCCACGGAAGAAGTCCGCTGAGCATCGTCGTGTGCGACGGAAGAGTGAGCGGAACATGCGCATACGCGTTCTCGAACACGATTCCATCTGCCGCCAGGGCGTCGATGGCCGGCGTCTTCACGCGCGTCGAGCCGTACACCGAAAGGTGATCGGCGCGCAGCGTGTCGATCGAGATGAGGATGACCGGCGCGTTCGCGAAACCCTCATCGCTCCGATTGCACGTGAGCAGGGCGACGGAGCAAAGGGCGAGGAGGAAGCGCGCGCGAAGCATGCGAGGAATTCTAAGTGGAGCGCCGCCGTCTCCGGCGGCTGATGCGGGAGCGTCCCGCGCTCCCGCCCGGAGTGGCAGCGCGGGACGCCGCCACATCAGCCCGCGAGGACGCGAGCGTTCCGAAAAAAAGGGGCGGCCGAAGCCGCCCCTTTGCAACGTGGTGAGAGAGCGATCAGAAGCGAATACCCGCCTGAATCATGTACTCGCGCGGAGTGGTGTAGCTGGTGTTCGCGGTCGGACGGCCGAACGCGGCGCTACGCACGAATCCGGTCCGCAGTCCCTCTGCATCGAGCGGGCTCGAGGCATCGAAGCTGACGGTCGTGTTGTGCGTCAGGAGCGTGTCCGCATTGAACAGGTTCTTGACGTCGAACTTGATCCACGGCTCCACGCGGTGGAACACCGGAATGCCGTAGGTCAGCGACAGATCGAACTCCGAAAGGTCGTTGAACTCACCGATTCCGCGGTCACCGAAGAACACCGTCTGCGACGGAAGCGAGTTGTAGCCCGGGTTGCGCGAGCGCTGAATCGCGGTGCGGCCCACGCCGGTGATCGAGTAGCTGAACACGCGCGCGGAGTCGTAGCGGTAGATCAGGCCGGTGGCGAGATTGCCGAAGCGGCCGAGCCCGAAGTTGTACGTCGTCCAGAGACGCACTTTGTGCTTCTGGAACTGGGGGAGACGGCCGTTCGGACGATTGCGCGGCGAGGAGATCTCGGGACGATCGCCGAACGGCGACGCGCCGATGGCCTGTCCGCCTTCACCCTCGTACGTACCTTCGTTCTTGATCTGATGCGTGTAGTTGCCTTCCAGCGACCAGTTCCGCGTGAGCTGATAGCGGCTCTGGAGCTCGACGGCCTGATACTCGCGCTTCGGACCATTGGTGTTGCGATAGAAGACGTTGTCCTGGCAACCGGCGTCAATGCCTTCGAAGATGACGTTCGTGCAGCCCTGATCGATGGTGATGAAGTCGTCGATGATCTCCTTGAGCTGGCGATCCACGAAGGTGAGCTTGAGCCAGCCGCTCTTCGGCAGGGCCATGCCGCCGGAGATCGTGTACTCATGCTGGATCGGCGAAGAGAGTCCGTCTTCCATGAAGACGTTCGCAGTCGGAACGCTCGCATAGTAGAAGACGTAGTTCGACAGATCGAAGCCGGGCGCGAAGTCGCGGCCTTCACCGGCGGCGCCGACGTAGTAACCGTAGAGCAGCGCCGGGTTTCCGACCGGGCTGTTCTCGGCCGTGATGGCCGGGTTGTAGCGGCCCGCGTATTGCGCGTACGTCACGTCGAGCTTGTACTTGCCATCGGCCTTCGGATCCCACGAGAGACCGAGGCGCGGCGTGGTGGACGTCGTGTCGATGCTGGTGATGTTGCCCGTGGCCTCGGAGTTCACGATCTCGTGGCGCAGGCCGAGGTTGAACGAGAAGTGCGAGTTGAGATCCCAGCGATCGTTGATGAAGAACGAATCGGTGGTGACGTCGGCCTCGGAGCCGCGCGTCGCAACCCAGAATCCGATGCGCGTGTCGTTCGTGTTCGAGCCGGTGAACGGAGTGAAGACCGGGATCAGGCGTCCATCGGACCCGAGGACCGCCGCGCCGCCGGAAACCTTGTAGCCGCCGTAGAACACGTAGTCGGTCGAGGTCTGGCTGTTGCCGCCGGTGCGGGTGACGGTGAAGCGCTCGGCGCCTGCTTTGATGTCGTGGTTGCCAAGCGACTTCGTACCGAGGAAGTACGAGCCGGCGGCGAACATCGATTCATTGTTGCGGTCTTCCGGATCGGTTGCGTCGAAGTACGGCGCGTTGAACGTGCCGGTCGTCGGAACACCATGACGGCTCGCGCTCGCGCGGAACGGGCTGTCGACGATGCCCTCCTGCGTGCCGCCCAGTCCGCGGAAGCCGAACTTCTTTTCCGACCAGCGGCCTTCCACGAAGAAGTTGCTGGTGATGACGCCGTTGTAGTTCACGACGGTACCTTCGTTCTCACGCTTGGAGTTGGTACCGACGGCATCCGCGGTCAGCGGCGCGACCTGAACTTCGAACGCGCGCTTGTCGGGGTTGTCGATGTAGGAGGCCTGCAGGGAGTGCTTGGCGGTGATGTTGCCCGTCAGCTTGCCCTCCATGCGCCGATTCTCCTGGAGCTGCGCGAGGTTGCCCCCGAAGGGCAGCGAGATCGGGCTGGTGTTCTCTTCGTCGCGAATGGCAGCGAAGAACCACAGACGATCGCGCAGGAACGGTCCGCCTAACGTCGCGGTGTAGACCTCACCGACGGCGCCCGTACGCTTGATGGGAGTGGCGCGGGCGACGCCGTCGCCGCGGAATCCCTCTTCCCAAGGCGTTTCATCGCGCCAGTTCGGCTTCGTGAAATCGCCGCGGAGAGAGCCGGAGAACTCGTTGCCGCCGCTCTTGGTGATGACGTTGAGCACGCCGCCGGTGAAGGCGCCGTATTCGGCGGAGATGCCCGACGTCAGAACCTGCGTCTCGAGGATCGAGTCCTCGATGAAGAGATTGTTCGTGGTTCCGAAGATCGGATCCATGACGTTGACGCCGTTGACCAGGATCGAGTTGTCGTACGCCAGGCCGCCGTTGATCGAGATCTGGTTGGCGACCGGCTGACGATCGGTCGTCACTGCGCCGGCGAGCGAGGCGATGCCGACCGGGGTGCGCACGACGGGCAGCGTGTCGACCTGCTCTTTCGTGATGTTCGCGCCGACCGTGACGGTCTCGAGTGCCGTCGGAGCGTCGCCGACGACAACGATCGTTTCCGCCGCCTGCGTCATCTTCATCGCCACGTCGATGCGCGTGGTCTGGCCGAGCGGAAGGGTGACCTGCCGCTCGTACTTCTGCATCCCTTCGAGCATGTAGGACACCTTGTAATCACCGGGGGTGAGACCGCGGATGATGTATTCACCGTTGCCTCCGGTGACCGCGGACGGCTCGCCTAACTGCGCGGGCGAGTTCGCCGTGACGGTGACGCCGGGGAGCGGCGTGCCATCGGGTCCGGTGACCGTTCCCGTCACCGATGCCGACTGAACGCCCTGGGCAAACAGGCCCGTTGCGAACAGAAGCGCTACCAAAGCTATGAACGTTCTCTTCAAATTCATGAGCTCTCCTTTCTCCTGACTGCACAAAAAAAGAATCGCGGACGGCTAAAAACCGTGGAGTTCTTCCGTAGAAATGCAATGGAACGACGAGGGTGTGGCCGGGAGTGTAACCAAAGACCTTGCCGGTTGGCCACAGGAACGTAACTCTCAGGATGCAAAGAGTTTTGGTCCGATTTCGGCGAGTCGTAAGCGGAGGCCTATCCAATCAGGTGGAGAAAGTGCGTCAAGAAGTTGAATTTGGGCCTAGGGAGAAGGGGGAAAGGCGCTAGTTATCCGAAGAAGCGAACGCGGGCGGTGTGGCAATCAGGCTTCGCTCGAGCTCTGCGGCGCGCGGTTCTTTCGGATCGATCTTCATCGCCTTTTCCAGCCAGCGCTGGGCTTCGCGGCGGTTGCCGCGCGCGAGCGCGGACTGGCCTAACGCGGCGAGCGGCTCCGCGCGATCGGGATGGAGGCGCTGCGCGTTGCGGAAGAAGCGTTCCGCTTCTTTCAGGCGTCCTTCGCGGAGCGCGAGATCGCCGAGGGCGAGATACGTGAACGGATTGCGATTCGCGCGGCGATCGGTGAGCTGCAGCAGGCGGTGCGCTTCTTCGCTGCGACCCTGCCGCGCGAGGAGTCCGGCGAGGTTGTGATACGCGGGGAGCAGCCGCGGATTCGCTTCGAGCGCGCGACGGAACATCTTCTCCGCTTCGTCGGCGCGGCCGAGCCTTCGCATCGCGACACCGAGATTCACCCAGCCATCGCCGAGATTCGGATCGAGCTTGATCGACGTGCGCAGCAGCGTCTCCGCCTCGGCGAACTGTCCGTCGCGGATGCGCTCCGCGCCGAGATTCGAGTAGTGCAGCGCGACCGCGGTCAGGTCGGTGAGCGGCTCGGTGACGTGGTACTCGGGGATTTTTCGCTCCGTGAAATCGAGCACGCGGCGTCTGTTAGGCGGACCGTACGCGGCGGTGATGTGATCGGAGGCGACGATCAGATCACCGTCTTTCTCGAAATTCTCGAGATCGGAGACGCGCAGGTAATAGACCGGGATTCCGATCTCGCGCGCGAGGCCGATGTAGAGATGCGTGAAGCCCAGGCAATTCGCGCGATTCGTGCGCCACACTTCGCGCGCGGTCGCGGTGACGCCTTGCTGATACGTCACCTCGACGCCGGTGCGATGCAGAACGTCGTGCAGCAAATGCTCGAGACGCCGCTCCGGATCGCCGCCTGTTTGTGCGGACTCGCGCAGCCACGTGCGCATTTCGTCGTCGAGCGCGAACGGAACGATGATCGTGTGCGGATCGACGCCGCGCCCGCGGATCTGCGCGCGCAGCCGCTCTTCCGGAGAATCGCCGCCGCGCGCGCTGGCGTATGCGCTGAACAGCAGCATGGTCGCCGTGACGATGAAGGCTTTCCGCACGACGACATTGTGAGGGGGTCAGGTCTTCGATTTTTGTTTTCGCTGTGACGAAAACGAAAAACGAAGACCTGACCCTGAAACGGTCAGTAACGCGCGCGCGCCCAGAAGCGCACTTCGCGCGGATCGTCGAACGCGTTCATCACGTCGCTGGCGAGCGTGAGCGTGAATCGCGGAAAGGGGATCGCGTAGCGAACGGCGAAGTCCGTGAACCACGACTCTGCGAATTGGCGCTCCAGCACCGTCGCGCCGAAGCGGTGATCGCCGAACGGAAACTCGGCGCTGACCCATGCGTTCGCCGTGTCGTCGAGATCGTCGACGTACGTGTAGTTCGCGCCGAACTCGAATTGATCGAACAGGCGATAGCGGCCGTCGAGCTGTACGTCATAAATCACGGAGCCCGGCGACTGTCGACGGAACGCGTCGATGCGCGCGCCGCCCGACGAGCCGATCGCACCCGCGTAACCGATCGATGTGATGCGCAGCGCGGGATCGTTGTACTCGCCGTACGTCGCGACGATCGCGCGGCGGCCGGTGCCTAACACGTCGTAAGTGATGGCGACGCGCGGGTCGAAGCCGCCGTCGTCGCGGCGCACACCCGCGTTGACGGTGAAGCGCGAGATCGAGAAGCGATCGCTGAAGAAAAACGATGACGCGCCCTCGAACAGACTTCCGCCGGCGGAGAGAATGTGATCGCCGGAGGAGCTGGGCATCACGTACGTCGCTTTCGCCGAAACGGTGTCGACGTCTTCCATTCGATCCGCGACCGATTCGATCGCGAGGCGATGACCGAAAAAGCCGGTGTAGCGGAATGCGCTCAATGTGCTTTCGTTCGTGTCGAGAATCTCGCCGGCGAAAAGATCACGCGCGCCCGGCTGCGCGGAAAGCTTGATCGCGTATCCATCCACTTCGCCGGTCCATCCTGCGGCGAAGAACCAGAGCCGTTCGGGCACGATGCGTCCACCCGACGCGGACTCGAACACATGATCGCCGCTCGACATCGTGTCTCGCAGCGAGACATGAAACTCCTCACCGCCCGATTTCGTGATCGCGGTGACGATGCTTCCATGGAAGCGGGCGTACTCGACGGGAAGTCCGCCGCGAATCACGGTCACCGCTTCGATGATCTCTTCGCCGAACTGTTCGTTGTTCGACATGAGTGAGCTGTCGATGTTGGTGACGCTCGAGAGCGTGAATGCACCGGGACCGACGAGCGCCGCGGAGTAAGGATCGCGATGAATGGGCAGGCGCTCGAGCAGCGCGCTCGGAAAGTGCGTGGTGATCTCCGTCGTGTCGGAGACGTTGATCGTCGTCGCCGTCGACGTGACGCTCTCCTCGTCTTCGCTCGGGTCGAGCGACGCATCGACGCGCGCGACGCGCGCCAGCTCGACGACCGCGCGGCGCGTGAGCGTCGTCAGGCCCTTGCGCGAGAACGTGATCTCGTAGTCGCCCGGCGGCAGCGCGCCTAACCAATACGTTCCGCGCGGACCGGTCATGGTCGTGCGCGCGTGCATCAGCGCGGATGAAGTCGCGGTGACGAGGACGTGATCGGCCGCGCGGCCTTCCGAGGTCACGCGGCCCTTGATGGCGGAGGAAACGGGCGTCGCAAAGGCAGAAGGCGTTTGGAAGGCAGAAGGCAGAAGGCAGAAGGCAGAGAAGAGAATCAGGCAGAGCGCGCGAGGCTGCGCGCTTCTGCGTTCTGCCTTCTGCCTTCTGCCTTTCATCGGCTCAATTGCCGGTAGCGAATGCGATGCGGCTGCGTGGCGTCGGCGCCGAGGCGTTTGCGCTTGTCGTCTTCGTACTCGCTGAAGTTGCCGTCGAACCAGTAGACCTGGCTCTCGCCTTCGAACGCGAGGATGTGTGTGGCCACGCGATCGAGGAACCAGCGGTCGTGGCTGATCACGATCGCGCAGCCGGCGAAGCTCTCCAGCGCCTCTTCGAGCGCGCGCATCGTGTTCACGTCGAGATCGTTCGTCGGCTCGTCGAGCAGGAGCACGTTCGCTCCTTCCTTCAACATCTTCGCCAGGTGCACGCGATTGCGCTCGCCGCCGGAGAGCACGCCGACTTTCTTCTGCTGATCCTGACCGGAAAAATTGAAGCGCGCGACGTACGCGCGCGACTGCATCTCGCGAGGCCCGAGCTGCACGATGTCGCCGCCGCCGGTGATCTCTTCGAAGATGGTCTTGTCGGGATCGAGCGTGCGGCTCTGATCGATGTACGCGAGCTTGACCGTCTCGCCGACGCGGATCGTTCCGGAGTCCGGCTTCTCCTGTCCGACGATCATGCGGAACAGCGTCGTCTTGCCGGCGCCGTTAGGTCCGATCACGCCGATGATGCCGCCCGGCGGCAGCTTGAACGACATGCCGTCGATCAGAAGATTGTCGCCGTACGCCTTGGCCACGTCGTCCGCTTCGACGACGATGTTGCCGAGGCGTGGGCCGGGCGGGATGTAGATCTCGAGCTCCTGGATCTTCTCTTTCGTCTCCTGGTTGAGCAGGTTCTCGTACGCGTTGATGCGTGCCTTTCCTTTCGCGTGGCGCGCCTTCGGCGACATGCGGATCCACTCCAGCTCGCGCTCGAGCGTCTTCTGCCGGCTCGACTCCGCTTTCTCTTCGCTCGCCAGGCGGCCCTTCTTCTGCTCGAGCCACGACGAGTAGTTCCCCTTCCACGGAATGCCTTCGCCGCGATCGAGCTCGAGGATCCACCCCGCGACGTTGTCGAGGAAGTAGCGGTCGTGCGTCACGCCGATGACCGTGCCGGCGTATTGCTGCAGATGCTGTTCGAGCCACTGAACGCTTTCCGCATCGAGATGGTTCGTCGGCTCGTCGAGAAGAAGAATGTCCGGCGCCTGCAAAAGCAAACGACACAACGCCACGCGTCTGCGCTCGCCGCCGGAGAGCGTCTTCACCGGCGTGTCACCCGGCGGGCAGCGCAGCGCATCCATCGCCATCTCGAGCTTCGAGTCGAGATCCCACGCGCCCGCCGCATCTAGTTTGTCCTGCACCTTGGCCTGGCGGTCCATGAGCTTGTCCATGTCGGCGTCGGGATCGGCGAAGGCGTTGTTGATGTCGTCGAATTCTTTGAGGAGATCGAGGATCGGCTGCACGCCCTGTTCGACGATCTCGCGCGCGGTCTTCGATTCGTCGAGCTGCGGCTCCTGCTCGAGGAAGCCGACGGTGTAGCCGGGCGAGAGAACGGTCTCGCCGAGGTGATCGCGATCGACGCCGGCGAGGACGCGCAGCAAGCTCGACTTGCCGGATCCATTGAGACCGATGACGCCGATCTTCGCGCCATAGAAATAGGAGAGGTAGATGTCTTTCAGGACCTGCTTTTTGCCGTGGAACTTCGAGACACCGACCATCGAATAGATGATCTTGTTGGGTTCGGGTTGAGCCATAGGAGGCGGATTCTACTTTGGAGTGCGGCGGCCATGCCGCCGCTTTCTCGGCGAGGCACAGGTGCGCCATCGAAAAAGCGGCGGCATGGCCGCCGCACTCCAAATTAATGCACCGTTTCCAGTGCCACCTCCGCGGCCCGTCCCACCACGACCATCTCCGGCTCCACTTCTTCGAACGCCACCACCACCAGCGTCTGATCGTCCTCGGGTGGGCGATTGCGCGTGAATTTGCGCACGGCGCTCAGCAGCGCTTTCTTGATGTCGTCGGCGGACATGTGGCCGTTCGCGCGGATGGTCTGCTCGAAGCGGTCGAAGCCGAACGGTTCGCCGTCGTCATCGATCGCTTCGATGAGTCCATCGCTATAAAGCACGAGGCGATCGCCGGGCATGAACTCGACGATGTGCTCGCGGAACGGCTCGCGGCGGCGCACGCCTAACGGGAATCCCCACGACGAGAGCGGCTCGAGTCTCTTCGTCGCGGCGCGATAGACGTAAGGATCGAGATGACCGGCCGAGGAGAAGCGCAGCGTCTGCGAGCGCGGATCGAGCATGCCGAAGAAGAACGTCATCAGGATGCGCTTCGGCGCGGTCTTGATCACGATCTCGTTCAGCACGTCCATCACTGCGCGTGGCGAGGGGTCGTAGTCGATCTGCACGAGCAGCGCGGCCTTCGCCATCGCCATGACGATGCCGCTTGTTAGGCCGTGACCGGACACGTCGCCGAAGGCGATGCCGACCTCGCCGCTCGGCTGTTTGAGAAAATCGAAGTAATCGCCGCCGATCTCGGTCGCCGCGCGGTAATGCGAGGAGACACTCGTGCCGATGAGATGCGGCGCCTCGAGCGGCAGCAGCGCGGCCTGGATGCGATTCGCCGCGTCGATCTCCGCCTTCACACGCTCGCGCTCGACGATGCGCTTCACGTGCGGCGCGAGGTCTTCGTACATGTAGACGATCTCGCGTTTCGTGAGCAGCGCAACCACCGCGAATCCCACGATCACGACCAGCGGCAACGCAAGCGCGAGCGAGACCTGCTGCAGCAAATGTCCGCGCGCGACCGACAGAAGCGGCGCGAGCTGGACGAGCATCGAGGCGCCGAAGAGCGCCGTCGCCGCGGTGAGAAGATCGTAGGCGAGGAAGATCCCGATGATGACCGCGATCCCGCCGAAGCCGAACAGGAGGCGCATCAGCACCGGATCGATCGGAGGATGCGCCGCACCGGCGATCACACCGAGATAAAGCGCGACCAGAATGCCGATCCACAACACGCGGCGGCGATGTGTCCACGCCAGCATGAACAACACGGCGCCGATGGTCACGATCAGCGTTTGACAGATGGCCCGCACGATGACGTAGACCGGGCCGCCTAACAACAGCACTGCGGCCGTGCCGCCGTCCCATGAAGGCCAGGCCAGTTTCGCGGAGATCGGAATCAGGCCGATGAGGAGCGACGCCGCGGCGACGGCAGGCGCGAACAGAGCGCCGCGAAGCAGCGATCGTCCGACGGTTGCATTGAGGGGATCGCGGCGCAGGATCGCGTCGAATGCGGCGAGCTTGTCGCCCCATCGCTCGCGCGCGTAGCTCTCCCCGACCGCCCACGCGAGAAAGAGCGCGGCGGCGAGCGGGATGTCGGCGAAGAGCACCTTCATCGCCATCGCCGCCCATGACGTCATCCGTGCATCGAGCGATCCGAGCCCCGTCCCTTCGGACGTCGAGACACGGAGCAGCATCGAGCCGGTGATCGCCAGCGCGAGCATGACTGCGAAGAGGAACCCGGACACGCCGACGCCGACCTCGCCCGCGTGATACTTGCGAAGGAAGATGATCAGGAGAATCAGCTCCATCGCGAACATCACGGCGAAGCCGATGAGCAGTCCGACGATCTCGCCCCCGCTCTCGCCGGCGAAGGTGCGTCCGTCGGAGTATTCCTCCATCAGGTCCCATCCCGCGAAGCGGTCGCCGGCGAAGTTGACGGTGAGATACGGGACGATGTTGTTCAGCGGGAA
>Ga0075428_100003030_pt1 | contig 18347 bp, 13 predicted proteins | sample RhiMetdeltSRZDD2_FD_75291 | JGI IMG/M metagenome (GOLD analysis project Ga0075428, IMG submission 75291) | Populus rhizosphere microbial communities from Tennessee, USA - Rhizosphere MetaG P. deltoides SRZDD2 | ecosystem: Host-associated > Plants > Roots > Rhizosphere > Soil | place: USA... | reverse complement strand
CATTTTGCATACGGCTACGCGACTCAGGTGGTCATCCTTGATGACGACGGACGAATCAAGAAAGTGGTTGCGGCGCACGACGTCGGAAGGGTTTTGAATCCGGCGCTTCTCGAAGGGCAGATCGAAGGGTCCATTCACATGGGTCTGGGTTACGCGCTGACCGAGGAGTTCAGGGTTGAAAATGGAGTCCCGCAGACGATGACCGTGAACTCGCAAGGTTTGTTGCGCGCGCGACACATGCCCGAGGTGCAGGTAATCATGATTGAGGAGCAACACCCCGAAGGCCCTTATGGCGCGAAAGGGGTTGGTGAGATTGGGCTGGTGCCGACCGCTCCCGCGGTGGCAGGAGCTCTGTATAAGTATGATGGGATCCGTCGTTTTACTTTACCGATGAAGGATTCGCCGGCGGCGCGTTTTATTCGCGGACCCGGGCACAAGTGATCGTTTCCCAGTTTCGTAGTCGCGCGTACAAAAAACCGTTGACGAATTGAAGAAGCCGTTCATAATGGACTCACCTTCCAAGTAATCTTGGCTTCTATCCCCCGGAGAAGAAATCGCTTACATCGATCCGAGGCGACGGATGAGCAACTCCGGCGGATTAATACGCAGTTCCAGGCCGTTGAACACCGGCAAGCTGATCAGCGCCTATTACCTCGAGATCGAATACCTGCTCGAGCGAATCGAAGGTGCCACTACCCACTATCAAACCCTGGGTGTAGAGCGCTCAGCCAACAACGAAGAAGTGATTCTTGCTTATCAGAAGTCAGTTACCGTCCTTCATCCTTCTTATCACAAAGTCAGGGCAGCGGTGCCCGACGAGATGCTGGTCAGGGTCGATAAAGCGTTCAACAAAGTTTCAGAAGCCTTCTCCGTATTAACAAACCCACAGCACCGTGGGCAATACGACGGCCGAAACAAAAACGGGCGCTCGTACTCAACGGTGCCTCTCGATGAAGCGAAGCTTAAGCCCGAACCGCGAAACGGTGCTTCAAGCCAGGAGGCGCAGACTGGTGATAATAACCGCGTCGGCGCCGAGGCGCTTCAGATCAACGTCGCTCAAGAATTGCGACCGGTTTTCACCAGGGCCTGGACTCCAGAGGCTTCTGTTGAACGCAGGCGATGTGAGCGATTCAAACTCACCGTGCCCGTGCTTGTCGCAGGCTATGACCACACCGGCGGAAAGTGGCAAGAGGTGACAAAGACCATCGACGTCAGCCGGATCGGAGTGGCGCTTCGCCTGCGCCGGCGCGTGAATCATGGGCTTGTAGCGCACATAACGCTACCGCTGCCAACTAAACTGCGAAGTCACGGATTTTCGGAAGCGGGCTACAACATGTATGCCATCGTGCGGCGAGTGGAACCGCTTTTCGAAGGGATGCGTGTCGCCGGTCTTGAGTTCATTGGGGCAAGGCCGCCCAGCGATTATTTGCACAAACCGTGGTCTACGTTTCGCACTCAAAAGTGGAACGGCCCCGAGCGCCGACGCGAGCCGCGGGATAAACGCTCGGAAGCGGTCGCGGTTGAATACCTGGACGAAACGATGCAGCGAATCAGCCGCGAGGCGGGTGTCACTGAAGACGTCAGCCCCAGCGGTGTGCGAATATGCGTCAAGGCCGTGCCGCAGGAGTTTGAGTTTGTCAGGGTCACCAGCCCAAATCGGAGCTTCAACAGCCTGGCGTTGGTGCGCAACCAGTGGTCGGGCACCGACGGCTTTGAGCGGCTGTGTCTGCAATTCATCGATCAGAAGTGGCCGATGTAATAGTTTCTGGTTTGTAGTTTCGGGTTCAAGGTTCAGGGTTCGGGGTTGCTGGTTCCGGGTTCCTGGTTCAGGGTTCCTGGTTCCGGGTTCAGACTTCCGGCTACCCTGAGCCCTGAACTCGAAACCCTGAACTGAGAATCCTGGACTCAAACTCTGAACCCGGAACTCTCTTAACCCGGAACTCTGAACCCGGAACCCGAAACCACAAACCACAAACCACAAACCACAAACCACAAACCACAAACCACAAACCGCCCTGCCGATTAACCCTTCGCTTTCAATCTGTCTTCCGCATAAGTAGAATCGCTCAACGGTAGTTCGGAGTGCGCGGTTAGCGCAGTGAGTGTATCTTACGAATTGCGTTGCGCTCGGATGCGTGATCAAACGCTTGCTTGCTTAAGGGAGGTCGAGCCATGGCAGCCAACGACAGTGAGGTAGAACACGACGTCAGGCGAATGAGCGCGGAGTGGGTGGCCGCGTTGCAGCAGCGAGATACCGAAACTCTCTCGCGTATTATGGCTTGGGATTGCACTTTTACTTATCCGCTGGAAGGTGATGGCACCGAGCAGTTCATAGCCGATGTTGGCTCGGGAGACCTCAAGGTGGAGTCGATGACTCGCGACAATGTTGAGGTGCGGGTCTTTGGACATACCGCAGTGCTCAGCGGCGTCGACACAGCGAAGTGGATTTACAAGGGGCATGTCATTGAAGGGTATTATCGAGCTCTTCAAGTCTATGCCGAACGCGACGGCCGCTGGCAATTGGTCGCGATCCAGGCGTGTCCCATCGCTCAGTAACGATCAAGACAGAATCTGCGATCGAGAGGCGAGCGACTTAACGCCCACTATTGACTCGCAAAGATCCTAACGAACTATCCGGAAAGAGCATGAGCCAATCGCTGCTTATTAAAGGTGCGACCGTAATCACGCTCGACAGCGCAAACCATGTATTCGAAGGAGATGTGTTTGTCGAACGAGAACGGATCAGCGAACTCGGCGCTTCGCTTACCGGGCGCAAGTACAATGACGCGCAGGTGATTGAAGCGAGTGGTCGAGTATTGCTGCCGGGATTCGTGCAGACTCATATTCATCTTTGTCAAACGCTGTTTCGCGGGGCGGCCGATGACCTCTCGCTTATCGACTGGCTCACAAAACGAATCTGGCCGATGGAAGCGGCTCACACGGCTGAATCCATTTATGCATCAGCAAGACTTGGGCTTTCGGAGTTGATTCGCGGGGGAACGACCTGTGCTTTGACGATGGAAACGGTCAACCATACCGAGGCGGTGTTCACTGCTGTTGAGGAATCCGGTTTTCGGGCCACCGTCGGCAAATGCATGATGGACAAGGGTGAGGGTGTGCCTTCGGAGTTGCGGGAACAAACTGAAGCGTCGATTGCCGAATCGCTCGCGCTGCTCGAGCGCTGGCACGGCGCGGCCGGCGGCCGAATCCGATACTGTTTTGCGCCAAGATTCGCCGTCAGTTGCACTCGCGAATTACTGGAGCGCGTAGCTCATCTTTCGCGAAAACGCGGGGTGATGGTTCACACACACGCCTCCGAAAACACCGATGAGATAGAAATGGTGTACCGTGAAACTGGCCGTCGCAACATCGAGTATCTCAACGAGTGTGGCCTTGCTGCTCCGAATGTTTTGCTAGCCCATTGCGTTCATTTAAACGATAGCGAGATGAACATCCTGAGCCGCACCGGAACTCATGTAGCGAACTGTCCCTCGTCCAACCTCAAACTCGGATCCGGTATTGCGCCCGTAGTCGAGATGCTCGGTCGCGGGATTTCCGTGTCACTCGGTGCAGATGGCGCGCCGTGCAACAATCGGCTGGATATGTTCACCGAAATGCGCACTGCGGCGCTTATTCAAAAGGCGCTTCACGGGGCCGAGACGCTTCCCGCGCCGGCGATGCTTCGGATGGCCACGATCGACGGCGCGAGAGCGCTGGGTCTCGACAAGGAGATCGGAAGCATTGAGCCCGGCAAACGCGCCGATCTCGCGATTCTCAATCTGGATACCCTTCATACGACTCCTCATCCGGATCCGGTTTCCACGATTGTTTACGCTGCCGAGGCGAGCAACGTCGAAACGGTCATCATCGACGGTCGTATAGTAATGCGCGACGCCGTAGTTGTTACGATGGACGAGAGTGAGGTTGTTCGTGACTCGGCGGAGATGTCGAGGCGGTTGACCGACGCGCTCCCGCGCGACTAAAGAGGCTGGTAACCGAGGGACCGCTAACTCACCGCGAGCTACCGATAGGACACCGCTACGCGGTTATCCTTTGGGTGTTTGTTGAAACTGGCGAGCGATATGTCCAAACCCCAGGCCACCAAACTGCGTTGGTGGGATTACGTGGAAATGCGCTAAATCAAATTCCCCGTTTTTCGATAGCTCGTCAATTCTTCTCCTGATACAATAGCGCCTCTCTAACAACTAAACACTCAGTGGAAAGCAGGAGGTTCACTATGAAATCCAGAGCGTTCGCCTATGCAGTCGTGCTCGTGCTGGCCGCGTCGACCATCCCGTACGCCCAGACGCGCCAACCCGCTGCAAAATCGGGTTACCTGACGCCCCCCAAGGTCGTCGTCGACATTCTTGACGCCCAACCGACGCCGAGCGTGATCCTCTCTCCTGACCACCGCACCGTCGCTCTCCTGAGCCGGCGAAGCATGCCTTCGGTTGCCGATCTGGCGCAGCCGATTCACCGGATAGCCGGCGCCCGTATAAACCCCAAGACCAACGGACGGCAGCAACGAGGCGGCGCAGTGATCGGAATCACTTTGAAATCGATCGCCGATGGGTCTGAGAAGAAAGTCACCGTGCCGCCCAACGCAAACATCGGCGGCGTCAGTTTCTCACCAGACGCCAAGCGGCTCTCGTTCACGAATACAAAAGCGAACGGCATCGAGCTCTGGGTTGCCGACGCGGCGACCGGACAGTCTCGGCTGGTGAGCGGAATCGATCGCCTCAACGGAACCGGCAGCAACCCTGTTGATTGGCTCAAGGATGGCGTGACGATGGTTGTTCAACTCGTGCCCGCAGGCCGCGGTCCAGCTCCGGTCGAACCGCTGGTGCCGACCGGTCCAAACATTCAGGAGAACCATGGCAAGGCCGCGCCGACTCCGACTTTCGAGGACATGATAAAAAACAATCACGATGAGGTGCTGTTCGAATACTATTTCACCAGCCAACTCGCGGCCATCGACAGCACAACCGGCCGCAAGACGCTGATCGGACGGCCGGGCATTTTCGACAACGTCGCCCCATCGCCCAGTGGCGAATACCTTCTGGTGTCCCGAATCAAGCGGCCCTTCTCGAGGCTTTTGCCGATGAACGGGTTCCCCAACGACGTCGAGGTATGGACCCGACGCGGGGAACTCGCAAAGAAAGTCGCCGACGTTCCGTCGAGCGAAGGAATTCCAATTAACGGCGTTGAAACCGGCCCGCGTGGCGTCCGTTGGCGTCCGGATCAACCTGCGACCATCATGTGGGCCGAAGCTCTCGATGGCGGCGATCTGAAAAACAAAGTTCCGTTTCGTGACAAGGTGCTTGCGTTAACGGCTCCGTTCACCGGTGCGCCTGCTGAAGTTATTAAAACCGAATGGCGGTTCGGCGGCATTTCCTACACCGAAAAGGGTATCGGATTGCTCGGCGAATCGGACCGCGCGACTCGTCGCACGAGGACGTGGATTCTGGAAGCCGGCGCCGAACCAAGGAAGCTATGGGAACGCAGACAGCAAGATGCCTACAGCAACCCCGGCAGCCCGGTTGCTAAGAGAGACGGCGGCGGCGGCGGCTTTGGAGGCCGCGGCGGTGGAGGTGGAGGCGGCGTGATCTTGCAGCGCGGCGACTCGATTTATTTGACTGGATCTGGCTCATCGCCGGACGGCGACCGGCCGTTCATCGACCGGCTCAACCTGAAGACGCTTAAGACGGAGCGGCTGTTCCGCAGCGGGGAGAAGTCTTACGAAGCGATCATCGCCCCGCTCGATGACGATGCCAAGATGCTGCTCACCGAATATGAAAGCCTGACCGAGCCGCCAAACTACTACGTGCGAGATCTCGCGGCCGGAACAAAGCGTGCCATTACGCAGTTCAAGGACCCCGCGCCGCAGCTAGCGGGCATCGAGAAGCAGTTCATCACGTATGCGAGGAAGGACGGCGTCAAGCTGTCCGGCACGCTTTACCTGCCGGCCGGATACAAAAAAGGCGAACGCGTGCCGCTGGTCATGTGGGCTTATCCGCGAGAGTTCACCGATACCGACACCGCCAGCCAGGTTTCAGGCTCGCCGTATCGCTTTACCCGCATTGGTGGCATATCTCACTTGTTTTTGTTGACACAGGGGTACGCCGTGCTCGATGGACCTACAATGCCGATCGTAGGCCCGGGTGAGACGGCTAATGACACCTATGTCGATCAACTAGTGGCGAGCGCCGAGGCGGCGGTCAACAAAGTCGTCGAGATGGGTGTAGCAGATCGCGATCGTATAGGGGTTGGCGGTCACAGCTACGGGGCGTTCATGACTGCTAACCTTCTCGCGCACTGTGATCTGTTTCGAGCAGGCATCGCGAGGAGTGGCGCATACAATCGGACTCTGACACCGTTCGGGTTTCAATCTGAGCGGCGCACTTTCTGGGAGGTGCCGGAGATCTACGGCAGGATGTCGCCGTTTTATTATGCGAACAAGATCAACGAGCCTATCCTGTTGATGCACGGCGAAGCGGATGACAACTCGGGCACTTTTCCAATCCAGTCTGAGCGGTTGTACATGGCTCTAAAGGGCCACGGCGCGACGGTCCGATACGTGACGCTGCCGTTTGAGCCACACGGTTACATTGGACGCGAGTCGGTGCTTCACACCCTTGCCGAGATGATCAACTGGATGGACAAGTATGTGAAGAACGCAGGTCCGAAGGAAAACGCTGCAGCCGTATCAAAGTGAAGCTTCGTGCTTTGCGTATCCTCGTAGTAACGATTTATTCGGGTCTGGTGTGGTTGAACGAATCGCTAGACATCGGAAACGAGTAAATTCGTTACTACGTGGGAGTTTGGACATTTCTCTTGGCTAATCCCACCAACTGCGAGACCGTGTGAAAACTCTAGTAACACCCCAACTTCAGTTGGGGGTTCTTTAGCTTTAGCCTGGGTGCTGCGTTATCAGGCTTCCCGAGAGGAATCGGAATGAAGGTCCGTCCGGGCCGTCGTAGGTTGAAACTAAAGAACCCCCCAACTGAAGTTGGGGGTGTTACCAGAGTTTTCACACGGTCTCTGCATTGGTGGGATTTGCGAAAGAAATGTCCAAACTCCAGACTGAGGACGAATTTATTCGTTCTCCCTTGAAACCCTGGGCCGGTCCTTCACTCGTATAACAAACTTGAGCCCTGACCAGACCTCGTTGACCGCACACACCTTTACATCGACAAGACCGGCATCGAGACCGATTTGGCGGACCACACCGTCCGACAAATCTGTAGCGACGCCCGACGCTTTCTTGGGCCAGGCTATCCAGAGCATTCCGACCGGTTTGAGTCTGGCCGCAAGCCGCGAAAAATTGGCTGATAGCTCGACCCGGGTCTTGGCGAAGAACATGATGAAATCGAGTTGCGATTGAACGCTCGTAACGAATGAGACACGGGCGGGAAGCCCCTCCAGTTCGGTTCGAAAGCCGCCGGGCGCTCCTACCAACGCAACCTGAAAGTCTTCCTTGATCCCGAGCTTTTTCACCAACGGTGTTCCCGAGTAACCTGCCGGCATAGGCGCTCCTAAAGTAGCATTGACTTTAGTCTATGCTACAAACTCGACTCCGAAATGTTCTCGCAGCGCGGCCGTCCATTCTTCGTGACTCGCAAGCTCGCGTTCTTGCTTCTCGCCTCGTTCGTTGACGATAAGCCGCATGTTGGAGACGGTGATCCGGCCGCCGGGCGTCGCTAGCGTGCACACCTGCTTTCGCGTAAACGGTGATTCGGGCGACGTCTGGTGATAAATACACATCTCGCCGAAGTCTTTCAGCTCATAAGCATCAAGCGTGAATCGATATTGCGGTTTCCACGTTTCAGCTTCGCGCCGCTCGACCACCAGATGTTCGCCGGCTTCAACTATTCGATACGACTCATCATTCTGATCCTGCGGGCCTCGAAGATCGAGACGAAGCGGTTCGCGAAACGAGTCGCCAAAACCTACATCGGCCAACCACCGTTCCTCGAGGTTAACGAGCAGCGCCATATGATCGAACGGCGGATCAAATCCGCCTTCATCACGAGCGACCCCTGCCGAAAGCATTGATACCTGAAATCCCAAACCCCGAAGCAATGAACAGAACGCCGAATTCAGCTCATAGCAAATGCCACCGCGCCGCTCACCGACGATCTTGCCGAGAAGTCTCTCAGGGTCGAGAACAATCGCGCGTTTGAGATGGACATCGAGGTTCTCGAACGGAACGGCCTGCAGGTGCGCCGTGTGGAGTTCCCGCAGTGTATCCGCCGAAACGGTTAGCGGGCCGCCGTACTTTATTCGGTTCAGATAACTTGATACGTCCATTGAATAGTCCCGAGAGGCTATCGCCCGCGGTGCCGCCTTTACTTGATACGTTTTGCTTCCAACTGCTGACCGCTCATGCGAATCAGCATCTTGGCGACTTGTCCCTGTTCGTCTCTCACAAACTCCACCTCGGCGCCAACGCTTGATACCTGGAACTTTGTTGACGACTTTGCGATTAACTCTTCCTTCGAGCTCCCTTCCGGCTGGGCGAACAGCTTACCTTCGTCAAGAGTCACGGTGATGATACCCAGAGGCGAATCGTATCGCCCCTTGTAATCTCCAAACACTTTTGTGTCCACCCCTTCCGCGCCGGCTGAGAGCCGCTTGACGATGTCAATCGCATTGGTGTTTGTCGGGTTAAGCTCGGCAGCGCGCTTATAATTCTGAATCGCCAACTCCTTGTTGTCGGTCTTCAGGTACGCCTCGCCGAGGCTGTCATAGACATTCGCCGACTTCGGAAACTCCCGCGCGTTCAGCTTGAACACCTCGATCGCTTCCGCGGTCCTTCCCCGATTAAGCAGCTGATAGCCGAGCTGGTTAATCTTACCTTCGTCGATAAAGTAGGTTCCAGGACCACCCGACTTGGCTTGATCAAAAGCCTTTAACGCGGCATCGATTCCCTTATTGTCGTCGATGTCGCGCGCGAGACCCTTGGCTGGAAGCTTGATCCCCTTTGAGAGTCTAACCGCATCTTCGTAAGAGGCAACTTCCCACGGATAACTGCGTCGATTGAGCTCTGACGCTTTCTTGTACATTGGTGATGCGAGAGCGGTTTCACCGAGACTGAAATACGCATCGCCAAGTAGTTCGTGCACCTCGTGCGACCATGGGGCTTCAGCAACTCCAATCTTGAATGCCTCGACCGCCTCACTTTTCTTGCCCGACTTCCACAGACGATCGGCGGCTGCCATAAGCTCTTCAAGATCGAAGTAGTAAGATGACGGCGGGCCCGCCTTTGCTTTTCGGAACGCCTTTAGCGCCGCGTCCAACCCCTTTTCATTGATATCTCGAGCCAGGTTCTTTGCCAGAGATTGACGAATGTCCTTGAGGCTCGCTGCTTCGTCCTGCGGCTTCAAGCCGCCGGTTTCAATCAGAGAAACGGCCAGATCGAGAACTTTGTCGCGCTGCTGCTCGATGTCCTGCTTTGCGTTGGTCTCACGAATGTCCGCGGGCACGCCGATTCCTTCCCAGCAGAATCCGGTATAGTCTATGAACAGCTTGAACGATACGCTGAAGCCCCAACCGTTCGGCATACGATCGCCGTAGACGTCCGCGAAAACCCCCGAGGTCGCGTCCCCAACAACAGTGACGTGAGGCAGCACTCGCATCGCAAGCGCGAAGTTTTCGGCAGCGCTCACCGAGAATCGATGAGTCAGCAGGATGACCGGTTTCGTGAATTGAAGCGGGCCTCCCGGTTCAACATACCAGTATTTCCATGGAGTAAAGTCGCCGTGTCGCGAACCGCTGCGAATCGCTGTCTTCATATACAGCCGCTTTTGGTCGGCGAAGCGATCGGCTATCAGCTTGCCGACCCGATCATCGCCACCACCGTTGCCGCGGACGTCGACGACAATCGCTTTCGCATCCTTGAATTCCTTGATGATCGAGTCGACGGCGGCCTCACTCTGTTCCAGACGCCCAAAGCCGCGAAAATGGAAGTAGCCAATCGAATCCGTCAGCCAGCCGTAATCGAACACGCCGTCAACCAGCGGCTTTGATTTACCTTTGAGATATTTTTGCTTAACCAGATCCAAAGAAAAATCTTCCATCTTCATCTGGCCGAGAATCCCCGATTGGAACCGGCGTTTTGACGACGAAAGCCTGACGTGGTTGTCGTTAAGGTTTCCAAGCAGGTCGGAGATGATTTGAAACAATTCATCATCGGTGGTCTTCGACGTCACTCGCGGTCGATACACTTTGTAAAGCGCATCCCAGTCGATGTGCTTGGCGCCAAACAGAGCGTAATTTCGATCATAGGTTTTCCAGAGATGCTCGAAGTTCTTCTCCGGCTCGCTCAGGTCCTGGGCGGCGACGTAGGCTGGAACGACGATCAATGCAGCTAGTATCAACAGCTGTGAAAAGAATCTGGTCATATTGTCTCCGTTGTACTCTTTGCGTCTTTGCGAGTCCTAAGCGTCTTTGCGCTAAACGGTCGCTTCGAACTGTTAGTTTCGCGCAAAGACGCCAAGTTCCGCAAAGACGCAAAGGAATTAACCCCATTGAAACACCGCGCCTTGTAACGTGTCCGTTCCACATTTAAACTAGGCGAAATCCTGAAGGGAGTGTCGATGGCCGTCGGGCAGAACGTCCTGCGAAAAGAGGGTTATGAAAAGCTCACCGGTGCGGCGCGCTATGTCGACGACCTGACTCTCGATGGAATGCTTTTTGGCAAGACGATTCGCAGCACCATCGCCCGCGGGCGAATCAAGAAGATCGAGCTGGACCCGGCTTTTGATTGGTCACAGGTTGTCGTCGCCGATTGTCGAGACATCCCCGGAGACAACTATGTTGCGCTTATCGAGAATGATCAGCCGCTGCTGGTCGATCACGAAGTGCATCATTATGACGAACCGATCCTGCTAGTTGCCGCTGAAAGCAAGACTGAGCTTGAAAAGGCCGCTCGTCACATTCAAATCCACTACGAAGAGTTGCCGCCAGTGCTTACGATCGAAGAGTCGCTTGCCTGCGCTGAAGTGATCTACGGAACCGACAATATCTTCAAGCGCTTTTTGATCGGACGCGGAGATGTGGACGAAGGATTCGCGGCCGCCGATCGCATCATCGAAGGCGAGTATCGCGTCCCGCATCAGGAGCAGCTGTATATCGAACCTCAAGGCATGATCGCGGTTCCGGGAGCCGGGGACATGACCGTGATGGGCTCGATGCAGTGCCCTTATTACGTTCACAAAGCGCTCAAGCAACTGCTCAACCTTAGCGATGAGCAGGCGATCGTCATACAGACGACAACCGGCGGCGGATTTGGCGGAAAGGAAGAATACCCGTCGATGATCGCCGCCCACGCGGCGCTGCTTGCTCTCAAAGCGAATCGACCCGTAAAGATCATCTACGACCGGGCCGAAGACATCGCCGCAACAACCAAGCGTCATCCGGGAATCATTCGACACCGCACCGGGGTGACGCTTGACGGACGATTGACCGCATCCGAAATAGACGTTGTTTTCGACGGAGGAGCCTACGTTACGCTCACTCCGGTCGTGCTTTCACGAGGCGCGATTCACGCCCTGGGACCTTATCGGTGCGAGAATGTTCGGATCGCAGCGCGAGCGGTTGCTACGAACACACCCCCGAACGGCGCTTTTCGCGGATTCGGCGCGCCTCAGGTGGCTTTCGCTTATGAGATGCAGATGGAAAAGATCGCCGCCGAGCTGGGCATGGATCCGCTCGAGGTGCGGCGAATCAATATGCTTCGCGAAGGCGACATCACCGCCACCGGGCAGCGTCTGACACAAAGCGTTGGATCCGAGGACGTGTTGAACGCTGCCGTCGAACGCTCAAGGTACTTAGAGAAAAGACAGGCCATTGAAGCCGAGCGCGGCACGCATCGCGAAAAGCGTCGAGGACTCGGGCTCTCGTTCTTTTTCCACGGCGCAGGGTTTACCGGAAGCGGCGAAGCCAGGATGAAAGCGCAGGCCGGTGTCGAAATCACACCCGAAGGTCGCGCCCGAATTCTCTCGGGTTCAACCGAGATCGGCCAGGGGACTCGAACGATCTTCTGTCAGATCGTCGCCGACGAATTAGGCGTCGCATTTGCTGATGTCGAGATCGAGGATCCGGATACGTCGCGTGTGCCTGACAGCGGACCAACCGTTGCCTCGCGCACCACGATGGTAGTGGGTCGAGTCGTACAACTTGCAGCTCGCGAGATCAAGGACCGGTTGATCCAGTTTGTCGCCGAGCGCTTTGGCGCGCCTGAAGCCAGCCTCATCGACGGACACTTCGTTGCCAACGGAAAGGCGCTGTCGAGCTTTGACGAGATCGCGCGCGAATACATCGCTCAGAAGGGCGAGCTGCGTGCGTACGCTCGTTACGCCTCACCGCCGGACATCGAATGGGACGATGAGACTTATTCAGGTGACGCTTATCCCTGCTATTCCTGGGGCGCCGAGGTCGCCGAGGTCGAAGTGGACATGGACACCTACGAAGTTACCTGCACAAAGATAACGACGGCTCAAGACATCGGCCGCGCTATTCACCCGGTGCTTGCGTCCGGTCAAATCGAAGGCGGCACGCTGCAGGCCGTCGGCTACGGATTGCTTGAAGAGTTGGTGTGGGACAAGGGACGAGTCGTCAATAATCGGTTGACTAATTACATCATCCCAACGTCGCTGGACGCGCCTGACATGGACACGATGATCGTCGAAAAGGAATACGCATATGGTCCATTCGGCGCAAAAGGAGTGGGAGAGTTGCCGATGGATGGCGGGGCTCCTGCAATCGCCGCGGCGGTGTTCAACGCCACTGGGGCGTTTGTCACTGAAATACCGATAACCCCGGAGCGATTGCAGCGAACTGTTGAAAGAAGCGGTCGATGATCGGAATGCTGTTTAGTCGTCATTTTGGACGGTAGAACCCGCCGGCAACTGACTTGCGAAAAATAGCTGATGCAGATTCAGATCAGAGTTAACGAGTCCGATCGCACGATCGACGCGCCGCCGATGAAACGGCTGCTGGATGTGTTGCGTGATGAGCTGGGCTTGACCGGTACTAAGGAGGGTTGCGGCGAGGGTGAATGCGGAGCCTGTTCGGTTATCGTCGATGGAGATGTGATCAACTCCTGCCTCGTACCGGTCTGTCAGGTTCAGGGTTCAACGATCATCACTGTCGAAGGACTCGCTCGAGACGGACAGCTTAATCCGTTGCAGCGGGCATTCCTTGAATTCGGCGGGGCCCAATGCGGAATCTGCACGCCAGGCATGTTGATCGCCGCTCGGGTGCTTTTAGATGACAACGCTCACCCGTCACGGGACGAGATCAAGGAAGCAATCGCGGGCAACCTTTGCCGATGCACTGGGTATGTGAAAATCATCGACGCAATCGAAGAAGCTGCGTCGATGCGCGAGAGATGAAAGGCACGAGTCATGTTTCCTGATGATGAGCTTTACAAACTAAAGGAGCGCATCTCGCAAATGTCGGATTGGGAGCTTCGGCAGATCGTCGAAGTCGAGTACGGCGACTATCGGCCGGAGGCTTTGGAGTTCGCCGAGGCCGAATTGCGGAAGCGCAGAGTCGCGTTCGATAAGCCTGAGGCCGAAGACGAGGATTCCGCCGAGCCCGGAGTCGATGTGCCCTGTGAGAATTGCGGCGGAGCGATGCGTTCGGGACTCCTGTTCTCGGAGAAGGAACTGACGATTCTTTTTCCAGATGACAATGAAGAACGCTTTGTTCAAGCGTTAGCCTGTGTCGAGTGCGGGCAGATTCGACTGGTTGCCGATCTCGAGACTGACGTGGAAGGCTGACAGCACCATGAGTTCTTATCCCACAGTGCAATCGCCGGTGACGTTGACAGAGGCGTATGCTCTGCTCGCAACCCCGCACGCACTAAAAGTTATCGCCGGGGGGACCGACGTGATGGTGTTGATGAACGCGCGCGTTCTAGATGCCGCGGAGTTCCTCGACATCTGGGGAATCGAGGAACTGAGGGGAATTACAGATGAAGGCGAGGTTTTGCGAGTCGGGGCTCTTACGACTTACACCCAATTGATAAGATCGGAGTTGATTCAGCGACACGTTCCTGCGCTGGTTGCGGCGTCGCGCACCGTCGGGGCGATTCAGATTCAGAATCGAGGAACGATCGGCGGGAACATAGTCAACGCATCTCCCGCCGGAGACAGCCTTCCAGTGCTTGCCGCGTACGACGCAGAACTCGAAATCGGAAGCGCGAGAGGTAACCGGCGCGCGGCGTTCAACGGGTTCTACTCGGGATATCGCCAGACGATGCTGCAGGCAGATGAACTGTTGCTGGCGGTCCGAATACCAAAGCTGGCTGAAGACGAAAAGGATTTCTTTTGGAAAGTTGGCACCCGCCGCGCTCAGGCGATCTCCAAGACGGTGATGGCAGTGAGAGCGCGAGTGGACGGCCAAAGGATTGAATCTATCGGGATTGGCGTGGGGAGTGTCGCTCCAACTGTGGTCCGCGCCCCAAAGACTGAACGCCTGCTTACCGGTGCACCCGTCACCACAGCTCTCACCAGCGAGGCGCGCGATCTGATCGCTCAGGAAGTGACGCCAATCACCGATCTTCGCTCGACCGAGCACTATCGCCGGACCGTTACCGGCAATGTGTTAGTCAAATTCCTTCGACAGTTGATCGGCTGATCGATGGCTTGGCCAGTCGTTGCCTCCACAGACGCTGGGAGACTGTGCGAAGAGTCCAGGCATGCGTCCAACTCAGTGAGGTGGTCGACAAACTGCGTTGGTAGTAACCGCGTAGCGGTGTCCTACCGCTAGGACACCGCTACGCGGTTAACCTGTTGTTGTTGAAATTGGCGAGTGAAATATCAAAAAAACAAGACCCCCAACTGAAAAGATTGGGGGTATTGCTGAAGTTTTCAAACAGTCCCGCAGGGTCGGGGGGGCCGCGCCGCAAGGCTACTCGTGCCTCAGCGCAATCATCGGGTCCATCTTCATCGCGCGGCGCGCCGGAACAAGACAGGCTACCAGAGCAACTCCGGTCAAAAGCGCTGCTATGCCGGCAAAGGTTATCGGGTCGGTTGCGCTGACTCCAAACAACAAGCTTGACATCACTCGCGTCAACGCAAACGCAGCCGCCAGACCCACACCAAGACCGGCAACCGCAAGCGTCAACCCCTGTCTTGCCACCAACCCGATGACATCATGCCGTTGCGCTCCGAGCGCTACACGGATGCCAATCTCGTGAGTGCGCTGGGTGACCGCGTAAGACATCACGCCGTATATCCCGACTGCCGCTAACACCAGCGCTACGCCGGCAAACACCACCAAGAGCAGCATTGTAAAACGCGTTCTTGCAACCGCGGAGCCTGCAATTTGCGCGAGGGTCCTCACGTCGGACAACGCGAGTTCCTTGTCCAGGACGGCGATTTCATTTCTCATAGGCGCAAGCAGAGTTAAAGGATCGGTTCGTGTGCGTAACACCAGGATCAAACTGCCCTGAGGTTGTTGTGCGACCGGGAAAAAGAATCCCGGTTTTGCGCGTAGATCGCCGGGAGAATCCTTGAGATCACCAACGATTCCGGCGATGGTTCGGGTTTCACCCCACAGTTGAAGCCGTTTACCGAGGGCGTCATCGTCAGCCCAATACCGATCGGCCATACCCTTGTTTATCAGAATAACCTGCGGCGCCTCTTTATTGTCCGCCTCGGTAAAGAATCGGCCTGCTAACAGGGGAATCCCCAGAGTCCGGAAGTAATCCGGAGTGGCGAAATGATATTGCGCGGAAGGCTGTTCATCGTCGGAGAACTGCCGGCCCTCAATGTCAAACGAAGTGTTTTCGTCATAACCGGTCCACGGAAGATCCGACGTGGCGGCAGCACCCTCAACGCCGGGGAGCGCCGCAAGACGGTCAACCAGGTCACGATAAAACGCCGACGCTTCTTTTCCGGTCGAGTATCGAGCACGGGGCAGATCAATCGACGCCGTTAGAACCCGTTCAGGGTTGAACCCCGGATCGACCTTCTGCAGATAAAAAAACGTGCGAATCAGAAGTCCGGCCCCGATCAACAGCACAAAGGCCAGCGAAACCTCGGCGATCACCAGCAGACCTCTCAAGCGGTTATGCCGCGCTCCCCCAGAGGATCCGCGGCCGCCTTCCTTCAGCGACTCATTGAGATTCACTTTCGATACTTGAAGAGCCGGCGCTAGACCAAACAGCGCGCCGGTAAGCAACGAAGCGGTCAACGTGAAGGCGAGTGTTCGCCAGTCCAGCGCGATCATATGCAAGCGGGGGATCTGTTTTGGGGCGAGCGCGACAAGAGCTTCGATACCCCACTTCGCAACCGCAAGTCCCGCGAGCCCCCCAAATGTAGCTATTAGCAAACTCTCGGTGAACATCTGGCGAACCAAACGAAGCCGGCTCGCACCCAACGCCGTCCGGACCGCTATCTCCTTTTGCCGCGCCGTCGCCGTCGCCAGTAGCAGGTTTGCGATGTTGACACATGCGATCAATAGCACAAATCCCGCCGCGCCAAAGAGGATTAACAGCATAGTCCCCGTGCCACCGATGATCTCATCGCGCAGAGACACCAGCCGAATACGCCAGTCCTTGTCTTCGGGATACTGCTGCTCCAGTTGTTGAGCGATGATGTTCATGCTTGCTTCGGCTTGCTCGCGAGTGATGCCGGACCTGATCCGACCGATGGCATTCAGGAAGTGGGACGTTCGGGTTTTGGGGTTCAGGTTCAAGGGCCACCAGAAGTCGACTTCCTGGCCGTGCGGAAGCGAGTGATAATCACCACCGACGTGTTGTAGCCTCTCACCCATTACGCCGACGACCGTAAAGGACATGCCGGAAAGTTGGATCGCAGTTCCTACGATGGCCTGGTCTCTGTTAAAGCGCCGCTCCCATAACGCCCGGCTGATTATGGCGACGCGTTCGTTCCCCTGGATCTCATCACTGGGCTGGAACGCGCGTCCCAATTCTGGCGCAAAGCCTAACAATTCGAAGAAGCCGTGAGACACTCGCATCCCGGTCAGTCTTTCCGGCCGGTCGTTTGCTGAAAGATCGAGATCTCCGCGAGCGAAAGTGACCAGGTGATCAAAGACATCGTTGCGTTCGCGGTAGTCGAGGAAGTTGGCCGGCGAGATCGGGAATCTGGGGAAGCGGGGATGGTTCTCGAACACCCGCACGATTCGATCGGGTTCTTTGTAGGGGAGAGGCTTCAACAGCACGCCGTTCACGACATCAAAGATGGCAGCGTTGGCGCCGATGCCTAACGCAAGTGTAAAGACAGCAACCGTCGTGAACCCCGGGTTCTTTAGCAACATACGAAGCCCGAAGCGGATGTCCTGTAACACTTTATCCATATCAAGTGTCCTTTGATCGGCTGTCGAGCGGAGCCCAGCGCAGCAGTCAATCGTACTCGAGCCGGATTCTCTTATCAGATACGTACGTAGGTGACATCATCGAACTATTGGTTGCTGGAATCGGGGATAAATAGTTTAAGTCCGCGCTGCCGCGGCTGAGACCGGGTTGGTGGCGATTACTTGTAGGTGCCGGCGAGGACAAAAGGCGCCCAGAAATAAGGGTGACGCCAGGTTCGTTGCCGGCCGTTGATTAGTGTGAGCTTGGCGTCTCTAAGCGCATCGTCATTTGAGATTCCCTTGTTCAAATTCCGGAAGAACGCCTTCATCAGTTCAGCCGACGCGATATCATTGACGTTCCACAGACTGACGACCACGCTTTTCGCACCAGCGTAAAAGAAAGCCCGGCTTAGCCCGACCATGCCTTCACCATTCAGCAACTTCCCTAAGCCGGTTCGACAAGCTGATAGCGTCACCAGGTCAGCGTCGAGCTTCAAACGCATAATCTCACCCATCTGCAACACGACGTCTTCTTTTGAGCTGCCATTCATTGAAAGCGCTATTCCGGAGCGCGCCAGTCGCTGTTCGTCTATCATTCCGTGTGCTGCGAAATGCACGTAGCGATAGTCTTCGAGTTTTTCTGACTTAACTCGAACCTCACGGTCTTGTCAATCGGCTTGTCCAGCGTTATTTCGATCAGGTCGTAAAACTGTCAACTAATAAAGCGGATGTAAGGAAGCTGCTTCTGGAGGTTTTTAATATGCTCAAGCCGCCTCCTTCGCTTTTACATCCAAGACTGGCAATCCGAGTTCTTGCACATGCTGTAACTAACTGGCCTCGATCACGACGCCGCACGGTTCGAACGGACGCGGTTGACCAAACTTCTTTTTGCGCGCGTGCGGGAAAGCCACATCGCAGCAGCGAGGGGGCGACTAGGTGAAGCGGGCGACGCGCGCGAGCCCGGAAAATCACCTGCGCCGGCTGATGAGCCCAATAACAGCCACAAACAACGCCGCTCC
>Ga0075428_100003027_pt1 | contig 18352 bp, 15 predicted proteins | sample RhiMetdeltSRZDD2_FD_75291 | JGI IMG/M metagenome (GOLD analysis project Ga0075428, IMG submission 75291) | Populus rhizosphere microbial communities from Tennessee, USA - Rhizosphere MetaG P. deltoides SRZDD2 | ecosystem: Host-associated > Plants > Roots > Rhizosphere > Soil | place: USA... | reverse complement strand
CGCCTGGCCGAGATGATGGTCGGCTCCCGCGAGATTCCCCAGTCGCACGCCACCCGACAGAACGGCTGGGACCCGCAGCGGGCGCCGCGTCTGGCCGTCGAGGAGCTGGTGGTCGAGGACGACGCCGGGCTGACGGCCGTCGACGGCGTCTCGCTCGCCGTCCGTCCCGGCGAGATCGTCGGTATCGCCGGCGTGTCGGGCAACGGCCAGCGCGAGCTGGTCGAGGCGCTCGTCGGCCAGCGCCCGCCGGTCTCGGGCACGGTGCGCGTGGACGGCGAGCCCTATCGGGCAACCCGGCGAGCCATTCGCGTCCACGGCAACTTCAGCCTGCCCGAGGAGCCGCTGCGGAACGCCTGCGTGGCGCAGATGAGTGTGGCCGAGAACATGGCGCTGCGGAACTTCGACCAGGCGCCGCTGGCACTCGGCGGCTGGCTCCGCCGGGGAGCGCTGCGCGAGCAGGCCGCGCGCTGGGTGGCGGCCTTCAAGGTAAAGACGCAGGGTGTCGATGCGCCGATGGCCACCTTGTCGGGCGGAAACGTTCAGCGCGCCGTGCTGGCCCGCGAGCTGTCCGCCCCCGTCTCGGTGCTGGTCGCCGCCAACCCCGTCTTCGGCCTCGACTTCGCCGCGGTGGCCGAGATCCACGACCGGATCCTGGCCGCGCGCAATGCCGGCGCGGCGGTGCTGCTGGTGAGCGAAGATCTCGACGAGCTGCTCGAGCTGTCCGATCGCATCGTGGTGATCTTCAACGGCCGGATCGTCCACGAAACGCCCACGGCCACCGCCGACATCAAGGTCATCGGGCCGTGCATGGCGGGCCATCACTGAGCCTCCACTAACTTCCTCCCGCCCGGTCGCGCTCGTACGTTACTCTGACCGCGGGCCCGCCCCACCCTCATGGACGAGCTGACGCGCGCGGTACTGGAACGCGTTGATCGGCGAGAGCTGATCGACCTGGCCAGCGCGCTCATCCGCATCCCGAGCTTCAAGACCGAGGAAACACCCGTCGCGCGGTTTCTCGAGGAGTTCTTCCGTCAGCGCGGGTACCAGGTCGCCCTCCAGGAGATCGAGCCCGGACGCCTGCAGACGATCGCCACGTTGCCCGGTACGGGCGGCGGCGCCAGTCTCATGCTGAACGGCCACACCGACATCAACGCGCTCACCCGGCGCTGGCGGCGAGATCCGTGGACGCCGGTGCTGGAGGGGGATCGTCTGTACGGTCACGGCGTTCAGAACATGAAGGGCGGCCTGGCCAGCATCATCATGGCCGCCGAGGCCATCCGCCGATCGGGCGTGCGGCTGCCCGGTGATCTCGTCGTCGCGTGCGTTGCCGGCGAGACGCAAGGCGGCGAGGGCACGCACTACTTGATGGAAAGCGGCCTCCGCACCGACGCCGCGGTGGTCGCCGAGCCTTTCGGCAGCGACCATCTGGTTACGGTGCACTCCGGCATCGTGCACATGGCGATCCACACGTATGGGGTGACGGGACACATCGGGCGTCTCGAAGGCACGGTGAACGCCGTCCACTCGATGACCACGATCATCGAGGCGCTGCAGCGTGTGACGTTCCGCCACACGCCTCGCCCCGACCTGCCCGCCTTCCCGCGCCTCAACATCGGCGGCATCCTCGGCGGCCGCGGCCACGACTACGTGCTCGTGGAGCCGCCGTACGTGCCGGACGTCTGCACCATCATCGTCGACGTCCACTTCCTGCCGGGCCAGACGGTCGAGGGCATCGTCGCCGACATCCGGAGTGCCCTCGACCCGCTGGCGGCGCGGGAGGCGTCGCTGCGCTACGAGATCGAGATCCCCCCACCGGCCTCCTTCAAGGGGCGGCGACGGCTGGTCATGGACCCGTTCGACATGCCGATCGACGCGCCGATCGTGCAGGCCGTCGCGCGGAGCTATCGCACGGTCACCGGGCAGGAGCCGAAGGCCATCGGCACGGTCCTGCCGCACTCGTACAGCGCCGACGACACGTGCCATCTGTGGAAGGCCGGCATCCCCTGCCTCCTCTACGGCCCCGCCACCATCCGTGGCAACGCGGAAGAGGACGACGCCTGCGTGCTCGTCAGCGAGATGGAGAAGGTCACCCAGGTGCTGGCCGTGACCGCGCTCGACGTCTGCCGACGCGAGCCCGCCGAGCTCGCCCTCGCCACGCGGCGCGCCTGAGCGACCGTCGCGGCCCCGATGACCAACGGTCGCGAGGCGGCGGCACCCGCGTGGAAGACGCTGCTGGGGCTGTTCACCGTCGCCTCGTTCATCGAGACCATGTTCTGGGGTCAGGTCATCGGCTTCACCCCGCTCTACCTGGCCCAGCTGGGCGTGGCGCCGGCCGACATCGCCACCTGGACGGGCGCCATCGCCGCACTGTCGATGGCGCTGGGGCTGCCATTCCTGCCGCTGTGGGGCGCGCTGGCCGATCGCTATGCGCGCAAGCCCGTCATCGTCCGATCGTTCGCCGCCTATCTGATCGCCGGCATCGTGACCTTCCTGGCGCCGAACGTGTGGATCTTCACCCTCGGCCGCGCCGTCATGGGGTTTTCGTTCGGTAACAGCGGCCTGATGATGACGACCCTGTCCGAGCGCGTGCCGCGAGGGCGTCTGGCCTTCGCGTTTTCGATCATGAACGCCAGCGGCCCCATCGGCGCCTTCATCGGCCCCATCGTGGGCGGCACGATCGTCGATGCGCCGGGTCTGGGCTTCCCCGGTCTGGTGCTGGTCGACGGCGTGCTGCTCCTGGTCGTCATCCTCGCCCTCGGTGTCGGCTACCGCGATGCCTTCGTGCCCACCGACACCCGTCCGCTGCTCCGCATGGCGCTCGACTCGGTGCGGGTGGTGTGGCGCTCGCCGATGCTGCCGCTGTTTCCCGCGCTCTTCCTGCTGTTCACCGGCTGGATGCTGGCGAACACCTTTGCCCCCATCGCGATCACTTCGCTTTACGGGGGCGACGATCGCGCCACCGCGATCGGGCTGGTGCTCGGCGGCGGCGGCTTCGCCACGCTCGTCATCGCGCCGATCATGGGCGCCCTGGCCGACCGCTTCGGGCGCTGGCGAATCTTGATCGCCGCCGCGGTGCTGGAGACGCTGCTCTGGCCGCTGCCGGCGTGGGCCTCGAGCTTCCTGGCGTTCGGGATCGCGTGGGCGCTGGTCTCCGGCGTGGCCTCCGGTGTCTTCGCGGTGTCCTTCAGCGTGCTGTCCAGCTCCACCGCCCTCGAGATCCGGGGCCGGGTGATGTCCTTCGCCTATGTGCCGGTGAACGTCGGCTTTCTGGTCGGCGCCGCGCTGGGGACCCTGGTCACGGCCGGCGACGTGTTCGTCATCTTCCCGATCACGGCCGTCGTGACCGCGCTCGGGACCGTCGCGCTGGTGATCGCCAGCCGGCGCCTTGACGAGAGCGCATCGCGTAAAATCACGTCATCGTGATGCTCCGGCTCTTCTGGTCCTGCTGGCTGGTGGCCTCGGTCACGACCGGACTGGTTGCCGGGTTCATGCTGGGTCACGCGCTGATCCTCGGTCGCTTCCTCGACTGGATCCTGGCCACCGATCCCCGCCTCCTGGCGTCGACCTATCCCATCTTCGCGGGCTCGGCCGGCCGCGGCGGACTCACGATGTTCTACGCGATCTGCGGTCTCCAAGTCGTCGCCGCCCTGGCGCTCCTGGCGCTGGCCCTGATCGGGCGGCGCCATCGTCTGGCGGCGATGATCGCCGCGCTCGCCGCCGTGCTCTGGCCGACGGTCCACTACGCCTCGGGCTTCGGGGCCCTCGAAGCCATGGTCCTCCGCAGCACGACACCGGTCTCGCCCGAGGTGGCCTCCCGCTTCCTGGCGTGGAACGCGCCCGTGCACGCAATCCACGCCGTGCTCCTCGTGGTGGGACTGCTCGCCCTGCTCGCGATGCGGATTACCGCCCCGCCGCGTAGACCAGATCGATGAGACGACGAACGTGCGGGTACTGCCAGCCGCCGCGCCCCTGGTTCATCGCGTACCCGAACGCCACGTGCGCCTCGGGATCGGCGAACCCGAGCGAGCCGCCGGCGCCGAAGTGACCGAACGCGCGCGGGCTCGGACCGAGCGGACGCTCGGGCATCGTGAGCTGGAATCCGAGTCCGAAGCGGGTGGGGCGCTGCAGCACGAGGTCGTTACCCTCCACCGCGCACTCGGTCGCGCGCGCGACCATCTCCGGTGACAGCACGTGAACACCGTCCAACGTGCCGTCACCGGCCAGCGCCGCGTACAGACGGGCGATCGCGCGCGCGTTGCCGTGACCGTTGGTGGATGGCACCTCGGCGGCACGCCACGCGCGGGTGTTGACGATCCCCGTCCCCGACAGCTCCGGCGGATTGCGATACGCGTTCACGCGCATGAGCGGCAGGCCGCTCAGCGTCTGCGGATCGACGCTGAGCTGACGCCGCAGCGCTTCGTCCTCGGCGGTGGCGAGCCTCGGCACCAGGTCCGCGCATCGCCCATCGAGCTCGGGGCCGAAGCCGATGAAAAAATCGATCCCGGCCGGACCGGCCAGGCTTTCGCGCAGATAGGCGCCAAGCGTCTGGCCGGTGACCCGTCGGACGACCTCACCGATCAAGAACCCCTGAGTGTTGACGTGGTATCCGTGCCCGGAGCCCGGCTCCCACCACGGCGCCTGCTCCGCCAGCGCCTCCGTGATGACGTCCCCGTCACGCCACGCGCCCGATGGCAGCGCGCGGTCGACGGCCGGTAGTGCCGCCTGGTGAGTCAGAAGGTAGCGCAGCGGGATCCGCGCCTTGCCTGCCTGGGCGAACTCGGGCCAGTATCGGGCGACCGGAACATCGAGATCGAGCCGGCCGGCCTCCACGAGACGCAGCGCGCAGACGGCGGTGAACGCCTTGCCCACTGAATAGAGATTGACGATGGTGTCGCGGTCCCAGGGTCGCATCCGCGCGGCGTCGGTGTGGCCCGCCCACAGGTCAACGACCGGGTGCTGGTCAACGTAAACGGCGACAGCGGCCCCCACCTCGGCGCGGGAGGCGACGATCTCGGCGAGCGCCTGTCGCACCCGCTCGAATGGAGGCGCACAGAGTCCGTGGACCGCGGCACTCGCGTCATCGTGCCCCATCCTCGTCATCGCACGGCCTAGTGTGACCCAGGATCTGGCTCTGCGCGAACGACGGGAGAGCCCCGGGTGCTCCTAGCGAGGCGTCAGAGCCTCGAAGGTCTCGCGCTCCTCCTCCAGCTCCGAGCCGTCCCGGTAGAAGTAGCCGGTACCGTCGATGCGCGGGAAGTCTCCGCCGGCGTGGGCCCCGTACGCGAGGTAGCCCAGGCCTGACCCCTCGGCATACAGGCGTTCGAGATCCCGCTCCAGAGACGCTTCGGCGCCGGTCCCCGCGTACGGATTGGCCATCCAGCGCTTCGGGTTGGCCTGCACAAAGGCCTCGACCTGCTCGGAGGCGTAGGCGTTGAAGAATAGACGCTCCGCCGGCCGGTAGGCGAGGTAGGTTGGCCACTTCTCACGCGGGCCGTAGTAGTCGCCGGCCGTCAACGAGCGAAGATAGGCCGCGACGTCCTGATTCGTCACGCCGATCTCCTTCATCTTCGCCTGATCGAACCAGAGATTGATGAACCCGCCGCCGAGACTGATCTTGGCCCCGAATTTCTTGTCGATCATCTCCAGCAGGGTGCGGAGCGAGAGCCGGTGACCGCCCGCCACCTCCGGCATCGGCATCATCCCGTGATCGGCGGTAATCGTGACCACGTAGTTGCCCTCACCGACCCGGGCATTCAGCTTCTGGATCATCCGGCCGACGCAGGTATCCTGCGCCCGCAACGCCTCACGGGCCTCGAGGCTTTCGAGACCCCAGCGGTGCGCCGCATAGTCGGTCGTCTTCAGACCCAGGTAGACGAGGGAGGTCACGTCGGGCTGGTCGATCGGCTCCCGATCCATCATCAGCATCATGTTGTCGCACTCGAAGTCGACGAAGGCGGGGGTGAAGCGCACGTTCGCGCTGTCGTCGATCTTGTGCCCCATCCACACGCCGGTGCCTCCGGTCAGGTCCTTGACGTATGGCAGCGGGCTCCGTCCGCGAAGGTAGGCAGGAAAGCTGTAGAGGTCAGGGTTCGTCATCAGGCGAAGCTCCTGATCGCCCCCGGGAAACTGCTCTTTCCACGCCGGCCTCGTCGGCTGGGCGAAGAGCACGACGATGTGGTTCTTGTTGCCGGGATGAAACGATGCCCCGTGGCCGACCATGCCCATGCCCGCCCGGTCCTGCGCACTCGTGCCGATGACGACGGGCTTGTGCCGGGCGCTGACGCTGTACTCGTCGGCCAGCGTCGGCGCCTTGATGAACTCCGCCGAGAAATCCGGGAACGACTGGACCACCCGCTTTCCGACCGGGTCGTAGATCTCGTTCCCCACTATCCGCGTGGTGAAGGGATATCCACCTGTCCCGATCGCGACGTGGGAGACAGCCGTCGCCGTCTCCAGTTGCGTGACCTTGGCGTCCGCGTAATCGACACCGCGCGCCGCCAGCCCCTTGATGACGGGCCAGGCATCCGGCCACGCCTCGTAGAGCGATCGCCCGCCCCCGTCCATCACGATGGTCAGAATGACCTTGGGACGCTTCGACGTCGGCACCAGCGCCTCCGTCATCACGCGCCCCATCGATCCCTTGGGCGGGGTCGTCCCGATCAGCTGCGCGTACGTCGGTGCGATGTTTTGCAAGGTCGTCTTCTCGGGCCGGGCCCCTTCCTTGATGAAACCGGGACCGTACAGGACGAGCTTGATGTCCGTGTCGTAGTCCCACGAGGATGCGTGCGTCGTCCACAGGTGCTTGAGCACGACGATCTGATCCGGGTCGTCCGTGCGCACGCCCCGGAGCGAACGCACAGGGATGTGGCTGAACTCCTCGCTGAAAAACGCCCGGTCGGCGACGATCGTGTAGCGGGCGGGGACCATGACCACGTGGCCGCTCTGCTCGGCGGCCCAGCTCTGCACGGCATAGGCGAAGTGCCAGGCGTCGTCACGCTGCTGGCTCCGGTACGCCGCCGCCGACCAGCTGGGACTGATCTCGCCGGCCTTCCCCTGCTCGCGGGAAACGGGCCCCGTCGGGGCACAGGCCCCGAGCGCGAGTGAGAGGGCCAGCGAAACGAGCGTTACCTGCAGGAAGGGCGTCTGTCGCATGTGTGCCTCCATGAAGGTCGGTCGCTGACGCCGTGAGCGGTCACGGACGGCCCGAGGCTAGGCGGCTCCCGGCCAGAACTGAAATACATATAGTGCCGCCTCGGTATAATCCCGGGTTATGGAGCTCGAAGCGCGACTGCGCGCGTTCGCGGCCTTCGCGCGGCGCCGCTCGTTCTCGGCGGCGGCGCGTGAGCTCCGCATCAGCCAGCCCGCCGTGTCCAAGCACATCGCGGACGTGGAGCGGGAGGCTGGGGTGCAGCTGGTCGAGCGCCGCCCCCGGGGCGGCCAGCTCACCGCGGGCGGAGAGTTTCTCGCCAATCACGTGCTCCGGGCCCAGGCGCTCCTCGCTCAGGGAGCCCGCGGCGTCGCCGAGTTCCGTGAGCGCCCGACCGGCTTGCTGGTGATCGTCGCGTCGGGCGTCCCCGCCACGTATCTCCTGCCTGAGGTCGCCATCGCGTTCCAGCGTGCGCGTCCTGGCGTACGCGTGCAGATCGTGTCAGGGGCATCGGCGCAGACGATGGACGCGCTACGCTCGCATCGCGCCGAGCTCGGTGTCGTCGGCGGGTTCGCGGCGGCGCCAGAAATCGAAGCCGAGCCTCTGGTCGAGGAGGAGATCGTCGTGGTGGGCGCTCCCAAGCTGGCGGGTCGAAGGATGTCACGACGGGACGCCGAGGCCGCGACCTGGATCTCGGTATTCGAGGGCTCGGCCACCCGAGCCGCCGTCGAGGCGGCCTGGGCCGACTCCGGGATCACGCCGAGCCGCCGCCTCGAGCTCCCGAACTGGGAATCGGTGAAGCTGGCCGTGGCCCGCGGCGATGGCGTGGCGGGATGTAGCCAATTCACGGTCGAGGGTGAGCTCCGGGCGGGCTCTCTCGCCATCCTGCAGCTTCCCCGGTGGAAGGTGCGGCGCACGATCTCGATCGTTCGCCATCGAGACGCCGCGCTCACACCCTCGGCCCGTGAATTCGTGGCCATGCTCCACGAGCGCTGGGGCCGACCGTCGCGGCGCTCACCGAGGCGACGCGGCTCGCGCCCGGACTAGAATCGAGCCATGAGCCTCCACGCCGCGTCCGACCGCATCGACCCCGCGCGCGCCGTCCTGATTGTCTACGACGCCTGCCGGCGGGCTCTGACGCCCGCCGATCCCGCGCGGCGCGCGGCGATACGTCCCGTCCTCGAGGCGTGGGTCGCGCTCATCGGCGCGTGCCGCGCGCGCGCCATGCCCATCATCTACACGACGCCGGTCAGCCGCGCCGACGGCGCCGATGTCGTGCTGCTGCCGACCGACCTCAGCGTTCAGACCGGCGTGCCGTCCCTCACCAACTGCGTCGAAGGCACGCCGGAGGCCGGCTTTCCCGACGAGATCGCCCCGCGGCCGGAAGACTACGTGTTCCTCAAGCGACGCCCGAGCGCGTTCTACGGCACCGGCGTCGCCGAGCTCCTGCGGCTGCTCCACCGCACCGCCCTGGTGATCGGGGGCGGCGCGACCAACCGCGGCGTCGAGACGAGCGTCCGCGAGGCCTTCAGCATGGACCTCGACACAATCGTGGTGCGCGAGTGCTGCTGGGGCGGCGATGCCGCCGCCCACGCCTACAGCCTCGACACGTCGATGAAGATGTATGCGCGCGTACGGACACTGGAACAGGTCCTCAAGATGCTCGCGTGAGCCGTGAGCCCGTGCATCGCGGTCGCCCTCGCCGTGTATCCTTCTAGGGACTTTCCAGGCGGGGCTTCGAGCCGCTATATGCTGCTCGATGAAACTCGTCGGATGGGGAGGTTGGAGATGGCGGTCGAGGTGGCCGCAGCGCGGCGGCGCTTCACGCTCGCGGAGTATCACCGCATGGTCGAGGTGGGCATCCTCACCGACGGCGAGCGGGTCGAGCTGATCTCTGGCGAGATCATAACGAAGTTGGCCCAGGGCCGCCGGCATCGCGCGTTCGTCGACAATCTGAACCAGATTCTGGTGGGACGGCTGGCCGGCCGCGCAATCGTGTCTATCCAGATGCCGATCGTCCTCTCGGATGACACCGAGCCGGAGCCCGACGTGCAGATCCTCCGTCGGCGCGCGGTGCCTTACAAGGAACGCGAGGGCGATGCGAGCGATGCGCTCCTGGTCATCGAGGTGGCGGAGGGCTCACTCGGCTACGATCGCACGACGAAGCTGAAGCTCTACGCCGCGGCCGGGATCCCCGAGTACTGGGTGGTCAACTGTGTCGCGGAGAGCATCGAGGTCCACCGGATTCCGGGTGCCGACGGCTATCGCGACGTCACGCGAGTCGCCGGCCCCACCTCGACGGTCGCGCCGCTGGCGTTTCCCGATGTCGCGCTGACGCTCGCCGAGGTCTTCGCCTAGCCGTCGCCTCGCTGCCGCCGGGCCGCCAGCCACTCCGCGGCGGGCGGAACGTTGGGATCGCGCGGACGGAGGTTGTAGTAGCCCACCAGCGGAAAGTACGCATCGGCCAGCCGGCGCAGCTCGGCGACGGGCTGCGGATGCAGATCAACCCGCAGATCCACCATGGCGTACGGCTCACGGTCCACGACGTAGAGGCCGCTCGAGACTTCGCCGTTCGGCTGGCCGCCGGCGGCCTTGCCGGCCTCGAGCGCGAGGAGGAGCCGCTCCCACAGCGCAAGCTCCGGACTCTTCTGGAACGTGGTGAACATCGCGTCCGCGACGCCCGCACCGGTCACCATGTTGGCCGCGACGACCACGTTGCGGTCGACGCGATGGCCGGCCCACGGCTTGTTGTCGCTTCCGGTGCGCGCCGCGGCGAGGCCCGTCACGTCCAGGCACCCGAGCTGCCGGCGTTCGACGAACTGGTCGCTCGCCGCGATCTCCTCCAGCACACGCGGCGCCGAGTGCCCGGCGCGCAGCAGATTCAGGCCGAGATGGCCGAGCCGCGGGTTGGTGCTGGCCTGGGTCACGATGGCGCCCACCGCAGGGGCCACGTGAATGCAGCGGGAGCCAACCGCCATCTCGCTGGTGGAGATGGCGATGCCGAACATGCCGGTGCGCTCGCACCGGCCGATGAGCGAGAACGTCGTGAACTCGATGCCGATCAACGTCCCGGACTCCGCATGGCAATCCCCTCGCCGGGCATGATACCTCCGCGGCCGGCCACCCGGTGGTATCCTGCCGACACCTCAGCGAGGAGGATGGCATGTTCACGCGTCGAGAATTCCTGTCGATCGGCGCCGCCGGGGTCGCGGGCGCCGCCGTGCCGTTCGCCGCTGCCGCGCAGACGCCGAAGCGTGGCGGCACGCTCACGCTACGCACGTGGGACCCTCCGCACTTCGACCACATCCTGGCCCACGCCTACAAGACCCACGTGGTGATCAGCTTCACGCACAGCCGCCTGCTCCGGCACCGGGCTGGTCCCGCGATCCGGCCGGGCTCGTTCCAGCTCGAAGGTGACCTGGCCGAGTCGTGGCAGCAGACCAGCGACACGACCTACGTCTTCAAGCTCCGCAAGGGCGTGCGCTTCCACGCCAAGCCTCCCGTCAACGGTCGCGAGCTCACGGCCGACGACGTGCGCTACACCTTCGAGCGCATCCTCAGCGACAAGGGCAGCGCCAACGTCTCGATGTACCGCTCCATCGCCAAGGTGGAGCCCGTCGACCGGTACACCGTCCGCTTCACCCTGAAGGAGCCGTTCGCGTGGTTCCTCGAGATGATCGCCAACCCCATGTCGGGCGCGATCATCGCCAAGGAGTGCGTCGAGACGTTCGGCGACCTCCGCAAGCCCGAGGCGGTCGTCGGGACCGGTCCCTACACGCTCGAGGCCTACCGGCCCAACGTGTCGCTCACCCTCGTGCGCAACCCGCACTACTTCGTGCCTTCCCTGCCTTACATCGACCGCGTCGAGATGCTGGTGGACGAGGACAACGCCTCCCGGATCTCCGCGTTCCTCGGCGGCAAGTACGATCTCGGGTGGGAATTCCCCGGTATGATCAACCGCTCCGACTGGATCCAGCTCGCCGATACGCTGAAGAAGCGGCGTCCGGGCCTGCGCACCATGGAGTTCCCGTCCAACGTCGTGAACGACCTCGCCCTGCGGACCGATCGCCCGCCCTTCCAGGACGCGCGGGTCCGTCAGGCGATCTCGCTCGCCATCGACCGTCAGGGGCTCATCGACGCCACGCTCGAGGGGGTCGGCGTGAGCAACGGCCCCATGCCGGCGGCGCTCTCCGACTGGGCGCTGCCGCTCGACCAGCTCGGCGAAGGCGCGCGCTACTACCGCTACGATCCGGCCGAGGCCCGGCGGCTGCTGGCCGCCGCCGGCCATCCCAACGGGCTTCCGGCCAGCGTGTGCTTCTCGACCTATGGCTCGACGCTGCTGGTCGACAGCATGACCCTGGTCCTCAAGAACCTCAAGGACGTCGGCATCGACGCCAAGCTCGACCAGCGCGAATACGGCGCCTATCAGGCGACCTGTCGCTTCGGGAAGTTCGACTCGATGGTGTTCGGCCCGCTCACGCCGTTCGTCGAGCCCGACAGCTTCCTGTTCGGGCAGTACTACACCGGCGAGCCACGGAACCGCAGCCACGTCAACGATCCCGTCCTCGACGATCTGCTCGTCAAGCAACGCCGCACCGCGGACGTCAAGGCCCGCCGCGACGTCATTCACCAGATCCAGCGGCACCTCGCCCTGCAGCAGTACTACGTCCACTTTCCGTCGGGGACCTACATCGCCGTGTGGGAGGGCGCGCTCAAGAACTACGCACCCAACCTCGGCTACGACTACGGCGGACGCCTGCTGGCCGCCTGGCTCGATCGCTGATCGGCCACCAACGCGACAGAGAAGGAGGGTCTACCATGAGCACGCGGCGCGATTTTCTCCAGACGACCGCCGGCACGCTCGCCGGCCTCGTGTTCGTCGGCTGCGACCTGCTGGCCGCCCGACCGGCGCGCGCTCAGGGCCGACGCCGCGAGGTCGTGGTCAACGGCAAGCGCGTCAAGACCGTCGACATCCACGCGCATTGCGCGGTGCCCGAAGCGCTGGCCCTGATGGGCCTGAAGATCGGCGGCCCGACGCTCCGGCCGGACCTGGACATGGCGACGCAGGTATCCGTGCGACTGCAGGCGATGGACGAGCAGGGCATCGACGTCGAGGCGCTCAGCATCAACCCCAGCTGGTACAAGCTGGACCGCGACCTCGCCAAACAGGTGTGCCAGGTCCAGAACGAGAAGCTCGCGGCGGCGTGCGCGGCCAACCCTGAGCGCTTCGTCGCCTTCGCCACCGTGGCGCTGCAGCATCCCGAGCTGGCGGCCGAGCAGCTCGAGGAGGGCGTGAAGAAGTATGGGCTGCGCGGCGCCGGCATCGGCGGCAACGTCGCCGGCGAGGAGATCAGCGATCCGAAGTTCCACCCGTTCTGGGCCAAGGCCGAGCAGCTCGGCGTGGTGGTCTTCATCCATCCGCAGGGTGACGGCGCCCCGGCCCAGCTCCAGCAGCGGTTCAAGGGTAACGGCTACCTCGGCAACGTGATCGGCAACCCGCTCGAGACGACCATCGCACTCTCGCACCTGATCTTCGACGGCACCCTGGACAAGTTCCCCGGGGTCAAGATCTGCGCGGCCCACGCCGGCGGGTTCCTGCCCTCGTACTCCGGGCGCTCCGACTTCGGCTGCCCCACCCGTCCGGATCTCTGCCCGGGCGGCACGTACGGCCCGATCAAGAAGAAGCCGACGGAATACCTCAAGCAGCTGTACTACGACACGATGGTGTTCAACGGGGAAGGCGTTCGCCACCTGGCCGCCGAGGTGGGCGCGAGCCAGCTCGTCGTGGGCACCGATTTCCCGTACCCGTGGACGACGACCCAGATCGATCTGATCCTCCAGACGCCCGGGCTCAGCGACGCCGACCGTACGGCGATCCTCGGCGGCACCGCCGCCAAGCTGCTCGGCATCAAGACCTAGGAGGCTCCGCTCCCGCTCAGCCGCCCCACATGTCGGGGAGCGTGTAGCCGCCACGGAAGGGATCCGACGGATCCATTCCGTGCTGGAACACGCCGGTGATCCACGCCTGGCCGGCGATCGTCCCCACGATCGCCGGCCGGCCGCCGACCGTCACCTCGCGGGCGATGCCCGCCTCGAACCGCGAGCCGATGATCGACTCGTGGACGAAGCCCTGCCCCGGCGCCAGCTGCCCGCGCGCATGGAGCACCGCCAGGCGCGCGGAAGTACCGGTGCCGCAGGGGCTGCGGTCGATGCGGCCGGGCGCGACCACGACCGCATTGCGGCTCACGCCCCCCGGCCCCGTGAAGGGCATCGCGAACTCGGTGAACGTCACCGTGTGGATGTCCGGGTTGTCCGGATGGCGCACGGGGAGCTGGCGAGCGGCCGCCGCGGTGATCCGGTTGCCGAGGACGACGAGGTCCCGCGCCTCCTTCGGCTCCACGGCGAAGCCGAGCTTCGGCGCGTCGACGATCGCGAAGAAGGCGCCACCGTAGGCCACGTCGACCGGGATCGTGCCCAGGCCCTCGACGTCCAGCGTGGCGCCGAGATGCGTGACGAAGCACGGGACGTTGGTGAACTGCACCCGCTCCACCTTGCCGTCGCGGCACCGCGCCTCGACGGGCACCGGCCCCGCCGGCGTGTCCAGCGTCAGCGTCGTCACCGGCTCGCGCATCGGCAGCATGCCGGTCTCGAGCAGGACCGTGACCGTGCAGATGGTGTTGGAGCCGGACATCGGCGGATAGTCCGTGGACTCCATGATGATCATGCCCACGTCGCAGTCGGGCCGCGTGGGCGGCGTCACGAGGTTCACGCAGAGCGAAGGCTTGCCGCGGGGCTCGTGCAGGAGCCAGCGCCGCAGCTCGTCGCCCTGGGTCTCCAGATAGCGCTTCTTGTCGAACATCGTCGCGCCGGGGGGCGGGAGCACCCCGCCCACGATCACGTGGTTGTCCTCACCGCCGACGTGGCAGCCGATCACCGTTATGGTGCGTTCCCACTTCACGGCGCGATCCTTTCCGCCCCGAGGGCACGCGCATCGTATCGGCCACCCCTGGGCGGGTCAATGTCGCAAAGTTGACGCCGGGAGCCGATCAGCGAATACTCGTCGAAGCCGGCTCGATGCGGACCGGCCAACAAAGGAGAGCTGCCGAGATGAGCGTGGCCAACGGACGCGAGTTTCTCGCCATTCCGGGACCGACGAACATTCCTGACGCGGTGCTGGCGGCCATGCACCGGCCGGCGACCGACATCTACTCGGGGGACATGCTCGGCATCACGCGCACGCTCCTCGAGGACCTGCCGAAGATCTTCGGCACCACGGGACGCACCTACATCTACGCGGCCAACGGACACGGAGGGTGGGAGGCGGCGGTCAGCAACGTGCTGTCGCGCGGCGAGACCATCCTCGTGCTGGAAAGCGGACTGTTCGCGGTCGGCTGGGGCGAGATGGCGCGGATCATGGGCGTCAAGATCGAGGTCTTGAAGGGCGACTGGCGACGCGCGGTCGATGCGGCCGCCGTGACGCAGCGCCTCCGCGCCGACGTGGGGCACGAGATCAAGGCCATCCTGGCCGTGCAGATCGACACGGCCTCGGGGGTCGTCAACGACATCCCCGCCATCCGCGGGGCGATCGACGCCGCCGGGCATCCGGCCCTGTTCATGGTGGACTGCGTGGCCTCGCTCGGCTGCATGCCGTTCGACATGGACGGCTGGGGCGTCGACATCGCCATGGCAGGCTCGCAGAAGGGCCTGATGACGCCGCCCGGCCTGGCCTTCGTGGCCGGCAACGAGCGCGCGCACGCCGCCCACCAGAAGGCCGATCTGCGCACCCGCTACTGGGACTGGACGTTCCGGCAGGGCGAGGTGCACTACCAGAAGTACGGTGGCACGCCGCCGCAGCACCTGCTCTTCGCGCTGCGCAAGGCGCTCGACATGCTGCTGGCCGAGGGCCTGGACCACGCCGCTCGTCGTCACGCGCTGCTCGCCGAGGCCACGCGCCAGGCGGTGGCGCGATGGGCCGAGGGTCGGGTCCTGACGTTCAACGTGCGCAACGCCGCCGAGCGCGCCAACTCGGTGACGACCATCCTGACGCAGGACCGCGATCCGCGGCCGCTGGCCGACTACTGTCGCCACCAGTGTGGTGTCGTCCTGGGCGTGGGGATCGGGGAGCTGTCCGGCAAGGCGTTTCGCATCGCCCACATGGGCCACGTGAACGCGCCCATGGTCTTCGGCGTGCTCGGGGCCGTCGAGATGGGCCTCGCCGCGCTCGGGATTCCGCACGGCAAGGGCGGCGTCCAGGCTGCCGTCGAGTACCTCGGGCGCGAAGTCCGACCCTAGCGCGCGGCGCGGCGAACGGTCATCGGAGCGTGGCCCTGGGGAGGTCCAGGACCTGCTCGGCGAGCACGGCGAGCATCCGCCACGCGCGCTCGTGGTCGCGCGTGGCCTCGGCGTCATCGGTGTACGTGTCGAGCAGCACGTGGCTCGCCCCCAGCGCCTCGAGCTCCACGAGATCGCCCCTGATCTGATCGAGGCTCCCCTCACCCGCGATGCGCTGGTCGTCCGGACGCTTCGTGTCGGTGATGTCGAGGCGAATGCGCGGACACAGCGCCGGCACCGGCCGGCCTTCTTTCTCGGCGATCTCGCGCAGCTTCGGCAGCCCGCTGTCGCGCAGCGACGGGACGCGGATGCGGATCGGATGCCACGCATCCCCGAGCCGCACGGCGCGCCGCATGGCGGCCTCGCTCCCGCCACCGACCCAGATTGGCGGGTGCGGCGACCGGACCGGGGACGGCCCCGTCCGCACGTCGCGGAACGAGACGAACGGGCCGGCATACGATGCCGGGTCGCTGGTCCACGCGGTCTTGATCGCGGCCAGATAGTCGCTGGACATCGCGCCGCGTCGCTCGAAGGGCACGCCGAGCGCCTCGAACTCCTGCTTGGCCCAGCCCACGCCCACGCCGAAGATGAACCGGCCGCCGGAGAGGCGGTCGAGATTGGCGGTGAGCCGCGCGGTGTGGAGCGGGTGGCGATACGGCAGGATGACCACAGTGGTGCCGAGCTCCACGCGGGTGGTGGCGCGCGCCAGCCACGCCAGCGTGACGAACGGATCGTAGTACGGCGCCGGATAGCGCGCGACGACGTCCGGCGTCATCGCCACGTGGTCGGAGATCATGACGAAGTGATAGCCGAGCGTCTCGGCGAGCTGGGTCCAGCCCGCCAGCGCCTCCGGGCTCACGCCCGGACCGAAGTTCAGGAGGTTCACGCCGATCTTCATGACGTTGGCAAGATACTACGAGCGCCGGACGGGGCGAGTACCGTATCGTGGCGGCGCGGAGGCTCCGATGACGAAACCGCGCGTGGCATTGATCGGCACCGGTGGGACGATCTCCTCGATCGGCCGCGACAGCCTGGACGTCTGGGAGTACATGGACACCGCCCGCAAGGCGGAGCCCGACGAGCTGCTGCAGCGCTTCCCTGAAGTTCCCGCCGCTGCCGAGATCGTGCCCGTACGGTTCCGCGCGGTGGGGAGCACCGCCATCGGGCCGGCTGACTGGCTCGCGCTGGTCACCGCCGTGCACGACGCGCTGGCCCGTGAGGCGCCGCTGGACGGCGTCGTGATCACGCACGGAACCGCGACCCTCGAGGAGACCGCCTACTTCCTGAACCTCACGCTCAGGACCGACGCGCCGGTGGTGGTGGTGGGCGCGCAGCGGCCTGCCACCGGCCTCAGCTCCGACGCGGCGATGAACCTGCTGAATGCGGTCCGCGTGGCGGGATCGCCGGCGGCGCGCGGGCTCGGGGTGCTCGTCCTGCTCAACGACGAGATCCAGGCCGCGCGCGAGGTGACCAAGGCTTCCACGCTCCGCCTGGAGACCTTCCGCAGCCCCGACCTCGGGATGCTCGGCTACGCGGATCCCGACGGTCGGATCGCCATCTATCGCAAGCCGGCCCGGCGGCACGCTCCCGACACGGAGTTCGACGTGCGCGGCCGGACCGAGTTGCCGCGCGTCGATATCACCGCGTCGTACGCCGGCGCCGACGGCGCGGCCATCGAGGCCTTCGTCGCCGCGGGCGCCCGCGCGATCGTCTCCGCGTCGCTGCCGCCGGGCGTGACGACGCCGGCCGAGGGCGATGCGCTGCTGCAGGCGCGCCGGCGCGGGGTGCTGGTGGTGCTGTCGAGCCGCGCGGGGAGCGGACGCGTGCTGCCGCGCACCGTCCTCCGGGAGCGCGGCTTCGTCGTCGCCGACAACCTCAACCCACAGAAGGCGCGCGTGCTGGCGATGCTGGCGCTGACGCGCTCGGACGATCCCGCCGAGGTCCAGCGCATGTTCGACGAGTATTAAGAACGTGGGGGGCCACGATATGGCCCCCCACACCCCCCACGCTTCGCGCCCCGGCGAAGCCGTGGCGCTCCGCGAGTGCCGATACTCCCAGTTCAGCTACTGGCCCCGCTGATCCGGCGCCACGCCCGCGAAGGTGAGGAAGTCGACCATCTTGAATTCACCGGTCACTCGGCCGCCCCGCTGCGGCAGCGTCGGCCTCCAGCCTCGCTGCGAGAGGTAGGAATCGCGGTCCAGCTGGAGCATCCCGATGAAGACCTCGCCGACGATGCGCCCGCCGACGGGCCCCAGATGCTGGCCCCTGTCGCCCAGCACGCGGGCCTCTCGCAGGGCGTAGAACCAGAGCGGCGTGGAGTCGTCGAGGTTGAGGTTGTAGGTCCGCAGCTGCCGCAACACCTCGTCGTTGTCGCCGGTCAGCATCGGCACCTGCATGAGCCTGGCGATGCTCTGGCCCGACGGGATCGCCCATGTGATGTGACGCAGCAGATTCCGCGACGGCAGCGAGATGATGTCGCCCGGCACGCCGTTGGCGATCGTCTGGATCGGCAGGCGCAGCAGCGGCGTCGAGATCGTCGTGTCGATCAGCTTGTTCGGCCGGATCGCCGGATTGGTGTTGCCGTTGCCGGGGTCCGTGAAGGTCGGCCCGAAATCGAAGAACGTCTGCCAGCCGATGAAGCGACGGCGCGCCCGGGCGCCACCGCGCAGGTCGACCGGATCGGCCTGGCCCTCGCCGGTGGGATCGAAGACCATGCCGAAGAACGCCGAGCCATCGTTGTCGCCGGCCAGGTTGGCCCGGTAGGACGGGCGCACCATGCTGTGGCCGAAGCGGTAGGCCGCTCCCTGGAACTCGATGGGGATGAAGCCGACCTCGGGCCGGTAGAACCGGCGCCCGTTGCGCAGGATGTCGTTC
>Ga0075428_100003024_pt1 | contig 18354 bp, 17 predicted proteins | sample RhiMetdeltSRZDD2_FD_75291 | JGI IMG/M metagenome (GOLD analysis project Ga0075428, IMG submission 75291) | Populus rhizosphere microbial communities from Tennessee, USA - Rhizosphere MetaG P. deltoides SRZDD2 | ecosystem: Host-associated > Plants > Roots > Rhizosphere > Soil | place: USA... | reverse complement strand
CGCCGGACCTGCCGCTCTACACGCTGCGCCGCATTTCGACCGGCGAAGCGGTGGAGACGACGGATCCCGGACGGGCGATGATCACCGGAAAATGGGCCGACATCGGGAAGTTCAAGGGACCAATCCTGCGGGCGCTCGCAGCGCGTGGACCGTACTTCCACAACGGCTCCGCCGCCACGCTCGAGGCAGTGGTCGACTTTTACGACACGCGGTTTAACATCGGCCTCACGACACGGGAAAAAGCGGACCTGGTCGCGTTCCTGCGAGCGCTCTGATGCAGACCGCTCAGCCGGCGGCGCGGTCTCCGCGCGATGCTGATCTAGTGGACGGTTGCTGAAACCTGGCGGAGCACGAATGGATTATCGGGAAGCTGGCGCGCCCAATGCTGCCACAACGCCATACGGCGTGTGTCGAGTGCGGAAGCGACGTCGGCTTTCCCGAAGCGCTGGTTGAGGGCAGCCGCCGACGCATACAGGTCCGACAGCCTTGTCGCGTCGGCCAGGCTGTCCTCCGGCTTCGGCTTGGCAGCAAGGATCCGACGCAGCAAATCCTGATAGATGTCAATCGCCCGCGAAAGGTTGCCGTTGTCAGCCTCGTCATCGGCAAGCGCACGGAGGGCGTAATCCACTTCAGAACCCAGTGTGATGCGATCCGCTGGATACAGCTTTAGTTCCCCCAAGCGCTCGATGGCGGCAGTCAACCTCTCGTGGGCTTCGACAGAGCGGCCGAGGCGCCGCAACGAATAACTGGAGCCGACGAGCGCTTGAGACTCGTAGCGCCGGAAGGTCGCATTGTTCTTGATCTCGGCAAGGTGTCGAAGCACATGGTCAGACACGGCGACGGCGTGACGGGCGTCCGAGTGACCAAGCGCGTCGGCCAGCGCGATACCCGCCCGCGAAAGGAAGTCTCTGCTGTTGGAATCGTTTGGATCTTCCAACTGGCGTGTTCCTCCGCGGACTAACCTGGGCCCGCGATGGATCGTCGATCATCGTCGGGCGATACCGCTGGTCGGGCGACATCTTTCTCGCCGAGCGATCTGCGACTCAGTGACGCATACGTGGGCACGATTTCGTGGCAACACTGGTGTTCAAGGTGATCGCGCTCGACACGTCACGTCTCGTTCTGTGCCCGTCTCCCTGCAAAATGATCGGACCATTGCGGCCGTTGGCCTGCCCTTCAATAGAACACAGAGTGGTGACGCCATGCACGCGGTCGCGGTGAACGCAGTCGTTAGTCCTCGATAAACGCCGAGGTGCAGCGGGACTCTGCCACCAGTAATAGAACTGGCCAACCGAAGAAGGTGTCGTGCGAGAAACACTTGTTTTTCGCACGGGTCAATTCGGCGTGTTCGGATCCGACCAGTCAATCAGATACGGGGCGCCGAGTCCGACGGGTTTTCCGCACAGGCTTGGGGACTCGACAAACACCTGATTGATGACACCGTTAACAGACCTGCTGACAAGTCGTGGCACCGCGGCCATCGTGGGTAGGCTCCGCCGCCCGCACGAAGTTCTCGAAATCTCGCCGAGGCGTCAGAGGTTAGCCAGCGCCCTGTTAATTAGCCAGCGCCCTGTTAAGGAGCGGCGACAAGCAATGTCTGCGCAACCCATTCGCCGCCGCCACGGCGTAGCTCCAGCCACAATCGCTGGCCAGGTCTCGGCTCGATTTCGAAGTCGTAGGTCTCACCGACCGAGACGAGTTGTCGCGCTTCCCGGCTCGTCTGCTGTGGCGGCGGCAGATCCGCACCGTCCTTGGCGACCGCCTTCCACGTCACAGGCCTGAATCCATCCGTTAGCACGAATGTCAACGCCACATCATCCGGTGTGATGTTGATGAGGCGTAATCGATTCGGGATGTTTGCGCGGAGTGTCGTCGGAACAGGCCCGCCGGTGACCGAGGGAACGGTTGTGCGCCCGTTCACCACAATCGGTTCACGCGGACGACCCGGAAAGTTCGGTCCGTCGTAGCCGGCGATGAACACATGGTCGGTGGCGGCATCGTAACGCTGACCAGGCTCAACGACGATGAGTGCGCCGTACAGCCCGCCGAGTTGCGCTTCATCGTGCCAGTGGGTGTGATAGATAAACGTGCCTGCACGCGGCGGCGTGAACCGCGCCGTAAATGTCTGACCAGGGGCGATGGCTGGCGTTGTGCTCCCCGGAGTTCCGCCCCACCCAGGCACGCCGTCGAAGTAGCTCTCCAGCTCGATCCCATGCCAGTGGATTGCCGTCGCCTCGCGCATGTCGTTGACCAAGTCGACGGCTACCGGCTGGCCCCGTGTCAGCACGATCACCGGTCCGGGCACGGGCCCTTGCGACAAGCGCGTCGCCTCGATTCCTTCCGCGTCGACGCGATAGCCAGGTCGATCGCCGTACCGATTGGCTTCTTCGCGCAGGCGCAAGGTGAACCGTCGCGGGGGCACTGAAGACGTTGTCGCGGGAGGCGCCTCACCCGTGATCCGGATACCGACAACCAGACCCGCCATGCCGCCAGATGCGTCGTCGCCATGCTGATGGGTAGCGAGAGGGTCTCCGTCCTCAGGCGTCATGTGCTGGAGCATGTGACAGTGAAACAACCAGTTGCCCGGCCGCTCCGGTCGCCAGAGCATGTCGAACGTCTGACCGGGGGGCACGTATTGGGTAACCGACAGCGGTCGCTCATCCTGGGGGTATGTGCGGGACCGTAGACCGTCGCCAGCGCTCGTGATGCTGAAAAACATGCCGTGCAGATGCATCGCGTGCGACACGTACGACAAGTTCACCACGCGCCATTGCACGTCGTTGCCGATTCGATAGTCGAGCCTCTCGGTGAATGGCCACGCGCGCCCGTTAATCGTCCCCACATCTGTTGCCAGGGCGGGAGGTGTGCCACGTGGCCTCCAGACACTCACGACGAAGATGCGATCCTCGGGATGGGCGCCTGGCGGATCAACGATAAACGCACCACCGAGCTGGCTATCTACATCGAAACGCCCTCCAGCGTGGCACCGGTGGTCGTGCCCCAGTAGTGGTAGGTTCCGGGATCGCCGGCCGGAAACTGCGCTTCGCGGGTCTCCCCAGCAGGCACTTCCAGCGGTGTCTGAGCCGTCGCCGGATGTCCATGCTGGCGCCTCCCGGCTAACGAGAGTTGTCGGAGTGAGTGAGGAGAAAGGTGGACTCTATCTTAGTTAACGTCAGTCTAGTAAGAATCTAACAACTGGGGAGGCAAGGGTCTCGTCAGTCAACGCTTTGAGCGTCCCAAAAACAGGTGTTTGTCCCGGCGCGGTGTGAGCTATCGAACTCCACGCCAACCGAGGCGAAAGTCGCGCTCGTCGCGGAGAGCTTTGTCCCACATCGCCGCCGGTCACGGAAAGCGTTCTCTCTAAACGCTGCGGCATTGGCAAGAGTAATCCTCGCGCACTTCAGTCTTGCCCATATAATCCCCAGCGTCTCGCGCATTCTTCAAGAATCGGGGCCGGTAATGTTGGCAGCGGTGTCTTAGAGACTGCCGGCAGCGCAATTCGGGCCCGATGCCCTCGGGGCAAGAATTGTGCGCGGGGCGTTCTTCGAGGGAACCAGAAGGAGCGCAACATGCTTGGCGAATTGATTTTCCAGGGCAGCGGAAAAAGGATCGTACGCAGAGTCCTGCCCACCGAACCGGTGAAGGTGGAAGTGACCTTCGAAGGAGGCGGCAAGATCCTTGGTGTAGAGGCCATGGAGATTGGCACCTACACCTCCGTCATCCGGTCCGACGGGACCATCTATGGCGAAGGCGCAGGCGTCCTCATGACAACCGCCGGCGATTCGATTACGTGGAAGGGAGCGGGCGTGGGCACCTTCAAGGAGCGAGGCGCCGTCAGTTACCGCGGCGCGGTCTACTATCAGACTGCCTCTCCGAAGCTGTCCCGTCTCAACAGCGTGGCCGGCGTTTTCGAATTCGAGTCCGACGAAAGCGGTAATACTCAGTCCAAAATTTGGGAGTGGAAGTAGCCCGCGGGTCGGTATCAGGCTTTCGCCGGATTACTCGTCCCTTGGCTAGTACGACTTTGTTAGATTCGCAGATTGATTTCCGCGAGTTTCTGCATGGTTCGTAAGTAATGCGGTCGCGTCACGAAGAAATGCGCTGTGAGAATCTCGGTGATGACCGCGCGGGCAACCGGCAGCGTCGGCAGCCGCGCGGCAGCGCGCCGGCGTGCGTCCTGCAGCCACGTGTATGCCATGGCGGTCAGCACGACGTGACGATGCCAGCCGACAAACGAGCGGCCCTCGAAATGATCGAGCCCGAGCTCGTCTTTCAGTTCCTCGTACTGCTGTTCGATCGCCCAGCGGTGATGCGCCAAGCGGACCAACGACGGGAGCGAGGCCGTCGCTGGCAGATTCACCAGATAGGCCTTGATGCGCGGCGTGCTGCCGAGGTCGCGCTCGAAGAGGACCCACACCTCCGGGGCGAGTCGGTGTGCGCGCCAGTCGTGTGCCGGTGTGACGCGCCGCGCGGCAAAGTGGGCGGCCCACGGACGATTGGTCCCGTTGCGCCACGTCACACGCCGCCACGCGCGCGCTGGCAGCGTGGCGGCGATCGCGCGCACGGCCGCGGGCCGACTGTCGTCGACGAGTTGGAGGCGCGTCGGCGGCCGGCGGCGGCCCGGCTTGCGCGGGGGGACCGCAACGGTCGGCGTCCCGCGAAAGACCGTCAGGGTCGACGAGATGCCGAGCGCGTAGGACAGCTGCATGGCGTGCAACGTGCGGCGGAGCGTGGCGTTGTCGCCAAATTCGGCGTCGCCGAGCACCGCGGTCACATCGAATCCGGCCGCACGGATCTGGCGCAGCAGCGTGAGCGCCAAGCGCCATTTCTCCTGAAATCGGACCGAAGCGGGAATGCGCCCGCGCTGTCGTGCTTCCGGTATCAGCCACTCTTCTGGCAGATACAACGCCGCTCCGAGCATCCACGCGCGCACGCCTGTCCACAGTGCCGCCGTGACGGCCACTTGGCAGTTGGCCACTTTGCCCAAGCTGCCGCAGTACTGGCGTCTCACGGCGACCGAGCGGCGGCCCTGTTTGGGGAAACTGGTGCTGTCGAGAATCAGCATACCGCTGCGGTCGGGGATCATCGCGCGCAACTCGCGCCACACGCGCTCGGCACTCCACGGCGCATCGGTAATGAAGTGCTGAAAAGCTTGATACGTGCCCGGGTCGCTGATGCGCTCGAGCATTGCACTCATCGACTTGCGGCGACTGTCGCTCAGCAGGCCGAGGAGATACCGGCGAAACGCGCCGCGCTGCGCCACGTGTGTGAAGCAGACCTCGAACGGCTCGAGCCATTCGCTCAAGCGGTCGAGCCACGCCGGCGCATTCCGCGGCAGTCGCGACAGCACCGAGTGGCAGCGTACCGAAGTCGGCGAACAAGTACAAGACCTTTACTCTCAATTTGCAGCAGATTCCGACTGTGAATCTGACAAAGTAGTACTAGCCGCGTACATCGAATTGAAAAGCCGCTACCCGTCGAGTGCCGTGACAGCTGATGCGATGTTGAGGACCGCCGACCTCACACTGCGGTCGAAGCGTAACGATCGCGAGTCGGTGGCACGAGCCCTGTACGACGAGATCGGAACGAAATATCCGAAAAGCGTCCGGGCGGCGGAAGCGGTCGTGAAAAGAGCAGCGCTCGAAGAGCGCGCGAAGCTACGGGTATTCGATGCGACCCTTCAAACGTCGGTTCCTGCCGCGCTGGTGTCGTATCGAACCGTGGCAACCGACTACCTGAGAACCCCGTTTGCCGAATCCGCGCTCGATCGCCTTGGCGAACTGTACTCGGACCTTCGGCGCTACGAGCTTGCCGCGCAGGCGTTCGAGGAGCTCGCGCGTCGCTTCCCGTCGAATCAGCGCGACGCGGCGTGGAAAGCTGCCAGGCTGTACGAAGACAAACTGAAAGACAAGACACGCGCACGGGCAGTGTATGCGACCGTGCCCGCCTCCTCGTCGCATTACGGCGACGCGCAGAAAAAGCTTCGTTGAAGGGGCGAACACGCCGGGCTAAACCGCGTCCGCCTCGTCGCGACTCCCCAAATCCAGGCCGGTTCCTCCGATGTGGATTGCGTGCGCCTTGATCTGATCGCGAAGCAGACGTCGCGCCTGCCCGTACAGATTGCCCGGGACTTCCAGCCGCTTGGCGATGTTCTTGAAGTGCGAAATCAGCACGAGTGTGATGCGACCCTCTTCCTTCCACGACACGGCGGAGATCTGTGCCCATCGCAGGAAGCCCGAGTCGGACCAGATGCCGTCGCGGTAAAAGCCCCGGGCAATCTTCGTGCTGATCGGCAGCGCATATCCGTAGTAGACGAACATCATCGACTCGCCGAGCAGCGTCTGAATGGGTCGATGCTGTACGAAGAGCTTGAAGAGGAACAGCAGCCCGAGCATCACGCCGAGCGCAAGGCTGAATCCGTAGAACTGCGGCTTCTCGCCCTGCCACACGAGCAGAGCCGATCGTTTTCGAATTCGGAATCGAATGAGATCGACGATGATCAGGATGTTCGCAATCAGGAACCCGACGCCGAAAAGAAAAAGAATTCGCTGCAGCAGGATCTGAAGGGACACGAGACCTACGCCTTCCGGGATTCGGGATTCGGGATTCGGGATTCGGAGGTTCTCGGTTCGTTCACGGTTTCGGCTTCCACGCGGGCAGCCGCAACGCGCTCGAGATTTGGATCGAAGCACGCGCGGCAACGAGCTTCGTAAGTGCCCTGCGTCCCGAGCAGCACGCGATCGCCGCTCGGAACGAGGCGCTGCGTGTGATTCGCTGGATTACCGCACACCATGCAAATCGCCAACGTCTTGGTGATGTATTCCGCGATGGCGAGGAGCTGCGGCATTGGCTCGAACGGCTTGCCGAGATAATCCTGGTCGAGTCCGGCAACAATCACGCGCTTACCGCGATTGGCCAGTTCGTTGACGACGGCTGGCAATTCCTGATCGAAGAACTGTCCTTCGTCGATGCCGACGACTTCCGTGTCGTCCTCGACCAGTTCGAGCAGCACGCGTGAGCTTGCGACGGCACGCGACGAAATGCGCATTTCGCTGTGGGACACGATCGCGTCGTCCGCGTAGCGCGTATCGAGCGCCGGTTTGAAGATTTGCACTCGCTGGCGGGCAATCTGGGCACGGCGGAGGCGGCGGATCAGCTCCTCGCTCTTGCCGCTGAACATGCTGCCGACAATGACTTCAATCCAGCCCTGGTTGGGCTGCTGGCGGATTACATCCATCAGTGATTCGTGATCAGCGATGTGTGATTTGTGACTTGCCTTGTGAATCACAAATCACACATGCCCTCACGCCCGTGCCAGATACTCGCCGGTGTCTGTGCTGACCCGAATAACATCTCCCGTGTTGATGAACGGCGGCACGCTGACGACCAGCCCGGTTTCGAGCGTCGCAGGCTTCACCTGGTTGCTGGCAGTTGCCCCCTTGATGCCGGGTACCGTCTCAAGAACCTTCAGATCCACGGTTTGCGGCAGCTCGATCCCGACGGGCTCCGTGCCGTAGAACTCCACCTGAATCGTCATCTCCGGTTTCAGGTAATTCACCGAATCGCCCAGCGCCTCGCTCGAGATATGGATCTGCTCGTAGGACGAGGTATCCATGAAGTAGTAGTCGTCGCCGTCCTGGTAGAGGTACTGCATCTCACGCTCATCCAGTGTCGCCCGCTCGATCGAATCCTCTGACCGCAACTTCTGGTCCGACAGCGTGCCGTTGCGGATGTTCCGCAACTTGACCCGCACGAACCCGCGGAGGTTGCCAGGCGTGACATGCTGGAGCTCGAGGACCCTCAACAGGTCCTGGTCCATCTTGACGAGCATTCCCTTTTTCAAACGCGTCGCTTGTATCGTCGCCATGTTTTTTGGTTAGTGGTTTGTGGTTCGTGGTCGAACTGGCAATTACCAAGACTAACGACCAACCAGCAACTACCAACCATCAATCATACCGAATGGCTATGCTAGATTTAGCGATATGGCCTTTCCCCGGTGGGATCCGATTCGCGATCTGCTGGCCATTCAGCATCGTCTCGATCGATTTGCGCCGGGTCCTACCGGCTGGATTCCCGCGATCGACGTGCATGAAACCGTGGAGGAATACGTCATCACGGCGGAGCTTTCAGGGCTCGCCCGCGAGGATGTGCACATTCAGGTCGGCGACGGGCAGGTCCAGATCTCCGGCCAGCGCCGGGAACCGGATATTCCCTACGAGCAGTACCACAGAGTGGAGCGCGGCCACGGCACCTTCACCCGTACCTTCAAACTTCCTCTTCCCGTTGACGCGGAGCGCGTCACGGCGGATCTTCGCGACGGCGTGCTGACCATCATTTGTCCGAAGACGACGGAAGCGGCGCCGCGCCGCATCCGCGTGTCCTGACCATGCGAACACGCAGGCTGATCGCCGGCCTTCTGCTTCTCACGTGCGGGTTCCTCGCCGGTCTTTTTCTGTCCGGACGAATGCGGGCCACGGCGACCGAGGCGGCGCAAGCCGTGCCGCAGCCGGCGACGCCGCGTCCCGCGGCACAGGTTCAACTTCCCGCGCAGACGGCGCTCCCTGACTTCAGCGCGATCGCCGCGCGCACCGTTCCAGTCGTCGCGAACATTTCGTCAACGCAGGTCATCCAGCGTCAGAACTCGCCGTATTTCAACGACCCCTTCTTCCGCTACTTCTTCGGCGACGACGCCGATTTGTACGGCCCGCGGCGTGATGTCGAACGCAGCCTCGGTTCGGGCGTGATCGTCAGTTCGGATGGCTACATTCTGACGAACAACCACGTTGTGGCGGGTGAGCACGGACGAATTTCGCTGCGGCAATTACCCGCGATCACCGTCGCGCTCGGCGACAAGCGCGAGATGCGCGCGCAGATTGTCGGCGTCGATCCCACGATCGACCTGGCGCTGCTGAAGATCAACGCGCGCAATCTGCCCACGATGCCGTGGGGCGACTCGTCCCAGTTGAAGGTCGCCCAGTGGGTCCTGGCGATCGGCAATCCGTTTCAGCTCAATCAGACCGTGACGCTCGGCATCGTGTCGGCGCTGGGCCGCACGAGCCTTGGCATCTCGGGTTACGAGGATTTCATTCAGACCGATGCCGCGATCAACCCCGGCAACTCGGGTGGCGCGCTGGTCAATACGCGCGGCGAGCTGATCGGCGTCAACACGGCGATCTTCAGCCAGAGCGGCGGTTATCAGGGCATCGGGTTCGCGATTCCCAGCAACCTCGCGCGGCGCGTGGTCAACGACTTCCTGAAGTACGGCGAGGTTCGCCGGGGCGACGTCGGCTACGTCGAATTCGCACCGTTGACGACCCAGGCTGCGGAGGAACTCGGGGCGCCGAACGCACGAGGGGTGCTGGTGCAGCGGATGCGCCGTGACGCTGCGGCGTTTTCCGCCGGCCTTCGACCGGGAGACATCATCGTCGCCTTCAACGGAAACGCCGTCACCGACAGCGGACCGCTTCAGCGAATGATCCAGGACTCGACGATCGGCAGCACCGCGACCCTGGATGTGATTCGCGACGGCCGTCGAATCCAAATCAAGGTCCCGATCGTTCGAGCGACGGAACAATGACCCTTCGAACGGCCAGAACGACCGGAACGATTCGAACGATCCGAACGATCCGAACGACTGAATGGCCCTCATAGCGCTGGCGCTCGCGCTGGCCGTTGCGTACGTCATCGCCGACATCGTCGCGCGCGTCGCCGATTCGGTGCTGCGCGCGATCGTCGAAGACCGCGAGACGCAGGCCCAGTTCGTCGACCGGCCGCGCCGCATCGTTCGCCTTCTTGTCTTTCTCGTCGTCGCGGCGGCACTGACCTCGCCCGCGCTCAGGCTCGCCGGCTACCCGATACGCTTCGGCGGCAACCCCGAAGCCCTTCTTCGCTGGTTTCTCGACGCCGGACTGCGCATCGTCCTCATCGCGATTGGCGCCTATTTCGTCATCCGCACCGGCTCGGCGGCCGCGCGGCGGTTCGAGCGGGAGATGAGCCGTGGGACCGGGCTCAACGTCATCGAGCGGACCAAACGCGCCCAGACGCTCGGCAGGCTCCTGCAGAAGGCGCTTTCGGTGCTCGTCATCGGCATCGCCGGTTTGATGATCCTGCGGGAGCTGAGCGTCGACATTACGCCGGCGCTCACCGGCGCAGGCATCGCAGGTCTCGCGATCGGGTTCGGTGCACAAACGATCGTGCGCGACGTTATCTCGGGTTTCTTCCTCATCCTCGAAGATCAATGCCGCGTCGGCGACGTCGCGGTCGTCAATGGCCAGGGTGGCCTGGTCGAGGAGGTGAACCTGCGCACGATCGTGCTCAGGGATGAAGAAGGCACGGTGCACGTCTTCCCCAACGGCGAGGTGAAGACACTTGCGAACAAGTCGAAGGACTTCTCCTACTACGTGATTACCTTCGGCGTCGCCTACGACGACGATCCCGAGCGCGTGATGTCGGCCATGCGCGATGCGGCGGCGACACTCGAGGCCGATCCCGAGTTCAAGCCGAACATCCTCGCGCCGCTCGAGATCTATGGCATCGACGCATTTCAGGATGCGCAGTTAGTACTGAAAGCGCGAATCAAAACGGTGCCGTTGAAGCAATGGATGGTCGGGCGCGAGCTGCGAAAGCGGATTGCGAAGACGTTCCAGGAGCGTGGGATCGCGCCGCCTACCGGTCGGATGATCGTCACTTTAGAAAATCCCGAATCCCAAATCCCAGGCCCCAAATCCCAAGCGACCTAATTGGGATTTGGAAACTGGGATTGGGCTTTGGGATTTACACCCCGTGCCCGTAGCCAGTCGGATGGTGGCCGGCCGCGACGCCTGACGGCGTGTCGAACGGATCGACATGGTCGAGTCGCGTCGAACCGGTTCTGACCGAGCTGACCACGGCAACGACGTCGTTGTCGGAGATGACCTTCCGGTCGTCGGCGATCGCCATTAGCGCGCGGTACACCTCGATCAGCTCTCCGCCTTCAACCGTCAGACCGAGCTCGCTGCAGCGGCGCTGCACGGCGTGTCGTCCCGAGTGCTTCCCGAGCACGAGCGGATTCCACGGAGCGCCCACGTCTTCGGCGCGCATGATTTCGTAGGTCCGGCGGTCTTTCATCATGCCGTCCTGATGAATGCCCGCTTCATGCGCAAACGCGTTGCGGCCGACGATGGCCTTGTTCACCTGCACGCCCTGACCCGTCAGCCGCGTCAGCAGATCGCTCGACGGATAGAGCTCGCGTATGTTGATGTTGGTCGTGAACGGCAGACGCTCCTGGCGCACTTTGAACGCCATCACGATCTCCTCGAGCGACGCGTTGCCGGCGCGCTCGCCGATGCCGTTGATCGTGCACTCGACCTGTTGCGCGCCGCCCTGCACCGCCGCAATCGAGTTCGCGACCGCCAGGCCCAGATCGTCGTGGCAGTGCGTGCTGAAGATCACCTTGTCTGAATTCGGTACGCGACTGCGGATCGTTGTGAAGAACTCGCGGATTTCATCCGGCGTCGCATAGCCGACGGTGTCGGGCAGGTTGATCGTGCTCGCACCCGCCTTGACGACCGCTTCGACGACGCGGCAGAGGAAGTCGAGGTCGCTTCGCGTGGCGTCTTCCGCGGAGAACTGCACGTCAAAGGTGTGGTGCCGCGAGAACCGCACCGCTTCGACCGCCGCTTCAAGGCACTGCTCGCGCGACATCCGCAGCTTCGCCTTCAGGTGCAGATCCGAGGTCGCAATGAACGTGTGGATGCGCCCCTTGTCGGCGGGCTTGATGGCTTCCGCCGCTTTCTCGAGGTCGGCCCGGTGGCAGCGGGCCAGGCACGCAATGACCGGGCGGCGGATTTCCTGCGAGATGCGATACACAGCCTCCGCATCAGCCGGAGAGGCAATCGGAAACCCCGCTTCGATGAGGTCCACGCCTAGCGCGTCCAGTTGACGGGCCAGCCGGAGCTTCTCGGATACCCGGAGGGAGAAGCCAGGCGCCTGTTCGCCATCGCGCAGCGTTGTGTCGAAGATTCGGACGTGTTCTGCCATTGGAGACCTCACCACCATTCGTTGGACGCGACCGGGGGAGCTTTCATTGGACGCGACCCGGGGAGATACTGTCAAAATGATAATTATTCTGTTTGGATTACTCGCGCTTATGACACAGTAGTGCCGTGGAATTAGGCGAATTGCGCGTATTCCTTAAGGTTGCGGCCGAGCGGAGCTTTTCCCGCGCCGCCATGAAGTTGCACCGGACGCAGCCAGCAGTCAGCCAGTCGGTGCGGAGACTGGAGGAGAGTGTCGGGGAGCGGTTGTTCGACCGGGCGACCAAAGACGCCACCCTGACAGACGCCGGGAGGCTGTTGCGCGACTACGCCGAGCGCTTGCTCCGGCTTTCCGAGGAGGCGGAGATTGCCGTCAAGGACCTTCGCGACTTGCGGCGCGGCCGCGTCCTCATCGGCGCCAACGAAGCCTCGGTTCACGTCGTCCTGCCGCTCATCGCCCGGTTCCGCGATTCGCATCCGCTGGTGCATGTGGACGTACGGCGCGTACCCTCGCGGCAGGTTGGGGCCGAGGTGTCGCAGGGGACGCTGGATTTCGGGGTACTGACCTTCCAGCCGCCCGAACCAAGACTGAGCTCCATTGTCCTCGGGCACGACGAGCTCGTGATGCTCGTCCCTCCCAATCACCCGCTTGCTGACAGCAAGGAGGTGACGCTTGCGGAATGCGGCCGACATCCCGTCATCGCGCACAACGATCCATCGCACGTCCGCGATCGCGTGCTGCGGCTCTTCGAGCAGCATCACATCCCGGCCAACATCCTGGTATCGCTGCCAAGTCTGGAAGGCATCAAGCGCGCGGTCGCGACCAACATGGGCGTGGCGCTCCTGCCACGCCGTTGCGCCGAATCGGAAATCGGCCGCGGTGAGCTGATTGCGCTTGCCGTCCCGGAGGTGCGGCTGCGTCGTCAGGTGCGGCTCGTGTTCAGGCGCGGCGGGGAACGATCACACGCGTCGTCCGCGTTTCTGACCTCAGTCGACGATAAGAAAAAACAGCACTGACGTAAACCAGGAAGAAGGCGCTTCGCGCGCACTCACGAAGCCCGCACAGAACTTCGTGCGCTTCGTGTTCGCCGCGAGGCCTCCGTGGTTTCAAAAGCCTGACAGATACGGCAGCTCCGCCGCGACGGCATTCACCTGCTCGTAGTTGTCGAGCAGCAGGCCGGTCGTATCCCACGCGCCGGTCATCAACGTGTCGCGCACGTGATCGGGAATCGACACCGGAATCGTCAATCCCGGCGCCTGGCAGAGTGCCGCTTTCAGCTCGACCTTCAGAACGGCTATCGGGTCGCGTTCGACGAGCGACATCAGCTTCTCAACATCGCTCGGCGACGCGGTCACGCAAACGAGCCCAATCATCAGCGAGTTGCCGAAGAAGATTTCCGCAAACGATTCAGCGACGATCGCGCGGATCCCCCAGCGCCGCAACCCCTGTGGCGCATGTTCACGCGACGAGCCCGCGCCGAAATTGCGGTTCGCCACGAGAATCGACGCACCCTGGTATTTCGGTTCGTCGAACGGGTGAACGCGTCCCGAGCGCCTGGCTTCCAGACGGTCGTCCTCGAAGACGTGTGTGTCGAGACCCTCGAACGTGATGGATTTGAGGAACCGCGCCGGCATGATCCGGTCGGTGTCCATGTCCTCGCCGCGCAGCGGCAGCGCGCGTCCTTCGATGATGTGAATCTTCTCTGCGGCCATCACCGCACCCCGGCCGGCACGTCGTCCAGCATTTCGCGGACGTCGGTGACTTCACCAGCGATCGCCGCGGCGGCAACCATCGCCGGACTCATGAGCAGGGTCCTGCCCGTCGGGCTTCCCTGTCGCCCTTTGAAGTTCCTGTTCGACGAGGCCGCGCAGACCTGATTGCCTTCGAGCTTGTCAGGATTCATCCCAAGACACATCGAACAACCCGCATCGCGCCATTCGAACCCGGCATCCCGGAACGTCACGTCGAGCCCCTCGCGTTCGGCGGCCCTCTGCACCGACACAGAACCGGGCACGACAAGTGCTTTGACCCCGTTCGCGACGCGCTGTCCGCGAACGATCCGCGCCGCCTCGCGCAGGTCCGACAACCGCCCGTTGGTGCACGAGCCGATGAACGCGACGTCTACTTTCATACCGGCGATCGGTTGGCCTGCGCGGAGTCCCATGTACGCCAGCGCGTCGGCTATTGACCGTTGATCGGCTCCGGCCGCGATGGGAACTTTCCCATCGATGCCGATCGACTGACCGGGATTAACGCCCCATGTGACGACCGGTGTCAGTTCCGCCGCGCGAATCTCCATCTCGTCCTCGTACACCGCGTCGACGTCCGAGGCCATCGATCGCCACCACGTCTTCGCGCGCTCGAATGCGTCGCCCTGGGGTGCGAACGGCCGCCCTTCGATGTACTTGAACGTCGTTTCGTCCGGATTCACGTAGCCGACGCGGGCACCGCCTTCGATCGACATGTTGCAGACGGTCATCCGTTCGTCCATCGACATCCGTTCGATGGCATCGCCGGCGTATTCGTACGCGTAGCCGTTGCCACCGCCGATGCCGAGCCGCTGGATGACGGTCAGGATGACGTCCTTCGCATACACGCCACGCGCCAGCCGGCCAACGACGCGAATGCGGCGTACCTTGAGTGGTTCGATCGCAATGCACTGGGACGCCAGGACATCGCGGACCTGCGACGTGCCGATGCCGAACGCGACGGCACCGAACGCGCCGTGAGTCGACGTATGGCTGTCACCGCAGGCGATCGTCATCCCCGGCTGCGTCAACCCGAGCTCCGGTCCGATCACGTGCACGATCCCCTGACGGTCGTCGCCGATGTCGTAGAGCGGGATGCCGAATTCGCGGCAGTTATGCTCGAGCGAGGCAATCATGTCCTCGGCCATCACGTCGAGAAACGGGCGCTGTCGCTGTCTGGTCGGCACGATGTGATCCACCGTCGCAAACGTGCGGTCCGGCCGCGCCACACGTAAGCCGCGCTGCCGCAGCGCATCAAACGCTTGCGGCGTCGTCACCTCGTGAATCAGGTGAAGACCGATGAAGAGTTGCGTCGGGCCTGTCGGCAGCGTGCGGACCTTGTGCAGGTCCCAGACCTTCTGGAGAAGCGTTTTACCCATGGGTGAATTTCAATCCTAGCATCCGCCAGAAAGACAAATTTCTCTTAATGTTTGTATTACCGTGCGACTGGCCTTGGTCTCAGATATCCACGCCAACCTCACAGCGCTCGAGGCGATCTCTTCAGATCTGCGCACGTTGAGTCCCGACGTTGTTATTCATGGCGGTGATCTGGTCGGAAGCGGCGCTCACCCGGCCGAAGTTGTCGATCGCATTGGCGAACTCGGATGGGCAGGCGTGTACGGCAATTCAGATGAGATGGTCTGGAACCCGGCACGAGTCTCCGAGATTTTCACAGCCCCATCCCTTCAACAGTGGCACGACGTCGTGCTCCGAGCGGCGTCCTGGACGCGTGCGACGCTGGGTGATGTCCGAATTGCCCGGCTGCGTGCTCTCCCGTCCCGCATCACCATCCAGCATATTGGCGTCGTGCATGCGCGACCCGATGACTGTTGGCGTTCGCCGACGGCCGAGGCCACTGACGAAGAGTTGTTGACCACCTATGCCACGCTGAAGTGTCGAGTCGTGATCTACGGCCATATCCATCGGCCGTACGTTCGAAGACTTCCCTCCATCGTTGTTGTCAACTCCGGAAGCGTAAGCCTCTCGTATGACGGCGATCCGCGCGCCGCGTACGCCGTAATCGATGGCGAGCAAATCACGATCAGACGTGTTGAATACGACGTCGAGCGCGAAGCGCGCGCTCTCGTGGCGAGCGAGTGCCCGGACGCTCAGTGGATCGCCGAAATGCTTCGAAAGGGAACATCCCTCCCGCCGCCGCGAGAGAAGGAAGAACCGTAGTGCGGAGCGTCTACTTCGCGGTCTTCGTGATCTTCGTGGTTAAAGACGTTTCGTGGCCTTCGTAGTTGAACTCCGGAGGACGGACACGGAACGATGGCCTTCAATCCAGTAGCGCCACGGACGTTCGACGGCGACGCGGATCCCAATCCGTGGTCCGGTCGCAATTTCGCCGACCGAAATGCCGCGATCCTCGATCGTCAATTTGCTCGTGGTGAGATCCAGGCGGTTGTCTTTGATGGTGATGCCGAGCGCCTTGGTCAGGTTTCCGGGACCGCGACAGAGATCGTGCTCATCGATGCCGCGGCCGCCAGGGGCGCGGCGCGTCTTCATCAGCTCCACGCCGTCAAGCGGCTGCAATGCACGAATCAACACGGCGCCGGGATAGCCGTCCGCCTCCGTCACCGCATTCATCAAGTAGTGAATGCCGTAATTGAGATAGACGTACGCAAAGCCTGGAGGACCGAACAGCGGCTCGCTTCTCGCGGTGCGACCGAATGATGCGTGGCACGCTGGATCGTCTTCGCCGATGTAAGCCTCGGTTTCGACGATCACGCCGGATGCGGTCCCCTGCCGGGTCCGGTGCACGAGCACTTTCCCGAGCAAGTCTTCCGCAACCTTCAGAGTTGGCCTGGCATAGAAGGCATGCGGTAGAACGTGAATCGTGGGAACGATGCGAACGGGCCGAACGTCCCGAACGATCCGAACGTTCTTACCGCCCGGCATACGCATGGCTGCGGCCGGTCGCCAGCACCTGCTTGAGCGCTTGACCCGTATACGACCGCTCGATCTGTGCAACCTGCTCCGGTGTCCCGGTCGCGATCACATGCCCGCCGGCCTCGCCGCCTTCCGGTCCGAGATCGATCAGGTAGTCAGCGGTTTTGATCACGTCGAGGTTGTGTTCGATGACGACCAGCGTGTGACCTGCCTCGACGAGCTTCTTGAATGCAGCCAGCAGTTTCGCAATGTCGTCGAAGTGCAGGCCCGTTGTCGGTTCGTCGAGGATGTACAACAGCCGTTCGCCCCCAAACGACACGAGGTGCGCTGCAATTTTGATCCGCTGTGCTTCCCCGCCCGACAGCGTCGTCGCCGGCTGCCCGAGGCGAAGATAACCAAGCCCGATCTCGTCGAGCACCTGCAGGCGCCGCAGCACCTTCGGCGACGTGCTGAAGAACGCAAGCGCCTCGCGCACGGTCATCTCGAGCACCTGATGCACCGTCTTGCCTCGGTAGCGAACCTCGAGCACCTGCGGCTTGAAGCGCTTGCCGTCGCACTGTTCGCAGGGTACGAAGACGTCCGCCAGGAACTGCATCTCGACCCGGACTTCTCCCTCGCCCTGGCACGCTTCGCAGCGTCCGCCGGGCACGTTGAACGAAAAATGACTCGCGGTGAGGCCGCGCGACCTCGCATCCTTCGTCAACGCGAACAGCTCGCGGATCGGATCGAACGCCTTGAGATACGTCACCGGATTCGATCGCGGCGTTCGTCCGATGGGGGTCTGGTCCACGAGGATGACGTCGGTGATGTACTCGAGGCCCTGCAGCTCGCGGAACGAACCGACGCGCCGATCCCAGTCACCCTTCGCCCGCTTGATGGCGGCGTAGAGGACATCATGGACGAGCGTTGATTTGCCAGACCCACTGACGCCTGTCACGCACGTCAGCGCGTTGAGCGGGATATCGATATCGATGTCTTTCAGGTTGTGCTCGGACGCACCCTTCAATCGGATCTTGTTAGAGAGTCCCTTACGCCGCGGCGATGGCACCGGAATCGCCAGCTCGTTGCGCAGGTACTTTGCCGTCAGCGATCGCGACTCCTGCAGCAGTCCCGGATAGTCGCCGGAATACACAACCTTGCCGCCCTGCTCGCCTGCGCCCAGTCCGATGTCGACGATGTGGTCGGCGACGCGAATCATGTCCTCGTCATGCTCGACGACGAGGACGGTGTTTCCCTGATCGCGAAGCTGCTGGAGGATGTCGATGAGGCGACGGTTGTCACGCGAATGCAGTCCGATGGACGGCTCGTCGAGCACATACAATGTGCCCACGAGTGCCGACCCGAGCGACGTCGCGAGATTGATGCGCTGCGATTCGCCGCCCGAGAGCGTGGACGAGAGGCGATCGAGCGTCAGGTAATCGAGACCGACATCGGCGAGAAACGACAACCGCCGCCGGATCTCACGCAGGACCTTTTCCGCAACCGCCCCTTCCTTCTCCGTCAACTGCAGGTCCGCAAAAAACTGCTGCGCCTCGCGGACCGTGAGCGCCGACACGGCATCGATCGTCCGCTCGCCGACCCGCACATCGCGCGCCTCGCGTCGCAGGCGGGCGCCGCCGCAGTCCGGGCACGCCAGGTAGCCGCGATAGCGACTCAGGAACACGCGGACGTGGACCTTGTACTTCTTCCGCTCGAGCCA
>Ga0075428_100003023_pt1 | contig 18360 bp, 17 predicted proteins | sample RhiMetdeltSRZDD2_FD_75291 | JGI IMG/M metagenome (GOLD analysis project Ga0075428, IMG submission 75291) | Populus rhizosphere microbial communities from Tennessee, USA - Rhizosphere MetaG P. deltoides SRZDD2 | ecosystem: Host-associated > Plants > Roots > Rhizosphere > Soil | place: USA... | reverse complement strand
CCCGGGTAGGTCGAGATCCACCACGCCGAGTCGAGATACTCGCGGCCCTCCTGGACCATCCCGCCCCACGAAGGCGTGGGCGGCTGTACGCCGAGCCCGAGGAACGACAGCGTCGCCTCCAGCACGATGGAGCGGGCCAGCTCGAGGGTGGCGATGACCACGAGCGACGAGAGCACGTTGGGCAGGATGTGGCGTGCCACGATCCGGCCCGCCGAGCCGCCGAGCGCGTGGATCGCGTCGACGAACTCGCGCGAGCGCAGGACCAGCACCTGCGAGCGGAGGACCCGGGCGTAGCTCATCCAGCCCGACAAGCCGATGACCAGGATGAGCGTGGGAAACGACGGCCCGAGCACCGCGATGATCCCGATGGCCAGCAGGATGAACGGGAAGGCGAGCTGGGCATCGGCGAGCGTCATGATGGCGCTGTCCAGCCAACCGCCGCGGTACCCCGCCAAAATGCCGAGCGTGGCGCCGATGAGGCCACCCACCACCACGGCGGCAAAGCCCACCAGCAGCGACACGCGCGCCCCCCAGATCACGCGCGAGAGCACGTCCCGGCCGAGGTGATCGGTGCCGAGCACGTGGGCCCGGCCGTCGGCACCCTGGAGCGTCGGCGCGGCGAGCCGGCCGCGCAACGACTGTCGCGTGGGATCTTGCGGGCTGATCCACGGCGCGGCGAGGGCGACGATGGCCACCGCCAGCACGAAGCCCAGCCCCGCCGCCACCAGCCGCCGCGTGCGCCGGGCGCCGGCGCCACCGCCCGCCGGCTCCGTGACCGCCGCGATCACCTCAGCGGGGACGGACGCGGGGGTCGAGGAAGCCATAGATCACCTCGACGACGAAGTTGACGATGATGAAGACGAGCGCGGAAAGGAACACCGTGCACTGCACGACGGGATAATCCCGGTTGTAGATGGATTGGATGGCCAGGCGGCCGATCCCCGGCCACGCGAAGACGGTCTCGGTGACCACCGCGCCCCCCAGCAGCGTGCCGAATTGCAGGGCCGTGATCGTCACCACCGGCAGCGCCGCGTTCTTGAGCGTGTGCTTCACCACCACGGCCAGCTCGGGCACGCCCTTGGCCCGCGCGGTCCGCACGTAGTCCTGGCGCAGCACCTCCAGCACGGCCGAGCGCGTCAGGCGGGCGATGGAGGCCATGGCGAATGCGCCGAGCGTCAGCGCGGGGAGGACCAGATGCTCCCAGCCGCCGCGGCCCGAGGTCGGAAACCAGTTGGCCTTGAGCGAGAACAGCAGAATGAACAGGATGCCGAGAAAGAACGTGGGCGCCGACTGGCCGATGAGGGCCACGCCCATCGTGACGTGGTCGATCGGCGAGTTGCGCTTGACCGCGGAGAGCAGGCCGACCGGCACCGCCACCAGCAGGGCCAGGCCGAAGGCGGCGAGTGCCAGCTCGGCGGTGGCCGGCAAGTACCCCATCACCACGCGCCAGGCCGGCTGGCGGAAATGAATGGAGCGACCGAAGTCACCGCGCAGGACGTTGCCGATGAACACCGCGTACTGCACGGGCAGCGGGCGGTCGAGACCGAGATCCTTGGCGACGCGCTCGTACTCGCTGCGGGGGGCATCCGGTGGGACCAGCAACGGCACCGGATCACCGGACAGACGCATGACCACGAAGACCACGGTGGAGACCAGCCAGAGGGCGACGAGCGCCCGGAACAGCCGCGGGCCGAGGAACCCGACGAGCGCGCGCATGATGGGGCCGGGGCCGCGGGGCCCCGGCCGGTGACCTATCTCACGTCCGCTTCAGCTTGAAGTTGAAGCGCCGGAGCTCGATCTGCTGGTTGGGGTTCGGCGTGAACTCGACGTACTTCTGCAGCCCGTAATCCTCGTAGGGCTGGATGACGACGATCCACGGCCAGTTCTCCATGAAGATCTTCGTCATCTCCTTGTAGGCCTGGCCGCGGAACTTCTCGTCGACCGAGAAGCGCGCCGCCTCGCCCAGCTCGTCGAACTTGGCGTTGCGCCAGTAGTCCTGGGGCCCACCCGGAGAGAGCAGACGCCACATCATGCCGTCGGGATCGGACAGCGTGGAGGTGGGATCGGACCACCAGAGTCCCTTGAAGGACTTGTCGCGATTTTTCTGAGCGCGCACCGAGTACTCGACGACCTCGACCTTGGCGTTGATGCCGGCGTCCCGCCACATGCCGTGGATGGCTTCCGACATCGGCTTGTCGTTGGTGGTGTAGCCCACGGTGGTCTCGATGACGATCTCTTCGTTCTTGTAGCCGGCCTGCTGCAGCTTCGCGCGCGCTTCCTTCGGATCGAACTTGAGCGGCGGCAGCGCGGTATCGAAATGGTTGTCGCCCTTGGCGATCGGCCCGTTGGGCACGATGCCGCGGCCGCGCCACAACTCCTTCACGATGGCCTCGCGGTCGATGGCCAGCGACAGCGCCTGCTTGACGAGCGGATTGTCCAGCGGCTTCACCTTGCTGTTCACGGCCAGGACGTAGAGGCCGGCGTAGAGCGCGCTGCCCAGCTTCGTCGTGGCGTTACCGGTCACGCGCTCGATGTGATCTGGCGGCAGGGCCGTGATCATGTCGACCTCACCCTTGAGCACGGCGGCCACTCGCGGCGCCGTCTCGGGGATCGGCCGGAAGATCACGCGATCGACGTCGATCTTGCCGCCCCAGTAGTCGGGGTTGGCCTCCAGCACGGCCTTGTCGTCCTTGGTCCACGACACGAAGCGGAGCGGGCCGGAGCCGACCGGCTTGAGATTGAAGGCCTCGGGTCCGGCGGCCTTGGCGGCTTTCTCCGGCAGGATCTGGCCGCCGTAGAAGGCCAGGCGCGCGGGGAGCAGCGGGTCCGGCTTCTTGGTGTGGATCACGACGGTCATGGGATCGGGAGCCTCGACCTTGTCGATCGTCGTGAACACTGTGTTCACGCGCGTCTTGAGCGCCGGGTCCCACGACCGCTCCAGGCTGTACTTGACGTCGGCCGAGGTCAGCGGGTCGCCGTTGTGGAACTTCACGCCCGAGCGCAGCTTGAAGACCCACGTCGTCTGCCCTTGCAGCTTCCACTCGGTCGCCACGCTGGGATGCAGCTTGCCATCGGGATGGCGGCTGATCAGGTTGTCGAACACGTTGAACGAGACACGGATCTCGTTGGCCGAGGTGCTCATGTGCGGATCGAAGAACGCGATGTCACCGCCCTGGGCAATGATGAACTCGCGCTTTTGCGTGGTCTGGGCCTGGGCGGTCGATCCCAGCGCGGGGGCGACCGCGGCGGCCGCGCCGAGCGTGGCGGCGCCTTTCAACAATTCACGTCGCGTGACTTGACTCATACGCACCTCTTTCAGCGAGGAGCAGGGGCCCCCCGGAATCTCGACGGCGAGGGAAGTGGGAGTATTCTCGTCACGCGCGCGGTCCTGTCAAGAGTGCCGCGTTTTCGCGCAAATGCTAGAATTCCCGACACTATGAAATCGACGGCCGACGTCGTCGTCATCGGTGGGGGCACCAACGGCGCGAGCACCGCCTTCCACCTCACCCTGCTGGGCGTGCGCAACGTCGTGCTGCTCGAGCGCCGTCAGCTGGCGGCGGGCGCGACAGGCAAGTCGGGCGCTCTCGTGCGCATGCACTACACCAACGAGACCGAATCCCGCATGGCCCTGGAGAGCCTGAAGGTCTTCCGGAACTTCGGGGAGGTCGTCGGCGGCGACTGCGGCTTCGAGGGGGTCGGCTTCGTGCAGCTGGTCGGCCCCCAGTACGCGGAGGCGCTGGCTCGCAACGTGGCGCGCCAGCAGCGCCTGGGCATCGTCACGAAGCTGATCACGCCGGCCGAGGTCCGCGAGATCCTGCCCGGCTGCGAGACCGCCGACGTCGGCGCTGCGGCGTGGGAGGCCGATTCCGGCTTCGCCGACCCCGCCGCCACCGCGTTCGCGTTCGCCGAGGGGGCGCGCAACCGGGGGGCGACGATCGAGACCGGCGTCGAGGTCTTGAAGGTGCTGACCGAGGGCGGCCGGGTCACGGGCGTGGAGACGAGCGCGGGCCGGATCGCCACGCCGAAGGTCGTGATCGTCGCCGGCGCGTGGGCTGGGTCGCTGCTGACGCCGCTCGGCCTCGACTACGGCCTGACGCCGCATCGCATCCAGGTCTCGATCTTCCGCTGGCCCGCCGGTTTCACCCAGCGTCACCCGGCGGTCATCGACGCCATCCACAAGGCCTGGTGGCGTCCCGAGGGCAAGGCGGCCACGCTCATCGGGGTCGAGCTGGGCTCGCGCCACGCCGACCCCGAGAAATACGACGAGAGCGTGGACGAGGGCTATGTGGCCGGATGCCGGGCCGCGCTGGGCGCCCGCTGGCCCCGACTGGCCAACGCCTCGATGCGCGGAGGCTGGGCCGGCATGATCATGATGAGCCCCGACGGCCGGCCCATCATCGATCGGCTCGGGCCCGACGGGCTGTGGGGCATGCTGGGTGACTCGGGCACCTCGTTCAAGACCTCGCCGGCCATCGGTCGGTGCCTGGCCGAGTGGATCGTCACCGGTGCGCCCTCCACGGTCGATCTCACCCCCTTCCGCGCCTCCCGCTTCGCCGAGGGGCGTCCGTGGAACGACGAGGACCACTACGGCCGCGAGCGCCTGACGATCTCGCGCTGAGTGCACCGTGGTGTAACATTGTTGGGTCATGGCTGAGTCCAAGCCGGCGGCCTATGACGCGGTCGCCGCGGGTGCGTTCGTCGCCGCCGCTGAGCGCGTCAAACCCCACACGAAGTTGATCGCGCTCCTCGCGCTCGGTCACTTCGTCATCGACGTCAATCAGGGCTCGCTGCCCGCGATGCTGCCGTTCCTCAAGCAGCACCACGCGCTGTCGTACGCCCAGGCCGCCATGATCTTGCTGGCGGCCAACCTCACGTCGTCGATCGTCCAGCCGCTCTTCGGCTATCTCTCCGACCAGCTCGCGCGCCGCTGGATCCTGCCGGCCTCCGTGTTCGTCTCGGGCGCCGGCATCGCGCTACTCGGCCTGGCTCCCGGCTACCCCGGCGTGCTCGCCCTGGTGGTGGTCATGGGGCTCGGCGTGGCGGCGTGGCATCCCGAGGGATACAAGACCGCGACGGGTGTAGCGGGCAACCGCAAGGCCACCGCGCTGTCGTGGTTCTCGCTGGGCGGCAACGTGGGCATCGCGCTCGGGCCGCCGCTGATCACGTTGCTCATCACGGGTCTGGGGCCCGAGGGCACGCTCGGCATGTTGCTGCCGGCCGTCCTGGTCGGCATGCTGCTCGTGGCCGTGCTGCCGATGCTCTCACGCGAGGCCGCGCCGGTGAAGGCCGCGGCCGGCGCCCGGCGCGAGGGGGCGATGATGCCACGCGCGATGGCCCTGCTCATCCTGGTCGTGTCGATTCGCGCCTGGGCGTCCTTCGGCTTCACGACCTTCGTGCCCTTCTACTACGTCGACACGCTTAAGGCCGATCCACGCATCGTCGGCCTGCTGCTCTTCGTGTTCCTCGGCGCCGGCGCGCTCGGGACCGTGGTGGCGGGTCCCATCGCCGATCGCATCGGACCGCGGCCCTTCATGAAGTGGGTGTTGCTGGCGGCCGCCCCGTTCGGCGTGCTCTTTCTGCTCTCGAGCGGACCGATCGCGTTCGTCATGCTCGCCCTCTACGGCGGCGTGCTCACCTCGAGCTTCTCGGTGTCGATCGTGCTCGGCCAGTCCTACCTGCCGCGCCATACCGGCATGGCGTCGGGGCTCATCGTGGGCTTCGCCATCGGCCTGGGCGGCGCCGGGGTGACCGCGCTCGGCTGGGTGGCCGACCGCTGGGGCGTGCCCGCTGCGCTCTGGATCAGTGCGATGATGCCGTTGGTCGCGTTCGTCCCGACGCGGTTCCTGCCCGCGCCGCGCGAAGCCACCGCGTGAACGACCGGCTTCCCCTCCAGGACGGCGAGCAGGTGCTGCTCATCGATCAGCGCGGCAAGCGCCACCTGATCTTTCTGCGCAAGTCGGAGACGTTCCACTCCGATCGCGGCTGGATCCAGCACGACGCCGTCATCGGCCAGGCCGACGGCTCGTGGGTGCGCTCGTCGCTCGGGCTGCGCTACCTGGCCTTGCGTCCCACGCTGGCCGAATTCGTCCTCGACATGCCGCGCGGGGCCCAGGTCATCTATCCCAAGGACCTGGCGATGATCCTGTTCTGGGCCGACATCTATCCGGGCTGTCGCGTGCTCGAGGCCGGCACCGGATCCGGCGCGCTGACGCTGGCGCTGCTGCGCGCGGTGGGCCCCGAGGGCCGGGTGATCACCTACGAGCAGCGGGACGAGTTCGCGCGGCGCGCGCTGGCCAACATCCACACGCGCGTGGGCGAAGTGGCCAACCTCACGATGCGGCTGCGCCCGGTCGAGGATGGGCTCGACGACGAGGAGTCGGTGGACCGCGTCGTCTTCGATCTGCCGGAGCCGTGGAAGCTCACGACGCAGGTGGCGCGCGTGCTCCGCCCCGGCGGCATCTTGCTGACCTACGTGCCGACGATCATCCAGTCGCACCAGATCGCCGAGACGCTCAATCGCGAGCGGGCGTGGGCGCTGGTCGAGACGTTCGAGACGCTCGTGCGTCCCTGGAACATCGAGGGGACGTCGGTCCGGCCCTTCCATCGCATGGTGGCTCACACCGGGTTCATCACCGTGGCCCGGCGCGTCGTGCCCGAGGAGGGCGTCACGCGACCCCCACGGCCGCTACCCGAGCGGGACGACTCAGCCAAGGAGCCTCGATGATCACGTTCATGCGCCGATACCGGCGAGGTCTGCAGGGTGGTCTGCTGCTGGTGATCGCCGCCTTCGTGGCCTCGCTCTTCGTGTTTGGCACGAGCGGATTCGGCGGCAAGGGCGAGGAGACCGACACCGTCGCGACGGTCAACGGCGAGAGCATCAGCCGCCGGCAGTACCAGGAGCGCTACCAGTCGGTCCTCGAGTACTACTCGCAGTCCAACCGCGGCCGGCTGTCGCCCGAGCTGGCCGAGCAGCTGGGGCTGCCGCAGCGAGTCGTGGACGAGATGGTCACCGAGCGGGTCGTCGCCCAGCGCGCGGTCACCGAGGGCCTGGCCCTCACCGATGAGGAGTTCAACGCCGCCGTCCACGCCATGCGCGAGTTCCAGGACAACGGGCGCTTCTCGATGGACCGTTACCGCCGCTTCCTGCAGGTCCGGGGCGTGGAGGCCGAGCAGGAGCTCCGGCGCTTCCTCACCATGCGCAAGGTCCAGCGGCTCGTGGTGGGTGGCATCCGCGTCACCGACCCGGAGGTCGAGCAGGCGTGGGGACTGCGCCGGGAGGAAGTGCGGGCCGGCTGGGCGATGGTCGAGCTGGCGCCGCTGGTCGCGGCGGCCACCGCCAGCGCCGAGGAGGTCGCCGAGTACCTCAAGGGGCACCCCGAGGAGTTCAAGCAGCCCGAGCGCCGGAAGATCCAGTACGTCTCGATCACTCCCAAGGACGTGGCGCCGAAGATCAGCGACGCGGACGTCGAGAAATACTACACCGAGCATCTCAAGGAGTTCGAGACGCCGGCCCAGGTGCACGGCGTCCACTTGCTGGTTCGCGTGGCCGACACCGGCGGCAGCGAAGCCGAGGACCGCGCCCGCGCCAAGGTGGCCGAGGCGATCAAGCGCGCCAAGGGCGGCGAGGATCTCGGCAAGATCGCCCGCGAGATGTCGGAGGATCCGGGCTCCAAGGACAAGGGCGGTGACCTGGGCTGGGTGAGCAAGGGTGACATGGTGCCGCAGTTCGAGCAGGCCCTGTTCGCGCTGAAGAAGGGGGAGATCAGCGCCGAGCCGGTCCGCACGCCGTTCGGCTTCCACGCCGTGAAGGCCCTCGACATCCGCCCGGCCTCGCGCAAGCCGCTCAAGGAGGTGGCCGCGCAGATCCGCGACCGGCTCGTCGCCGAAGGGGGCGACAAGGCCGCCCGGGCCAAGGCCGAGGAAGTGCGGCCGCCCCTGGTCAAGGCCGGCGATTTCATGGCCGAGGCGCGCAAGCTCGGTCTCTCGCCGATCGAGACCACGATGTCGAAGCTGACGCGTCCGCCCGGTCTGCCGCCCGATCCGCTGGAGGACGCCGCGTTCTCGCTCGTGCTGGGCGGCGTGTCCGAGCCCATCAAGACGCCGGCCGGCTGGGTCGTGGCCAAGGTGGTGGAATCGATTCCTCCCGGCGTGCCCCCCCTCGAGCAGATTCGCGATCGGGTGACGGCGGCGGTGAAGCGCGAGAAGGCCGAGACGGCGGCGGCCGGGCGCTCCACGCAGCTGGTGGAGGCGGCCAAGGGCGGCAATCTCGAAGCGGCCGCGAAGAAGGTGGGCGCCACCTTCGGAGAGACGCCGCGCTTCTCGCGCACCAAGCCGGCCGAGAAGCTGCCCGGCGACGCGCAGCTGGCCGCACTCCAGACGCCGGCCGGCGAGGTGAGCGCTCCGGTGAAGACGCCGCAAGGGTACTACCTCGTGAAGGTGCTCGAGCGGGCGCCGGCGGGTCCGGTCGACCCGGCCGAGCGTGAAAAGCTCGCTCGCGAGCTCACCGGCCAGAAGCAGAGCCAGATCTGGGAGCGCTGGGTGGCGACGGCACGGAGCGAATCGAAGATCGACGTGGTGGGGCGGCGCGAGCCGAAGCGCGGCTGATGCGCGCGGCATTCTACGAGGGCGCGGGGAAGTTCCGTATCGGCACGGCGTCGACCCCGAAGCCGGCGGCCGACGAGGCGCTGCTGAAGGTGCGGCGCGTCGGCATCTGCGGCACCGATCTGCACATCTTCCAGGGTCACCTCGACCATCGCATCCCGCGCGGCGGCATCATCGGTCACGAGACGCTGGCCGAGATCGGCGAGGCGCCGGGGGGCTCGGGCTTCGGCGCGGGCGAGCGCGTGGTGGTCGAGCCGCTGTGGACGTGCGGCGCCTGCCGCGCGTGCCGCATGGGCGCGGCGTATCTCTGCTATCGCCTGCGCGTGCGCGGCGTGGAAGAGCCGGGCGGCATGCAGGAGTACTGGAACGTGCCGACCGAGCGACTGCTGCGCGTGCCGGCGTCGCTCGACGACGACGCCGCGGCGGTGATCGAGCCGCTGGCGGTGGCCACGCACGACGTGCGCCGCGCCGAGGTGAAGGCCGGCGACGCCGTGCTGGTGTTCGGCGGCGGCCCCATCGGTGCGCTCATCGCGATGGTGTGCCGGCACCGCGGCGCCCGCGTGGTGGTGAGCGAGGTGAATCCGTTCCGCGTGAACATGCTCACCGGGCTCGGCATCGACGTCATCGGACCGGATCGCGATCTCAAGGCGTTCGTGCAGGAGTGGACGAACGGGGATGGCGCGGACATCGTATTCGAAGTCACCGGCAATCCGGCCGCGGTGAGCGCGATGACCGATCTGGTCCGCGTGTGGGGCACGATCAGCATGGTGGCCATCCACGGGGCGCCGCCCGTGAACCTCTACCAATTTTTCGCGCGGGAACTGACGATGCACGGCAGTCGCCTGTATTCTCGGCACGACTGGGAGGAGGCAATCCGGCTCGCCGCGGCCGGTGCTGTTTCACTCGCGCCCCTGGTCAGTCGGCGTATCCCCTTGGAATCGCTACAGCAGGGCATGGAAGAGACACTCCGTGGAGGCCCCGTCATGAAGGTGTTGATCGACCTCAACGCCTGACGGCCACCCCGTGGCATGGGGGTTGCTCCCCCAGGTCTGCGTGGCCAAAACTGCGAAACTTCAGGTACTCGTCAGCGATCCTGCTCACTCCGCTCGACTCGCCGGCCTTCGCTACATCGGCGTGCCGCAGGACGGCATCGTGCGCCGGCGCTCCGGCCGCGGGTTTTCATACCGCGACGCCGACAATCGCCGCGTGACCGATCTCGACACGCTCCGGCGCATCCGCGCGCTGGCGATTCCACCGGCGTGGACGGACGTGTGGATCTGCGCCTCGCCCAATGGGCACGTGCAGGCCTTCGGCCGCGACGCGCGCGGGCGCAAGCAGTATCGCTACCACGCACGCTGGCGCGAGACACGCGACGAGAACAAGTACGCGCGCATGCTGGCCTTCGCCCGCGTGTTGCCGACGATTCGCGCGCAGGTCGAGCGCGACCTGAACCGATCCGGCTTGCCGCGCGAGAAGGTCCTGGCCACGCTGGTGTGCCTGCTGGAGACCACGCTGATCCGGATCGGCAACGAAGCGTATCGGCGCGCGAACGGCTCGTTCGGCCTCACCACGCTCCGCGATCGGCACGTGGACGTCAACGGCTCGCAGGTGCGCTTCTCGTTCCGGGGCAAGGCCGGCAAGGAGCACGTGATCGACGTGCGCGACCCGCGGATGGCCCGCATCGTGCGCCGGTTGCTCGAGCTCCCCGGCCGGGCGGTGTTCCAGTACCTGGACGAGAACGGCGAGCGCCGGACGATCGACTCGTCCGACGTCAACGCCTACCTGGCCGAGATCACGGGCGCGGATTTCACCGCGAAGGACTTCCGGACGTGGGCCGGCACGGTGCTGGCGGCGCGGGCCCTGGACGAGGTGCGCGAGTTCACCAGCGCGCGCGAGGCCAAGCGCAACATCGTGCGCGCGGTCGAGCGCGTGGCCGCGCGGCTGGGCAACACGCCGGCCATCTGTCGCCGGTCGTACGTCCACCCGGAGGTGTTGCAGGCGTACCTCGACGGCGTCACCATCGGAGCTCTCAAGGAGCGTACCGAAGGCACGCTGAGCAACGGGAACGGGGCGCTCCATCCTGAGGAAGGCGTGGTCCTCGGGCTCCTGCAGCAGCGGGCGTAGAAAATCGTGAGGGGCCCGGAGCCCCCCACGACCTCCTCTCACTCTCTTACCTCACAACTCGGATAGCCACTCCTGCTGACTTGCTCGCCCTCGGGCTCAGTCCGCCCGCTATCGGGTCGGCGGCGAGGCGGCCGGAGCGCCGGGAGGGGCGATGGTCAGGTCGAGCGTGACGGCGTCGCCCTTCTTGATCTGGCGGAGAGCCTCGGGGCCCACCTTGATCTCGATGGAGTCACGCTGCGTCTTGATCTTCACATCGCCATCCTTGTTCACGTCGGTGACCGTTCCGTAAAACGTCTGACGCAGCCCCATCGGCACCGCGGTCGCCGGCGCCGGGGTTACCACGGTCGGAGCCTGGGCCACCACGGCCGGGGGCGGGCTCACTGCAACGTACTGCCCACCACGGAGCGCGACGACCTCACCGGACTGGATCACCACGCGCTGCCCGGGGCTGAGCGCGGTGAACGGCGCCCGCTGATTGTCGACCACCAGCACGGTGTTGTCCGTGACGCGATACATGCGGCCGTCATCCAGGATGACGACCCTCGACTGGGGATCGATCCGAACCACGGTTCCGGTTTCCATCGACTGGGCACTGGCCACGGTCGCTGCTCCTAGGAGCAGTACACCGGCCACTGTTCCGAGAATTGCACGCATGACATTTCCTCCCGTCACACGACGATCTGGCGTCGCGAGACACGACACTAGGAGGAGCAAGGCGCCGGCCATCACCATCGCGGGCATGGCGGTTGCTGAGCGGAACTCTCGAGCTGTGACTCCGCGCGCGCACGGATGGACTTGATCGACGGCAGCTGGAACTCGCGTCGGTCGTCGTCGGCCAGCACGGTGCCCACCGCCACGCGGTCGAGCGATAGTGCCGGGGCTCGGACCGGCCTGGACCTCGTCGGCGGCCAGGACCCGCCGGTGGCCAGCGGCCTTCCCGGGCGCTCACGGGGCACCCAGCCTGGCGCATCTTCAGGCTCGTGTTAAGTTACCGGCATGGCGATGCCGCGGACCCCGATGACCCGCACCGGCTACGACAAGCTCAAGGAAGAGCTCGAGCGCCTCAAGCGCATCGAGCGGCCGGCCATCATCAAGGCAATTGCCGAGGCGCGCGCCCACGGCGACCTCTCCGAGAACGCGGAGTATCACGCCGCCCGCGAGAAACAGAGCTTCACCGAGGGGCGGATCAACGAGCTGGATGGCAAGGTCGGCGCCGCCGAGGTGATCGACACGCCGACCGGCGGCGACCGCGTGACCTTCGCCTCCACCGTGCGGCTCGAGGACGAGAAGGGCAAGGAAGTGCGCTACTGGATCGTCGGCTCCGACGAGGCCGATCCGGCCAAGGGCCGCATCTCCGTGCTCGCGCCGCTGGCCCGCACCCTGATCGGCAAGCGCGTCGGCGACACCGTCACCGCGCAGCTGCCGGCCGGCAAGAAGACGTTCGGCATCCTCGAAGTCAACTTCCCCTGGACGGAGTGAGCGACTGATGCCTCACGCGACGACCGCCGACGGCGTCAAGCTGTACTACGAAGAGGTCGGGCAGGGCACGCCGATCGTCTTCGTCCACGAGTTCGCCGACGACATCAAGGGCTGGGACGCGCAGGTGAAGTTCTTCGCCCGGCGCTACCGCACGATCGCCTTCAACGCGCGGGGCTATCCGCCCTCCGATGTCCCGGCCGATCCCGAGCGCTACTCGCAGGCCCAGGCCGCCGAGGACATCAAGGCGATCCTCGATCACCTCAAGCTTGGCAAAGCCCACGTCGTCGGGCTGTCGATGGGCGGCTTCTCCACGCTCCACTTCGGACTCATGTATCCGGAGCGCGCGCTGTCGCTCGTGGTCGGGGGCGCCGGCTATGGCAGCGTGAGCGCCGATCGCGCCGGGTTCCACCGGGACACCGACACGGTCATCGCGCAGTTCGAGCAGGGCGGCATGGCCAAGGTCGCGGAGTTCTACACACGGGGGCCGACGCGCGTGCAGTTCATGGCCAAGGATCCCGTCGGCTGGAAAGAGTTCTACGACCGGTTCGCCGGCGGCTCGGCGCTCGGCCACGCCAACACCATGCGCGGCGTGCAGCGCCGGCGGCCGTCGATCTTCGAGCTGGAGGCCAAGCTCGAACGCCTGTCGGTGCCGACCCTGATCATGACCGGCGACGAGGACGATCCGTGCCTGGAGCCGGCCATCTTCATGAAGCGCAAGATCGCCACCTCGGCGCTGGTGGTGGTTCCCAAGTCGGGCCACGCCATCAATCTCGAGGAGCCGGATCTCTTCAACCGCGCGGTGCTGGACTTCCTCACCGCGGTCGACGCCGGGCGCTGGGCGCGGCGCGATCCCGCCTCGCAGACCGGCTCGGCCACTCTTCCCGCGGACCGCACCGCCGGCCGCTGAGCCGGCCGTGCGCGTCGAGCCCATCGACGTCGCCGGTGATCCGCCGGTGCGCGGAGTTTTGCACCCCGGACGGGCGCCGGCCGCCGACGGTCTCGTGCTCACGCACGGCGCCGGCGGCAACAAGGACGCGCCGCTGCTCGTCGCGGTGGCCGAGGCGTGCGCCGCGCGCGGCGTCACCGTGCTGCGCTGCGATCTTCCCTATCGTCAGGCGCGGCCGCGAGGAGCGCCGTCGCCGGCCGGCGCCGCGCGCGACCGCGAGGGCCTGCGCGCCGCACTCACGGCGCTCCGTGCGCAGGTGAGCGGGCGCCTGTTTCTCGGTGGGCACTCGTATGGTGGCCGACAGGCGTCCATGCTCCTGGCCGCGGAGCCAACGCTGGCGAGCGGGCTGCTGCTGCAATCCTATCCGCTGCATCCACCCGGCCGCCCCGCCGACCTTCGCACCGCGCACCTGCCCCAACTCCGGGTTCCCACGCTCTTCGTGCACGGCATCACGGATCCGCTTGCCTCGCCGGCCGAGCTGGAGTCGGCGCGCGCATTGATCCCGGGACGGACCCGCGTGCTGTCGATCAACGGCGGGCACGACCTGGGATGGCCCAGACATCGGAGCGGCTCAGACCTACCCGAACGAATTGCCGCCGCGCTGCTCGACTTGGTCAACGCGGCCTAGATCCACCGCTCCGAGCGGCGGCTTTGCCGCCGCAATCCTATGGTCTAGGGGGAGGCAGGGAGGAGCGCGCCGTCAGGCGTGCGACGACCGCCGGAAGGGGGACAAAGTCCCCCTCCGGGCTCAGCGCAGTGCGTCGCGGAGCTCGCGAGTCAGCGTATCGACTGTTCCGCGGGTGCCACCGGCGAGCTTCAGCTTCCACTCGCCCTCGGTCTCGAAGCGGCGGTCGCGCAGGCGCTCGCCCCAGGGCTTGATCGCCTCGCGGATTGCGTTGATGTCGTAGGCGTCGCGGCGCAGCTCGCGGGCGCGGGCCATGACGTCGGGAGCGGTGCGGATGAAGGCGCGCAGGGCGGCGCCGGTCTTGATCGAGTACTTGCGACCCGCCCACGCGCTGGGGAACGTGGTGGACAGCGCCTTGATGTAGTTCAGGAAGAAGCGCTTGGCGTGTGAGCGCACCTCCTGGATCTTGGCCCCACCGCCCACCTTCTCGACCGTCTCCAGGAAATCCACGATCTCCTCGGCCAGCGGAGCCTGGCTCACGCGGCCGCGGCCGGTGCCGAGCATCTTGATCTCGCTGTGCAGCGGCGAGGTCTCGTCCTCGTTCAGCGACCGGATGACGTCGTGCGCCATCGCCTGATTGGGATCGGGGTAGAGCTTGCGCCCGCTCAGGCTGATGATGTGCGAGGGGTTGAGACGGGTGTGCTTGGCGTTGATCGTCACGAACAGCTCGACGGTCTGGCGCGCGTCGAGCGAGTCGAATAGCACCGCCGGCACCTCGATGCCCGAGGCCTCGCCGTTCTGGCTGAGCGCGTGCAGAGCCAGAAGCCGGTGCTGGCCGTCGAGGACGCGCAGCACGCCGTGCTCCTCGGGGATCTGGAGCAGGCCCAGATCGTGATGCCCCGCCACCGGCGTGAAGGTGAACCGCTTCTCGGAGGTGATGATCACCGCGCCGGGGATGGCCGGCAGCGTCGCGGCATCCTTGCACTCGCGATAGTAGGCGGCGAGCTCATCGATCTTGCGGCGGATGACCGGGCGCTGGTACGCGGTCTCGCTCTCGCTGATCCGCTTCTCCAGCATGTCCCAGTTGACGCGGGCGCGTGAGGCCTTGGCCTTGCGGGCCTTGACCGGTTCGGGCTCCGGGCCGCCGGAATAGCCCAGCACCTCGAACTTCACCAGTCGGTCGATGTCCTTGGCGGTGAGACCAGCCTGGTAGAACTCGACGCCAAACTGTTTGACGCGGCGCGCAGGCACGCTGATCATTGAGACTGCACTCTAACTGATAGGCAAACCCCTGTCAATATAGGGTTATTTGGCCGATCCCCAGGCCGACCCCCAGACTTATCCCCAATCTTAAGTAGCGAAATTAAGTGGCGAAAGCCTCCGCCGAGGGCCCTCAGCGCAGATCGAAGGTCTGACCCGCGAGTCCTGCGATGTGGCGTCCGATCGCCAGCGAGGCCGTAGCCCCCGGTGACGGCGCGTTCAGTACGTGGATCGCGTCGGCACTGGTGACGATGCTGAAGTCGTCCAGGAGGCTGCCGTCGGGGCGCACCGCCTGGGCTCTCACCCCGCTGCCCCCGGCCTTCACGTCTTCCGGCTTGAGCTCGGGAACGAGCCGTTGTAGCGCCTTCACGAACGCCGCCTTCGAGAGCGAGCGATAGACCTCGTACGCACCGGTCCGCCAGTACTTGCGCGCCATGGACCAAAATCCACGATACCGCAGCGTCCCGAGCATCTCTCCCGGACGCGCCGTCTTCCACCCATAGCCCTCGCGGGCGAACGCCAGCACCGCATTGGGCCCGGCCTCGACCTCGCCGTGGATGGTGCGCGTGAAATGCACGCCGAGGAACGGGAACTCGGGGTCCGGCACCGGATAGATCAGGCCGTGCACCAGGTGCTCGCGCTCCGGCCGCAGCATGTAGTACTCGCCGCGGAACGGCACGATCTGGACCTCGGGCTCGGCCCCGGCCAGCCGCGCGACGACGTCGGAGTACAGACCGGCGCAGTTGACGATGCGACGCGCGGTGATGGAGTGCTGCGTGGTACTGACCGCCACGCCGCCGCCACGCACGCGCGTGATCGCCGTGACGGGGAAGTTGCGTTCGATGGTGACACCGCGGGCGGCCAGATCGCGGCCGAACGCCAGCGCCACCTCGCCCCAGTCCACGATGGCGGTGTTGGGGGAGTGGATGCCGGCCAGAGCCCGGACGTGCGGCTCGATCTCGCGCACACGTTCGGCCTCGATCATCGTGACGCCGGGCACGCCGTTGGCGATGCCGCGCTCGTGCAGCGTGCGCAGGCGCGGGATCTCTTCCTGCGAGGTGGCGACGATCACCTTGCCGCAGCGGTCGTACTTGATCCCGTGCGCGTCACAGAACTCGACGGCCAGCCGGGCCCCTTCCACACAGAGCTTGGCCTTGTAGGAGCCAGGCTTGTAGTAGATGCCGGAGTGGATCACCCCGCTGTTGTGCCCGGTCTGGTGGGTGCCGAGCTCGGACTCCTTCTCGCAGAGCACCAGCGACAGCGAGGGAAAGCGCTCCAGCAGTCCGCGCGCGGTGGCGAGGCCGACGATGCCGCCGCCGATGATGGCCACGTCGTATGTCATAGGCCTCGCATTATAGTCGCCCGCTCGCCGCTACTGCAGCGGCGAGAAGGGCGTGGGCTTCCAGATCTTGTTGATGACCTTCTCGAGCAGCGGCCCGTTGGCCTCCGAGGCCTTGCGCGCGGCGATCCACTCGGGATCGGCCTGGAACGCCGCCCACGCCTTCTGGCGATGGGCCAGGTCGTCGAACGCGCAGATGTACACGAGCTCGTTGCTCTCCCCGACGATGGTGTCCCAGAAGCCGACCACCTTGATGCCGTGCTTGGCGAACAGCTTCATGGTGACGTCGTTGAACCGCTTCTGGATGTCGGGCATGCGACCGGGCAGCGCGTAATAGGCACGGTATTCGTAGATCATGGCGGGATGGTAGCAGGAAGGGCCGGAGGCCGCAGGGGAGATTCCGCATCGCCACGCCGGATTTTTCGGCGTTGACACTCCCAGCCCCTGGTTCTAACTTCGGGCCCAACCCGACATGCGCGGCTCAAGGCTCGGGCGAGGTCCCGCACGAAGGATCCGGTCGCGGATCCTCGTGCTCTCCGCTGGCACCGGAGCGGCGAACAACCTCATCCGCAGCCTGAAGGTCGGCGAGCCCACGCTGTTCGTGGTCGGCGCCCACGCCGAGCGCTTCGTGCTCAAGAAGTCGCCGGCCGATCGAAATCACCTCATCCCACCGTCCACCCATCGCGGCTTCCTGGCCGCGCTGGGCCGCGTGATCAAAGCGGAGAAGATCGCGCTGGTGATTCCCGGCAGCGACTCGGACGTCGACGCCCTTTCGAGGCTGCGCGACCGGATCCCCTGTCGAGTCTTCATGCCGCGACGCTCGGTCATCGATCTCTGTCAGGACAAGTACAACCTCACCGCGTTCCTGCGGGCCCGTGGCCTGCCCGCGCCCCTGACCTACCCGGTGACCAACCTCGATGAGCTCGACGATCTCTTCGGTCGCCTGGCGCCGCGACCGCTCCTGTGGTGCCGCATTCGCACCGGGTTTGGTTCGATGGGTGCGATCCCGGTCAAGAATCCCGAGCAGGCACGAAGCTGGATCCGCTACTGGCAGGACATGCGTAACGTGCCGGCCACCGCGTTCACGCTCTCGGAGTACCTTCCGGGCCGTGACTTCTCGCTCCAGTGTCTCTGGAAGGACGGGCGACTCGTTCTGGCGAAGATGTCGGAGCGGCTCGTGTATTTCGGTGGCGGCAGTCACCCGAGCGGGGTCTCGTCGACGCCCGCCCTGGGCAAGACTGTGTTCGAGCCGCGCGTGGGCGAGGTGTGCGCGGCGGCGATGCGGTCGCTCGACGAGAAGATCAGCGGCGTCTGCTGCTTCGATCTCAAGGAGGACGAGCACGGAGTTCCGTGCATCACCGAGATCAACGCCGGCCGCTTTGCCATGATCACGAGCCTCTACGACCTGACGGGGAAGTACAACATGGCCGTCACCTTCGTGCGCCTGGCCCTCGGTGAGCGCGTCGATATCGGCGACCCCTACGACATCGCGGAGGACTGCTACCTCGTCCGCGATCTCGACACCGAACCGGGAGTGTTTCGCGGCGAGGAGTTCTTCGACGGTATTCAGAACTCCCGATAGCAGTACGCGGTCGACCCGCGAGAGGAGAGAGCAATCATGGGCGTGTTCTCATTTCAGCGTCCGACAGCTCGTCGCCTTCGGCTAACCGTGCGGATTACAGGCCGACACGAACTCGCCGACGCCAGGGCGAAGCTCAGGGGCATCGAGAAGGAACTGAGAAGAATCGTGCAGAACTTCAAGAAGACCGCGGCCAAGCGGCGCGGGGCGCGGAAGCGGTAGCCCACGTGTCGGGCCAGCGGCCACGCCGTCGCCGACCGGCCCAGCCGGCCGGCGCGGCGGAGGCCCGCTTCGAGGTCACCGGCGAGCTGGATGAGTACAGCGCGGCGGAGCTCCGGCTGGAGATCGAGGAGATGGCCAGGCGCCTGGGCGCCACGATCACGACGTTCCAGCTCGAGAAGGCCGAA
>Ga0075428_100003021_pt1 | contig 18363 bp, 14 predicted proteins | sample RhiMetdeltSRZDD2_FD_75291 | JGI IMG/M metagenome (GOLD analysis project Ga0075428, IMG submission 75291) | Populus rhizosphere microbial communities from Tennessee, USA - Rhizosphere MetaG P. deltoides SRZDD2 | ecosystem: Host-associated > Plants > Roots > Rhizosphere > Soil | place: USA... | reverse complement strand
GGCCGTGCCGTCTGGAGGGGCCGAGCTCTCGGGCCGGGTCGTGAGCGCAGCCGACGGGAGGGTGGTCAGGGGCGCAGAAATCGAAGCGACGAGCCCGCGCGGCGGCACACGAAGCACGATGAGCGATGGCGACGGCCGCTTCGAGCTGTCTGGCCTGATACCTGGGCCCTGGACCGTGACCATCTCGAAAGCCGGTTTCGTCACCCAGCAATCCGGCCAGCGCCATCCGTCGCAGCCGGCCCGTGCCTTCCAGATCGCTGGCGATCGCAAATACTCCGGCGAATTCGGGCTCGTGCGCGGCGGCGCCGTCACCGGCACCCTCGTCGACCAGTTCGGCGAGGCCGTGGCTGGCGCGCAGGTCGAGATCCTCCGATCGCGCATGGTGCGCGGGCGGCGGCAGCTGGCCGCGGCCGCCGGCTCTGACGTCACCGACGATGGCGGCGCGTTCAGGCTGCACTCGCTTCCCGCTGGCGACTACTACATCACCGCGTCGCTGCGGGCAGCGCCGCCCGAATCGGCTCTGTCGACGACAGCCCGCCAGCTGACGTATTTTCCGGGGACACCGAACGCCACCGAGGCGCAGCGCGTCACGCTGTCGCCTGGTGAGGAGCGGTCCGGTGTCATCTTCCCGATCCTTCCCCCGCACGCGGTGCGCGTGTCGGGCACGGTGGTCAACGCCACGGGATTGGCCGTCGAAGGCGCCTCCGTCGAGCTGCTCAACGCGTCGGACTTCTCGGTTGCGGCACGGGCGTTCGGCAACTTCGGACAGACCTACGAAAACGGGCGCTTTACGATGCTCAACGTGTCGCCTGGGTCCTACGTGCTCTCGGCGAGCGTGACGCGGCCGACGGGTGCTGAAACCGCTTTCCTGCCGATCAACGTCGGCGCCGACGAGGTGTCCGGTGCCACGCTGGTCGCGTCCAGGGGGGCGACCGTCGCGGGCAGCATCATCGCCGCGCCTGGCTCGAGCCTGCCGCCGCTCACCCGTGTCACGGTGTCGGCGCGATCGATGCGCAGCTCGGAGGTTCGCACGGCTTCGCTCGAGCGCGGGACGGCCTTTTCGCTGCGTGGTTTGGTGGGGCCCTATGCGATCGGGGTCGACGGCCTTCCAGCGGGCTGGGGCGTTGCCTCGATCGATCTCAACGGGAGCGATATCGCCGACGGCGCGCGCGATTTCCCGGCCACAGGACAGTTCACGGCGCGGATCGTCCTGACCAATCGACTGGCGGAAGTGACCGGCGTCGTGTCATCGAACCGGCAGCCGGCGCCGGACGTCGACGTCGTGATCTTTCCCGACGACTCCAGCAGGTGGACGTACCCGTCCCGACTGGTACGCGTGGCCAAAGCCGATGCCGCGGGTCGCTTTCGCGTCACGGGACTGCCACCTGCTGCGCGATACCTGGCGATCGCCCTGGACTATCTGGAGGAAGGCGAGCATCAGGACGCTGAGCTCCTCGACCGCTTGCGTCCGGGCGCAACCGCCTTCTCCGTGGGTGAAGGCGAAAAGGCCTCCATCTGGCTGGTGCTCGTTCACCGCTGAGGAGCGCGACATGGCATCCACCGCTCCGACAGGGATCCAGCGACTGGCGACCACACTGAGCGTGGTGCTCGCCGCCATCGCATGGCCGGCAGCGCAGCGCTCGGGTGGCCCGGGGCCGGCGGCGCCGACGACGATCACGGCCACCGGCGTCATTCGCGGACGCGTGCTCTCCGCGCCCAACGGGACTCCCATCAGGGGCGCACAGGTCCGCCTTCGCGATCCCGGCGGCCGCGACTACCGGCTTGCGACGACGGACGATCAGGGACAGTTCGACGTCCGCGACCTCACCCCGGGAGAATGGACGGTCACGGCATCCAAGGCCGGCTTCGTGTCGCAGCAGGCCGGCCAGACGAGCCCGTTGGAGGCGCCGACGCCGGTCGTCCTGGCCAACGGGCAACGTGTCACCGTGGACATTCAGTTGATGCGAGGCGCAGCGATCGCCGGCCGCGTGACCGACGAGTACGGAGAGCCCGTAGCGCGAGCAAGCGTCAGGGCGATGCGCGCACGGACCGTCCGCGGTGAGCGCCAGCTCATTCCCGTGGGGATCGTCGATCAGACGGACGACCTCGGCGCGTTTCGTGTCTACGGGCTTCCTCCGGGCGACTATTACGTGAGCGCCACTCTCCGCTCGAAGAGCAACACCTTCCTGGGCGAGATGCAGACCGTTTCCACCTATGCTCCCGGCACGCAGCGAGCGGCCGATGCGCAGGTAATCAAGCTCCAGGCGGGCCAGGACCAGCCCGGCATCGACATCACCGCCCCGGTCAGAACACCGGGAGTCAACGTGTCGGGAGTCGTCTTCGGCTCCACTGGAGCGCCCGCGCCTGGGGTCGAGGTGCACCTGCACGCAGATGACGTCGTTGCGGCGGGCGCGGGCAGCAAGGGCCGTTTCGTCACGACCGACGCGGGCGGGAGGTTCACCGCGACGAGCGTGCCGCCCGGATTGTATGTGGCCGACGCGACCCTGTTTCCGGTGATCAACCCGGAGCTTCTGAAACAACGCGCCACGCCGATCATCGAACGCGGGATGACGAGCTTCGAGGTGGGCGCTAGCGACGTGGCCGGCGTCACGGTCACGATTCGCCCTTCGGTCACGCTGGCCGGATCGGTCGTCGCCGAGATCGGCTCCACGCTTCCCCGCGAGTACGAAGTCGCGATCCGGGCCCAGCCAGTCGGCGCCAGCGATGCGAGTCCGTCGGTGGCGATTGCCGTCAATCCGGGCGAGGGCGGGAAGTTCTCGATGCTCAATCTGGCCGGACGATACGTGTTCGACATCACCATCCTTCCCGAGGAGTGGATGGTCAGGCGGCTCGAGGTCGATGGCCGCGACGTCACGGATGCGCTAGTCGACTTCTCCAACAGTGCCGCGGCGGCAACGGCGCGCGTCGTCGTCACCGATCGCACGGCCCGGCTCACCGGCAGCGTTTCGCTGAACGGCGCGCGGCAGGCGAGCGTCGTCATTTTTCCGGACGACGCGGCGAAGTGGAAGTACCCGTCGCGATTCGTGAAGGCTACGCGAACCGACTCCGAAGGCCGCTTCAAGTTCGCAGGCCTTCCGGAGGAGCGCTACCGTGCGATCGCCGTCACGTTTCTCGAGGAGGACGAGTATCTGGATCCCGAGTTCCTCGAGCGGATGAAGGACCGGGCCACCGAGCTTCGATTGAGTGAGGGCGAAGGCAGGACCATCGTTCTGCCACTGTCGCGCCGGTGACGCGGAGCCTCGCTGGCTCAGAACACATCTCCCCGCCAGTAGAAAACATCGGCCGCACCAGGCAGCGGCACGTCCGCGAGTGGCCGCATCATCAGCCGATCGCGTGGCTGACGCGTGTTGGCGATCGCCATCTGCGGTGGGACGGGGAACGCGCGCGGCCACCATGCAAGGATCGAGGGAGCGCCGGCCGACGGCTCGCGCGCGGCGAGCACCTGCAGCATCGCGCCCAGCCTGGCGCCTGCGGGATCGCGATCGCCAGCTTCGTCCAGCGTCCAGCCGTGGTGATTGACCGAGAGCATCACGTAGGCGACCGCCGACGCCCCTTCTTCGGCCACGTAGAACTCCACCTGCCGGACACCGGATGCCGCCAGTCCGGCCCGCAGCCGTTTTTTGGCGAGCGAGAACTGGATATACGAGGCATCCCGCTGCAGCGCGAACGACGACGTGTCCGAACGCGTGGTGTGCATCGAGGCGAGGGCCGGGAGATCGCTGTCGCCGCCCGCGCGCACGAGCATGGCTGGCGCGCCGTCCTTGCGGTGGACCGCGAGCGTCACCTCGTCCAGCGGCACCGCCTCGAACGACAGCCGCTCGTAGAACGCCGGGTCAATTTCGGAAAACAACATGGCCAGCTCGGCCCCTTCGTTGCGCGCCCCATCCACGAGGCGACTCACGAGCTCGCTCGCGTATCCGCGGCCGCGCACCTCGGGAGGCGTGAACACGGCGCCGATCCCGCACACGCAAACCGTCCGCCCGCGCAGACTGGCTGTCAGACGGTACCGCTTCGCCGACGAGAGCAGCGTTCCGGAGGCGTCGACGAGCGCGACGCGGTGAAGATGCGCGGCGCCCCACGCGGTGCGCATTTGTGCGTCATTGAGCTGGCCGTACGCCCGGCGGGTCAGCCCATCGTGCCAGACGGAAAAGGTGACGTCGAGAATCCGTTCCAGGATGGCATCGCGGGCAACCACGAGATTCATGGGACCGTCCATCGGTCTGTTGCGGTGATAGAATCCAGCCAAAGGCTCGGTCGTGAAATCCCTACCGAACACAACATGGTAAAGCAGAAGGAATCGGCCGAAGACGAGCGGCCCGACATCGGCGACGCGCTCGGCATGATCGAGACTCGCGGTCTCGTGAGCATGATTGAAGCCGCGGATGCGATGCTGAAGACGGCGAACGTCGTGCTGGTCAGCTGGCAGAAGGTCGATGCCGGGCTGGTCACCGCCATCATTCGCGGCGACGTGGGCTCGGTGAAGGCGGCAACCGACGCTGGAGCGGCCGCGGCCCGCCGCGTCGGCGAGCTGATCGGGGTTCACGTCATCGCGCGGCCCGCCGACGATCTCGAGACGGTGTTTCCGATTCGGTAGCGCGCCCACTGCTCGCACGGGCGCGCCGTTTCGGCTCGCGCGCCGCGAGCAGCCGGAGCGAGTGCTCCTCCCCTACCATCAGCAGCGGCTCCGACGGCCGATCGAGGTTGAACAGGCGGCCGTCCTGGCTGCGCGCGTAGATATCGCTGCCGCTCATGAAGAGCGTCAGCCGCCCGCCTTCGCCGATCGCCTCGTAGAGCCGGATGCCGAACTCGTCCCGGAGCGTGGCAAGCAGCTTCCGGAGCCGCGACACGGACAGGCCGCGGCGGCGGAGGTCGGCGAGCACCTGCAGCTCGAGCACGTCGAGCGGCGTGTACCGGCGCTCCGTGAATCCTCCTGCCGCCGTACGCTGCGAACCGACCGCGGGGATGAACAGCCGGCGGGCGTCCCACCACTGCAGCTGACGGGCGCTCAGACCGGTGAGGGCAGCCACTTCGCGCGAGGAGTAGAAGCGTTTGAGGCGCATCGGGCTTTGGCAGCGCGCCCTAAATATACCCGCCTCGAGTGATCAGACGGACCGTCAGGTCCGCCTTTCTACATGCCCAATCGGGCCGGCCGTGCCACGGACAGCTCTTCGCGCTCGCGGCCATCGACAACGAGGTCGGCGACGAGCGTCGCGGTGAGCGGCGCGAGCAGGACGCCGTTCCGGTAATGACCCGTCGCGTAAAACAGCTGCGGCATCACCGACGAGGCACCGATCACTGGCAGCTCATCGGTCGCCATGGGGCGCAACCCGACCCGTACTTCCTCGAACGTGGCTTGCTCCAGCACAGGCAGGAGCTCCACGCCGGCATCGAGCAGTTGGCGCACGCCTGCCGTAGTGGCCGTCTCGTCGAAGCCAACATCTTCCATCGTCGCCCCGACGAGCACCGACCCATCGCGCCACGGCACCAGGTAGCAGCGGCTTCCCCAGAGCACGCGTGACATCAGACGCCGGGCCGCACGCAGCCGCACGATCTGGCCGCGGATAGGCCGCACCGGCGCCGGGTTCAGCCGCCTGTTCGCGAGATCCGCCGACCAGCTCCCCGCGGCGACGATCACGGCATCGCTCTCTATCGCCCGGGTGGGAGTGACGACTCTCGTTCCTGCGCCTCCGCCCTCGAGCGCCGTGACCCGTTCCCTCTCGAGCGTGACGCCGCGCTTCGACATCGCAGCGGCCAGCCGGTCGAGCAGTGTCCCAACCACGATGTAGCCATGCTGCACGATGGACAAGCCCGCAGTGACGCGCGGAGACACCATCGGTTCCAGCCGTGTGGCGTCTGCGGCCGTCAGCCACTCGTGAGGCACGTTCAGCCTCGCCAGCTGTCGAGCCACCTCCGCCAGCTCGGACGCTTCTGTGTCATCGAGGGCGAGCTGCAACGTCCCGCTGCGCTCATATTCGATGGCGGCTCCGGTTTCGGCCTCCAACCGTCGGACAAAGCCCTCATAGACCTCGAGGCCACACTGAAGCAGCCGTCGCAGCGATGGCGAGTGACCCTCGATGGCGGGTGCCAGGATGCCCGCCGACGCCTGGGTGGCGCCGCCCCCGACGCCACGCGAATCCAGCACCAGCACCGACACGCCACGCAGAGCGAGCTCGTGTGCGATCGCGCATCCGACGATGCCGGCACCTACGATGGTGACGTTCACGAGAAGAGTGTACTGCTCGCCGCGGATCGCACGTAGCGTCCGGCTTTAGCCGGACCACTGCGGTGGCGTCGACGACGAATGTGAGGGGAACGGGAAGACGGTCAGTGGTGAGATGCCAGCAACTGCGAGCGCTCGGCTACTGACGCTGGCACCTCCCACCAACCTGCGATCAACCCGGCGCTGCCGGGCGTCCTCCCGCCGCTGTTAGAAGCGGAAGCTGGTGTTGAACGTAATCTTGCGCGCCGGGTTGATCGTGGTCGCCGTGCCGAAGAACGGCGAACGGATGTTGCCGGTATATCCCGTCCGGACGACCCGGTTCAACGGGTTCTGGGCCGAGATGGCGAACTCGATCTGGTAGCGGGAGTTGTTTCCGTTGTTGTTGTTGTTGCCGCGGAAATTGCCGCCACCCTGGAAGCCGCCGCCGCCACCGGAATTGCCGCCGCCGCCCTGGAAGCCGCCGCCCTGCTGGTTATTGGGCCCGCGGAATCCGCCGCCACCGGGATTGCCGCCACCGGGATTTCCGCCACCGGGATTGCCGCCACCGGGATTTCCGCCGGAATTGCCGCCATCGGCCCGCGGCCCGCCAAACCCGAATATCTTGCTGATCGACGCCTGCCGGATCTCCCAGGTCGATTCACCGCGAAGCGAATTGCGGCCAACACCGTCGAAACGATCGTTGACCACACCGTCCTTGTTGTTGTCCGACCCTGTCGTGAAGTTGTAGGCGGGCGCTGACCGGACGTTCAGCTGACTCTGCAGACGAATCTGCCAGGGCAGTCTGATGCTGCCGCCAAGCTGCATCTGATGGCGGATGTCCTGTCCCTGCGGTCCCCAATCGAGCTCGGGGTGCGCGCTGTCGGAGGGCAGTGATGTCGCGCCGCTGAAATCGGCCTTCGCCTTGCCCAGCTGGTAGGCGAACTGGAAGAACCCGCGCGAATTGGGCAGCTGATACCGCGTCTGGAACGTCACGCGGTCGCTCTCCGAGCGCCCCGTCGACTGGATCTCGGTGACGATGTTCGAGGTCGGATCGGGACGGACCCGGACGAAGTTCACGCCGTCGAAGACGAGATCGCCGTAGTTGATGTCGATGCCGCGATATTGATTGCGGCCAACGAGCTTCTGATACGTCACCTGGAGGCTCAGGTTGGAAGCCAGCTGCTGCTGAACGCCGATCGAGCTCTGGTGCACGTACGGGAGCTCGAGGTCCGGCGCCGCGACCGTTCGATTGGTCGGTCCGCTACCGACGCCTCCTGTCGAGCCGATCTGAATGGCCTTCCCGTTCGCGTCGAGCGTCGGGATAAAAATCCCCAGCTCGTTGAAGGTTCCGTCGTACTCGTAGAGGGTCGTGTAATCCTGCTGCGCGACGCCGTTCAGGCGCAGCGTCTGATCGTAGAGGCTTGCATCGTACCAGTCGTAGTAGATGCCGTACCCGCCGCGGATCGACGTCCGGCCGCCGCTGAACGGGTTCAGCGAGAAGCCGACGCGCGGCATCAGGTTCAGCTTGTCGCCGATACGCGTCTGCATCTCGTTGCGGAGGCCGACGCCAACCGACAGGTGGTTGTTCACGCGGATGTCGTCCTGGATGTACATCCCGGCCTGGTACTGCGTGAACGAGCTGGTGTAGGTGCCCTGCCGCTGTGTCGTCTGCAGCTTCAGGTCCCAGTTGTACTCGGTCAAGCTGCCATACGTCGTCCGGCCGAGCGGGTTCGTCTCGTCGAAGTTCTCGTAGAGGCCGCCCTCGAGCAGCAACCCCACGCGCATCTGATGGTTTCGGAACGGCGTGAAATCGAAGTTGTCGGCCAGCTCGAACGTCTGAGTCAGGTTGTTGCGCGCCACGCCGGCGCCGCCGCGGTTCTCGACCTCGGGAATGAGGATCGCGGCAGCGTTGGTGACCGACGACGTCTCCTGACGACGGCGATTCACCTCGAAGCGAACCTCGTTGAGCATGTTCGTGCCGACGATGCCCTGAACCTGGGCGCGGTACATGTTCCCGGTGTTGCGCGTGGTCTGCGCACGCTCGGGAAGATCGAACTGGGTCAGCCCCTGGTTACGTCCCTCGCTTCGCTGGCCCTGATAGGACAGGCGCAGGGTCGAGTTCTTCGTGAGGGCGTGCTCGATGCCGCCGTTGATGTTCTGGGTCTCGGTGGGCACGCGAACCTGCGTGCCATTTGCGCTGATGGCAATGATCGAGTTCGACTGGAAGCGATTGTTGTTCTGGACGTTCAGGTTGAACGACGTCTTGTCCTTGACGATGGGACCGCGGAACTGCATCTGGAACTGCTTCGTCCCCTCGGGCGTTTCGACCATCGACTGCGCATTGCGCGCGTTCAGGTTGTCGCCCTGGTAGGCGACGTTGAGGCCACCCGAGTACGCGCCGGTGTTGGGCCGCGTGATGATCTCGATCTGCTGCCTGCCGCCGCTCTCATGTCCGTCGGCGGCGAACGAGTTCGAGCGGATGCGGATGGAGCGGATCTCTTCCTTGCTGGGAAGCCGGCCGCCCCTGAACCCGTTCATCACGAATGTGGCGCCTTCGGGACCCGCCAGCTGCTCGAGATAGCGCTGCAGTTCCTCCTGGTCGTCGGGGAGCGCGGAGATCTCCTCCTTGGTCAGCGCCGTCGCCATCGCGCTGCCGCGCGTGTCGGCGTTCACGTCTTCGCTGCTGACCTGCACCTCCTGCGAGAGCCCGGCCAGCTTCAACTCGACCGTCTGGTTGTTCATGCCGCGCTGCAGCCTGACAACGCCTTCAGCCGGGTCGAAGCCCGAGAACTCCACGCGCACCTTCACATCGCCGACGGGCAGCGACGGGACGGTGACGACGCCCTTCTCGTCGGTCATCACCTCGATCGGATCGCGCCCGGCCGGGGTGATCGTGATGGTCGCGGTCGGGATGCCGGACTGGGTGACGTCGATGACGATGAGATGCAGCTGCGCGTCGGTGGCAGCGGCAGGCGTCGCCGCCGGTCGGGCGGCCTGCTGCGCAAACGCCGGCGATGCCGCGAGCAGCGCGAGAAGAACGAAGAGTACACGTGTCATTTGTCGAAAAGATCTGCCTTGAATGATGGGTTGACGCGGTAGCTCTTCACGACGAGCTCCTCGGTGGTCTCGCCGTTCGATCCGCTCTGTATGAGGTGCGGCAGCTTGATACCGTTCACCGACTTGTAGTCCGACAGGTACATCTGCAGCGGTGCGACCTGGCCGGCGCCGCCGCGGTTGCCGCCGCCGCGATTGCCCTGCTGCCCGCCCGCGGCGCCGCGATTGCCCTGCTGCCCCCGGTTGCCGCCGCCACGGTTGAAGTTGCCGAGCTGCGAGGCGACGCCGGTCCACGAGAGCAGGAGCGGCACGTGATTCTTGTCCTCGATCATCACGCGCGTGGCGACGCCGTCCGGGGTGTTGAACTCGAGGACGTCGGCCTTGCCCTCGGGTGACTCGGCGATGCCGATCCAGGCGATCGGCTCGCTGGTCGTGACGAGAAACGCCATCAGCATCCTCGCCATCTCCGACGCCACCGTCTTGTGCTCGACCTCCTGCTTCGTCTGCGGATCGAGGCCCTCGGTGTTGGGCCCGCCGAGCAGAGCGGCGAGGTTCATGTTGCCGCGCCCGCGTCCGCCCCGGTTGCCGCCACCGCCGTCGCCGTCGAAGCCGCCAATGGCGGCGTTCTGCTGCTGGAAGTCGGCCCTCTGAATCACCGACGCGCCATTGAGGATCTGGATCACGTCGACGCCACCGCCGCCGCCGCGGTCGCCGCCGCTGAAGCCGAGCACTTCCTTGCGACGGAACTTGTCGGGCAGCTCCAGCTGGTACTCGAAGTCGCCCTGGATGTTGTTGTTGCCGAGCGCGCGTGCCGACTTGCCCTTCGCCTCGAGCCGCTGCACGGCCTTGAACTTGTCCGCGCCACCAAGCGCCTTGCGCGCTTCTGCAAGCAGCGCCGCGCCCTTCGCGGTGTCATGCGCAGGTGTGCCCTGAATGGCGCCGATCACGCCGGCCGTTGGCGGCGCGGCCGGCTGAGCGCCCTGCGCGGGCGCCGGAGGCGTCTGCGCCGGTTGCGTCTGTGCGGGCGCCGGCGGTGTCTGCGCCGGCGGGGCCTGAGCCACCAGCAGCGCGGTTGAAACCGTCAGGAGAGCGACCAACGAGAACCCTCCCACGACACGAACCCCCACCCTGTCTGTCGAAGACATGGAAGGCATTATTCGGCTTGCCGGGCCGAACGTCGTTAAGGAGTCGCAAAGAGTTTGTTAAGATTGTAAAAGGCGTCTTTTCAGTGTGTTACGAGGAATTCTGCCGTGCTACACTCCGCCTCGTGAAGACGAAGCGCCCCTCCGGATTGACCCTGCTGGCCGGTGCGCTGCTGGTGCTCATGCCGGCCCTGGCCGTCCTCCAGTTCCGCTGGGTCGGACAGGTGAGCGAAGCCGAGCAGGGACGCATGCGCCGGAACGTCGAGATCGCGGCGCAACAGTTCCGCGAGTCGTTCTCCCAGGAAGTCGGTCGCGCGTGGGTTGATTTGCAGGTCAGGTTCGCGGCCGTGAGGGACAACACGTGGGAAGGGTACGCCGATCGTTACGACCAGTGGTCCAAGGAAGCCACGCACCCTGGGCTGGTTCGTGCGGTCTATATCGTGGTCGTCGAAGGCGGCCAGCCGGTGGCACGCCGGTGGGACCCTGAGGCACGCACCTTCACGCCCATCACGTGGCCTGCGGCTCTCGAACCGTATAAAGCCGATTTCGCCGCCGAGCTGGAAGACTTCAACGCCGCACAGCCCTTCCCGCAGGATCAGCGCCCGCAGCGCTTCCAGGGACAGGATTCGCTCATCATCGGACCGTTTCGCGGGGTCACGACGAACCTGCGGAGCGGCTTCAATCCTGACACGGGCTCGCGCCGGCTGACGACGGAGCTGGCGTTCGGCTTCACGGTACTGGAGCTGAACCTCCCCTACATTCACGACACGTTTCTGCCCGACCTCGTGCAGCGGCACTTCACGCACGGCGACTCGTATCGTGTGTCGGTCATCGACTCGGACAATCCGAAGGACGTGATTTACCGTTCCGACGCGAATGCGGCGACGGAGGCGGGGCAAGCCGACGCGTGTCAGGGCCTGTTTCCGCGATTCCAGCTGCCCCGTGGCACCCCGCCGCCCGGACGCGACGCGCGACCAGCCTCGACGCTCGACAAGTGCGGCGCGGAGAACAATTCTTCGGTGTCGGAACGCGCGGTGATTGACGAGCAGCCGGGCCGGTGGCGGCTTCTCGTGCAGCATCAGAGCGGATCGCTCGAGGCGGCCGTCGCCGGCGCCCGGCGCCGCAACATCGCGCTCAGCTTCGGCGTCCTGCTGCTGCTGACGCTCAGCATCGGCCTGCTCACGGTCACCTCGCGCAAGGCCCAGCGCCTCGCCGAGCAGCAGATCGAGTTCGTCGCCGGCATCTCGCACGAGCTGCGCACGCCGGTCGCCGTCATCCGCTCCGCCGCAGAGAACCTGTCGCATGGCGTCGTCGGCAACACCGAGCGCGTCAAGCGCTACGGCCAGATGATCGAGGGCGAAGCGCGGCGGCTCGGCGAGATGGTCGAGCGTGTCCTGCAGTACGCCGGCATCGAGTCGGGCCTGGGCTTCGGCGCGAGGATGTCGCTCGCGCCCGCGGAGATCATTCAGTCGGCGGTCGACAGCGCGATCCCGCTCCTCGGGCCGGAGAGCGTCGACATCCATCGCGACATCCCCGAGTTGCTTCCACCGGTCATGGGCGACGCCGCCGCGCTGCGATCCGCCGTCCAGAACCTCGTGGCCAACGCCGTCAAGTACGGGGGCAGCGATCGCTGGGTGGGCATTCGTGCCGAACACATACAGGAGCATCGCCGCTCCGAGGTGCGCATCAGCGTGAGCGACCATGGCGCCGGCATTCCGGCGGGCGAGCTCCCGCACATCTTCGAACCGTTTTATCGCGGCGGCGACGCGCTGGCCCGCCAGATCCATGGGAACGGGCTCGGGCTGTCGCTCGTCAAGAGGATCGTGGCCGCCCATGGCGGACGGGTGACCGTCGAGACGAGAGCCGGCGCTGGGAGCTCGTTTTCAATCACGCTCCCGGCAGCCCAGCCGGACATCTCCTCCACGACCGTCACCAGTGAGGTGCGGGCCGCCGCTCATCCGTGAACGTGTCATCGCGCCGTCTCTTACTCGTCGAAGATGAGCCGGGGCTGGTCATGACCATGACCGACCGGCTCGAGCTCGAAGGCTACGAAGTCGAGAGCGTCATGGACGCCAACAAGGCGCTCCACACCGCCTCGACCAACTCCTACGATGCCATCCTGCTCGATGTGATGCTGCCCGGCGGCACCGGCTTCGACGTGTGTCGCACCCTTCGCCAGCGCGGGGTGCAGACACCCATCCTGATGCTCACGGCGCGCGGTCAGGTGATCGACCGCGTCGTCGGCCTCAAGCTCGGCGCCGACGACTACCTGGTGAAGCCGTTCGAGATGGCGGAGCTGCTCGCGCGGATCGAAGCGCTGCTCCGCCGTTCCACCTCCTCGATCCCCGAAGGGGCGAGCGCCGAGTCGTACCGCTTCGGCGACATCGCCGTCGACTTCCGCCGCGCGGAAGTGACCAAGAACGGCCAGGCCCTCGAGCTCTCGGCGCGCGAGTTCAAGCTGCTGCGCTACTTCATCGAGCATCGCGGCGCCGCGCTCACGAGAGACGAGCTGCTCAACGAGGTGTGGGGCTACAACGCGATGCCGTCGACGCGCACCGTCGACGTGCACGTCGCCTGGCTGCGACAGAAGCTCGAAGACAATCCCCGCCATCCGGAATACATCCACACGGTCCACGGGCTCGGATATAAGTTCGTCGGATAGGACACCTGAACCGCATCTGCATCTTCTGCGGATCGAGTGACGGCAACCGGCCCGAATACCGCGACGCGGCCATCGAGCTGGCGCGCGAGGTCGCCGCACGCGGCATCGGGCTCGTGTTCGGCGGAGGCGCCATCGGGCTGATGGGCGCCATCGCGGATGCCGCGCTCGCGGCAGGAGGCCACGTCATCGGCGTCATCCCGCACGCGCTCGTCGCGCGCGAGCTCGCCCACCTCCGCGTCCCCGACCTGCGCGTCGTCGCCTCGATGCACGAGCGCAAGGCGATGATGGCCGAGCTCTCGGACGCCTTCGTCGCCGCGCCGGGGGGCTTCGGCACGTTCGAGGAGCTCTGCGAGGTGATCACCTGGTCGCAGCTCGGGCTCCATCGCAAGCGCTGCGGGCTGCTGAACGTCCTCGGGTTCTACGATCCGCTTCTCGATCTCTTCGATCGCGCGATGAGGGAAGGCTTCATCAAGGCGGCGAGCCGGCAGATCGTGGTGAGCGACGCCAGCGCGCCGGCGCTGCTCGACCGGCTGGCGGCGCCCATGCCAGACCCGGAACCGGCGTGGATTCGCACGCCGGCACAGACCTGACCCGAGGACAAGTCCGCAAAAGAGGGCGATCCGGCCTCGGGAATTTCCGATATCCTGCGCAAAACCGGGGGTTTCTCAGGCACAGCCCTTGCCTCCTGGCAGGGAGGGAGCACGACTGAGATGGAAATCACCAGGGCGGCGGTTGGACTCGTGGCAGCGGCATGCTTGACGGCCGGGGCGGCCGGGAGCTACCTGCTGACACGGAGCGCGGTGCCCGCGTCCACCCAGGCTGCGTCGGTAAGTCAGGATGCCTCGACGATCGAGGCCGTCGAGCAGTCCGAGGCGGTCGTGACCGACAGCGGGCCGGTTGCGGGGCCGAGTTCGGCGACACCGGCGCGGCCCGGCGGTCGCGCCGCGGCAGTCGCGAAACCGTCGCCCGTTTCGCCCCGCAAATCCGGCGCGCCGGTCGAGAAGGCCGCGCCCGCACCGCCTCCGGCTGAACCCGCCACCGACGTCGTGTCGATTGCCCCGGCGCCGATCGAATCGGCGCGGTCGGCCGAGATCGAGCTGCCGCACCCCGTCGAACTGCCAGCGGTCGAGTACGAGGATCTCGTGGTGGCGGGCGACGCGGTGATCGGGCTGCAGGTCGAGACGGCCGTGAGCAGCGAGACCGCGCGGGTCGAAGACGAAGTTATCGCGCGGGTGACGCGCGATGTAAAGGTCGGCGACCGGGTCGCGATTCCCGCCGGCTCGAAGGCGCGCGGGCAGGTGGTCCTCGTCGAACGCGGCGGGAAGATGCGCGATCGCGCGCGGCTCGGGGTCCGTTTCACGTCGATCGTGCTGGCAGACGGCGCGCTGCCGATTCAGACGGAGCCGATCTACCGTGAAGGCGACTCCCCCGGACGCGAGAGCACGACCAAGATTGGCGTCGGCGCGATTGGAGGCGCCATCCTCGGCGGCATCTTCGGGGGCGCCAAAGGCGCGGCCATCGGCGGCTCGATTGGCGCAGGCGCAGGCTCGGCGGCGGTGATGACGGGCGGGCGAAATCCCGCGACGCTCTCGCCGGGCGCGTCGATCACGATTCAGCTGCGCGAGCCGGCGAAGGTGACGGTGGAGAGGTAGACGTCGGGGCCCGGGACTCGGGGCTCGACGTTCGGGAGTTCAGGCCTCACAGGTTCGGTTGGGCTGGCGATAGTCCAGGGCGGAGTTCTCGGGTAGACTCCGCCCATGAAACTCCTCAGCCTCCTCACCGCGTTCGTTCTGGTCGCCGCGAGCTGGGCTCAGGCCCAGGTTCAGAAAAAAGACATCGAGGGCATTCGCAACTACTCCCGTGTCGACGCCAGCGTCGGCTGCGGCGGGCAGGTCAACCCCGCGGCCATGAAGGCGCTCAAGACGGAAGGGTATGTGTCGGTCGTCAACCTTCGCGAGGCCACCGAAGCGGGCGCCGACGTCGACGCCGGGCGCGCCGCTGCCCAGGCGGCCGGGCTCAAGTACATCCACCTGCCGTTCAATGCCGCGTCCCCCGACCCGAAAGTCGTGGACAGCTTTCTCGCCGCCGTGGGCGACACCAGCAACCAGCCGGTGTTCATCCACTGTGGATCGGCAAACCGCGTCGGCGGTCTGTGGATGATCAAGCGCGCGCTTCGCGACGGCTGGCCGATCGAGAAGGCGCAGGCGGAAGGCGAAGCGATCGGGCTTCGCGACCCGAAGCTCACCGCCTTCGCGACCGACTACATCAAGACGCATCGCAAATAGCCACGACTCGGGATCCGGGGCTCGGGGTCCGGGACTCGGGAGTGGTTCCAGGACGCCCCGACGTCGAAGCGCGTTTTCGAGTCCCGGGCCCCGAGTCCCGAATCCCGACATGGATCGCTCAGAGTTCCGCCATCACGGCCACGCGCTCGTCGACTGGATCGCCGACTACCTCGCGGGCTCCGAACGCTACCCGGTGCTGGCGCGCGTGGCGCCGGGCGAGCTGCGCGACGCCCTGCCTGCGACTGCGCCCGAGCGCGGAGAGTCGTTCGACGTCATCTTCCGCGACTTCGAGCGCCTCGTCGTGCCGGCGCTGACGCACTGGAACCATCCCGGATTCTTCGGCTACTTCGCGATCACCGCGAGCGCGTCGGGCGTGCTCGCCGAGTTCCTCTCGGCCGCGCTCAATCAGCAGGCGATGCTGTGGCGGACGTCGCCGGCCGCGACCGAGCTCGAGTCGGTCACCCTCGACTGGCTGCGGTCGCTGCTCGGACTGCCGCCGACGTTCGAGGGCGTCATCTACGACACCGCGTCGATCTCGACGCTGCACGCGCTCGCCGCCGCGCGCGAGGTGGCGGTGCCGGGCGTCCGCGAAGCGGGCCTCTCCGGACGCGGGCGGCTCTGCATCTATTGCTCCGAACACGCGCACTCGTCGGTCGACAAGGCGGCCATCCTTCTCGGTCTCGGCCATCAGGCCGTGCGGCCGGTACCAGGGGACGACCGATTCCAACTGCGCGTGGATGCGCTCAGGTCGGCCCTCGACCGCGACGCCGCTGACGGCGTGACCCCGGTCGCTGTCGTGGCCACGATCGGGACGACGGCGACCACGAGCGTCGATCCGGTCGCCGACATCGCCGCCGTGTGCCGCGATCGCGGCATCTGGCTGCACGTCGACGCGGCGTACGCCGGCGTCACCGCGATGCTGCCCGGCCAGCGCGCGCACTTCGCGGGCTGGGATCTCGCCGACTCCATCGTCGTCAATCCGCACAAGTGGCTGTTCGTGCCGTTCGATCTGAGCGCGTTCTACTGCCGGCGGATGGATGTCGTGCGGCGCACGTTCGCGCTGGCGCCCGACTTCCTGCAGACACCGGAGGCGTCGCGCGGCGTGAAGAACCTGATGGATACCGGAATTCAGCTCGGTCGCCGGTTCCGGGCGTTGAAGCTGTGGATGGTGCTGCGCCACTTCGGCGCCGAGCGCATCCGGGAGACCCTTGCGCGCCACATGTCTCTGGCGCGGCGGTTCGCAGAATGGGTGGACGCCGACCCAGACTTCGAGCGCGTCGCACCGGTGCCCTTCAGCGTCGTCTGCTTTCGCGCACGGCCCTCGCGCGGGGTTGCTCCGGCCGAGCTCGACGCGTTCAACGAGCGGCTGCTCGACGCCGTCAACGCATCCGGCGACGCGTTTCTCTCGCACACACGCCTGAACGATCGCTTCGTGCTCCGGCTCGCCATCGGACATCTCCGCACGTCGGATGAGCACGTTTCTCGCGCGTGGGAATTGCTGCGCGAGCATGCGGCGTCGCTCGCCGGCCGGGCACACCAGCCGTCTCCTCTCTGATCAGCTGTCGCCGGAACGCCCCTTGCTAAGGCTCGCTCGTCGAGCTGGCGCATGGCGTGCCGACTCGTTGTCCCTGGACGGGACCGACATGAAGAAGTCCGCGATCGTCCTGGCGCTCGTGACCCTGCTCGCACCCGCGTCTGCGCGTGCCGACTGGCTGTTTACACCGAATATCGGCTTCACCTTCGGCGGCGACGCCGCCGATCGGGAACACCTCACCTACGGCGCTTCCATCGGCTGGATGGGCGGAGGTATCTTCGGGTTCGAAGCTGACCTGCATTACACACCTGAGTTCTTCGAGCCACACGACAGTGACATCGATTTCATCGATGACAGCAACGTCCTGACCTTCATGGGCAACGCCATCATCGGCATCCCGATCGGCGGTCAGCACGGCGGCGGGTTTCGTCCGTTCGGCATAGCCGGAGTCGGGTTGATCCAGGGCGAGCTCAGGAGCGTCGAGGAGGCGCTGGACATCGACAACAACGAGTTCGGCTTCAACCTCGGCGTCGGAGCGATGGGCTTCTTCAACGACCACGTCGGGTTCCGCGGCGACCTTCGCTACGTCCGGTCCTTCACCGAGTTCGATCTCGATATCGAGGATGTAGAGGACATCGAGGCGCTCAGGGACATCGGGGCGGGCGACTTCGATTTCTGGCGCGCCAGTATCGGGGTGACGCTCCGGTGGTAGGGTGGGCGATTCTCGAATTCTTCGAGCACCTTCCGAGAGCCTTCTCGATTCACCCCGAAACCCGCTGAATCCAGCGAGTTCGGGGTTCGAGGCTCTGGGCTGACAGTCCAGGGCCGTTCCGACGGCCGGCGAGTTCGCCGGCTCTTCACGCCGCTCGACCGTTGACACTCCTTGCGGCCCTGAATGATACTTGAGGGTCGTCCGTGCGGTGATTTCCACGACTTGATGGGCCGCACGTGCCGGGGCACTCCCGGCATATCTGTCTAAGTCGCAGACGGCCCGCGACCTCGCGGGCTTTTTTTTGGAGTGTTATGGACAAGTACATCTTCTCCTCGGAGTCGGTCGGCGAGGGGCATCCCGACAAGGTAGCCGATACGATTTCCGACGCGGTGCTCGACGCGTGCCTTGCTGGTGACAAGTACAGCCGCGTCGCGTGCGAGACCTTCGTGAAGTCGAACGTCGTGGTGATCGGCGGCGAGATCACGACCAAGACCAAGCTCGATTTCGAGACCATCGCGCGGAAGGCCATCCGCGAAATCGGCTACGTCAACGACGACGACGTGTTTCATGCCGACAAGGTGTTCATCAACCTGCTGGTCACGCAGCAGTCGCCGGACATCTCCCAGGGCGTGGACGCTCGCAAGGCCGTGGGGAAGAAGACGGCGAAGCAGGGTGCGGGCGACCAGGGCCTGATGTTCGGCTACGCCAGCAACGAGACGCACGAGCTGATGCCGGCGCCGATCATGTTCGCGCA
>Ga0075428_100003020_pt1 | contig 18367 bp, 17 predicted proteins | sample RhiMetdeltSRZDD2_FD_75291 | JGI IMG/M metagenome (GOLD analysis project Ga0075428, IMG submission 75291) | Populus rhizosphere microbial communities from Tennessee, USA - Rhizosphere MetaG P. deltoides SRZDD2 | ecosystem: Host-associated > Plants > Roots > Rhizosphere > Soil | place: USA... | reverse complement strand
ATCCAGAACTTTTTCGAGGGCTTTGCCGACCTTTTCTGCTGCATTCCCGTAGGACTTTAGACTTCTCGCCTTTCTAGCACAGAGCTCGAATACACGTGCAGCCGCAAGCTCGGCGGCCGCCGCTTCCGCCCTAGCGACTACGAGGGCACCCACCGCCACTTCGTCGCCCGGCATCGGAGTGAAGAGGATAACAACACACAGCGCCTCCAGCCAAGGAAAAGGAGCCTGCTCGGCGAACGGGTCATATGGCGGGGGCGGCCGTCCTGTCCGGAAAGTCAGTCGAGCGAGATCGGGCTCGAATTGGCCACTGGGACGGCGACGGCAGTGGAATTCGCCCGGCGCGTTCTCGCCGACCGGACAGACTCGTGGCGCGAATCGGAGCGCAGGCTCGTAGCTTTGCAGAAGGAATAAGGCCGTCAGCCCACGCGGCGATGGCTGCGCAGCAGCCCGCCGAGTCGCTCGTCGACGACCACGTCGCCGTCCATGGGCGGCTCGGAGGTGCTCGCGGTGAGCACCCTGTTGCCGAGTCCTTGGTGTGGACGCAGGTCACTGGGATCCGCTCAACGGCCCGACGTCCGCGGCCGGGCTGCGCTCGTCGACGTCGACGATTTCGAACTCGCGTGGTGCAGCCCTGGTCCCGCTGCAACGGCTGGTCGGCGGCTGCTTCCTCACTTCCAGATCTCCCACCACTTGACGTCAATCCGGTCGAACGCCCTCTTGGCCGGTGGAACAGCGATGTCCCGGAACCGTCGGAGATACCTGCGGAGATACCTGCGGAGATAACGACGATCCCTCCTGGAGCATCTGGGAAATGCCTCCAACGTATTGGCTATGTTCAGCGTCAACAAGTCCTGGAACTGGCTTTGTGTGAGCCCGAGCCACTCGTTAGTCAAGCGATACTGGATTCTGAACTCACCTTGCCGTCCCGGGTTATCGTATAACGTTTCACGCCGTATCATGCAGAACAACCATGCCAACCATTCCGCCTCCTCTCCAATCAACTGCTGCACTTCGTTCCGCATGGTGAGCGGTACAGCCTGCGGTTCATAATACTCAGTGCCATACACCGAATGGAACAAACCCGCGTCACAGAGCGCGGGTCGCGCCTCCCACTCGACCAACAACTGCCGAGTACCGAGCAGGTGGTCTAACAAACCCCGGTCGGAATGCGGCATTCCCTCCGTGTTTGCTTTGCGCAAGAACCGAAGGCGCTTCTCTAGTTGTTCGTCCATATCGAGTGCTACAGCCGCCTGACGTCTTTGCCCGTCAGGCGCGAGGGCACGTCCCCCGCTGCGAGGATCAAGATCCTAGCGGCTCGGGGCGCGACGTGAGCGAGCTGATGGCGCTGCTCGATCGGGCATCGAGGGCGGAGGGCGACGAGCGGGAGGAGGCGATCGAGCGGGTGTGCGCGATGGCGGCCGAGGGGCGCATTCCCTGACCTGCTGCGTGTTGTTGTCGTTGGCCCGACGCAGGATCTTCGCGACTACAAGGACACGTCGTTCTCGTAGCAGGCCGAGCGTGGGCACGGGCCACGTCTTTGCAGTGCTCGGCGTGTCGCTGCTCATGCGACCTGCCTCGACAGCCGAGGACCAAACCTTACGGGACCATGGTCGCACAACGAGACTGTGTCGCAGACTTTGCGCGCCGACGAAAACGCGTGGGCTAAACTGGCGCATGCCCCCCAGGAAGCGCGAGCCAGACAAGCACAGGACCTCCCCGCAAATCCCTGAGAGCGTTCGCCACAATCAGGAACGGCTGCGGGCGCAGCTGCAGGCGCATTTTGAAGTGGCCTGGGTCCAGTGGTCGGAAGCGATGAAGGACGTGGACCCTCGCACGATGCTGCTGCTGCGGGCCGCGTTTCAAGCCGGTTACGAAGCTCGGCAGTAGGTAGCTCGCCCGCGATGGCAACCTGCGGCGGAACCTGGGATGACGCCGGGTACCACAAGCAGCATCCGCTCTCGGGCTGGTGGGAGACGGTAGACGAGCGCGCCAGGGCGCCATCGACCGCGAGTCTGCGAAGATCCTCGTCGACTTGATCACCGCCGCATCAAGGCCATCGAGGCGACCGAGTTCGAGGCACGGCTCACGGAGTTGGAGAAGACCGCCGCCACCGTCGACCTGCCTGGTTCGCGCACCATGCGGCGGCTCTGACGATACTCCCCGCGGTCACTGCACCACGAATGCGACCCCGGCAGTGCCCGCAAGACCCAACGCCCCGACGCCGGCGTCCAGCACGAACCATTGGCCGACAAACTCGACCCCGGCCAAGGCTGGCGAGAAGGGAATCGGGATGCCCTGCGACGCTGCGCCGATGGCGTTCGTCGGCTGCAGCAGCAGCACTTGCGGATCGACAAGCAGTTCGCACCCCGGTGCGCCGATCCCCTGCAGGCTGATGGGTAGCGCGCCGAGCGACGCAGAGAAGTAGCGACTGTTGCCGAATGCGAGCAGCGCGAATGAATTCGCCGGGGCAAAGCCCAGACCCAGCGCGAACCCGAGGTTGCCCTGCACGGGCAGACTGTTCGGGAACCAGTCGGTTGCCGCACCGAGGCCGCAGCCCGCACCGAACGGCGTCACCGATGCTGTCGGCGCGACACCGATCCCGAAGTCGACGATGCTGGTGCCGGACACCCACACCGGCCCGCTCGGCACCAACTCGCTCCACAACTGCGTTGCGTCAGCCCACACCAGCGTACCGAACCGGGTATAGCCGACCGCCACGATCGGTCCGAGCCCCGTCGGCGTCGTGGCAATCACGGCCCCGGTGGCGATGTCGATGCGCACGAGGTCGCCGTTTTGCAATCCGAGGCACAGTTCCGGTGCAACCGGCGACACGGCGATCGCGAGCACACCGACGTAGTTGCCGACCACGCGCTGGGTCGCCGTCGCGGTGTCGTATTCGACCAGCGGCGCCGGTGCGACAGAGGAGCTCGCCGCCCACACGCGGCTGCCAAGTACCGCGAGGTCGACTGCGTTCGACAGGGGGAAGAGCACTGCAGGTGACCCGAGGCCCGGCGTGCGGCCGCACCACTCGACATTGCCCTGACGCACACGGAAGAAGTGCGTCGCGCCGATCTCGATACGAGCTCCCGGCGTCTGGAACCACGGCCCCCAGGTCGACTGCCCGATGGCGCCGAGCAACCCGACCTGGGTCCGCCATGTACCGGGCAAGGTGGTCGTGCTTGCCTCGAAGTAGAAGAAGTCGGGCGCCACGGGATCGACGGCGACGCTGGCCGGCGACGGCAGCATGAAGACGCTCTGGTTTCGCACCGACGCCGAGCCGCCGCCAAGCGCATCGACGATGTGGTAGTTAGAGGCGTTCAAGGTGGTCGTCGATTCGAGCACCAGGATCGAGTTGGTCGGGATCTGCGCCGCGACGGCGAGCGGTAGCAGCATGCTGACGAGTAGGGTGCGCATGAGGGCATGAACACGAAGAGATGCCGGGGGCGGCGGGGAATCCTACCTCTTCGAAGGTCGGCGTGGTGGCGATGGCAGCTTGGTGACGGGCACCATGTTCGCGTTGCAGGGCACCGGAGGGTCTCCCGGATCAAGAGCAGCGTAGGTGCTCCACCAACCAGCGCCGCTCGGCGTCACGTTGCCAAACCTCAGCAACGCCGCGAGCTTCTCGTCACCGTGGCAGGACCAGGATGCGCGGTCGCATTGTCCGAGCAGATGCGTCGTCTTCGAGTTCGTCCTGCTTCTTCGCGGCGCGCGTCAAGTTCGCGATCTCTTCGCGCAGCCGCTGCTCCTCCATGAGCATCCAGTCGTCGCTTATCGCCTTGTCCTCACTCGCCTTCGCCTCCACCTTGCCGCTGTCGATCGCGATCGTGCCCATCTTGACCAGCTTGGCTTCGCGCGCGATCTCGACGACCTGCACGAAGGCGCGGTAGAACTCGTCGGGGCATTCTTCGCGGAAGCGGCTGATCGTGCGATGGTCGGGCTCGTGGCCCGCAGCGAGGACTCGAAAGGCAATACTCACCTTGATATTGGCCGCGATGCGACGCGAAGAAGAGGTGCCCGTGCAGTACGCGTAGATCAGCAGCCGCAGCATCACTCGCGGCGGGCACGGCATCTCGTCCTTGCCGCATGGGAGGTCACCGAGCAATTTGTCGATATCCAGGGACTCGACCGCATCATGAACAAACCACGCCAGGTGCCCACTTGGCAACCAGTCACCCTCCGATGACGGCAGCGGCGGACTCTGGCCGGGGTTCTTGGACTTTCGGAGCTGAACCATGCAGTCTCTCTAGGCACACGGGACGTAGACTCGATGAAGCTCTTGCCAAAGATTGGATTGTCCTAACTACGAAATCACCATCGACAGGTAACTGATCGCAGCCAAGCGCGAGCTGGCATACCCCGCCGCGCGTGAAGGCAGCGCAAAGCGTCGCGCTCGGCAACAGCCGGGGCATGCGACGGACATGACTCAAAACCGCGCGTCGCGGCATCGTTCCCCGGATCCGGCCAGACCCGACGCCCAGGATGGCACACGTGCCCCGATGTCGACTCGGCTCGACCAGGAAGGCGCCCGGACTTCTTCTCGGGTCGCGAACTCGTCGCGGAATGGATAAGCCAACCTCCTCAGCCGCAGCCTGCTGTCTTCTTGTATGCCACACACAGGTCGAGAAGTCCCTTCGTCGCCTTCCCGTAGAGCAGCAGGTTCGCTAGGACCGGCGCTGGGGCTCCAAACCGGCGCCGGTCCGCTTTGAAGCGCCGCGAGCGCAAGCACGTCTACGACCGCGTCGCGGGCATGCTCGCGGTCTGCTCGGATCGACCGCGCGAACGGTCCCTGGCCCTGGCCCGAGTCCGCGGCTGATGCAAGGCCCGATGCGGGCTCACTTGCGCAGCCTGCGCCAACCAACATCCGTCGACTCGGGTGCGGGTCTGTGCCCGCCGTCGTCCGCCGCGAACCGCATTCTTTCGACCACCGAGCTGCGTAGGTGACGTCAGGAGAGCCTCTTTTCGGGATGCCCCGTTCCCTTCGTGATCAACTGAAACAAGCTGCTGTTGACATACATCCCCCATGCGCCGGAACAACCGTCATAGCATTCGATGGCAGGCACCAGGCCGACGTGGGTGAAGCGGAGTTCGGTCTTGTCGCCTTTCCTGGTGATCTCGAACACGATGTCGGTGCCGTTCCACTCGGACTTGTCCTTGACGAAGTCGAGGCGCGACTGCGTGACATGCCAGACGACCTTCTGGCCCGGCAGCATTTCGGTGATCTCCTGGGTGCTGCAGTGAAGGTCCCTGTGGTGGAACTTGAACTCCGAGCCAAGCCTGTCGGTGTCGCCCTCGATCTCCTCCGACCACCACCCGCGGACGTTGTTGACGGCGGCAAAGACCTCTTCGGGAGATTCGTCCACCACGAGCGACGTAGTGAAGTCCCGCCTGCTCATTTGACGCGCCTTCTCGACGACCTTCTCCAGTGGGTTTGGCTGACCCTTGCCCGTCGTGATCAGGCTCCGCAGGCTCCTGCCGACGTACGAGCCCCACGCCTCCGAGCACACGCCATAGCATTCGTACTCCGGCACGAGCCCCACCTGCGTGAAGCGGACCTCTGTCTTGCCATCCTTCTTCGCGATCTCGAACACGATGTCGTTGCCGGTCCACTCGGTCTTGTCTTTGACGAAGTTGAAGTGGTTGTCCAGCACGTGCCACACCACTTTCTTGCCGGGCACGAACTCGGTGATCTGGAACGCCGTACGGTGTACGTCCTTGAAGCGGTACTTGAATTCGGCGCCCGGCTTGTCGGTGTCGCCGTCGATCTGCTGTGACCACCATCCACGAACGTTGTTGATGGCAGCGAACACTTCCTCAGGGGTTTGGTCCACAGAGAAGGTCGTGGTGAAGTTCTTGTCGTTCATCGGTGTCTCCAGGTTTGGGTTTCAGAATCTGCCAGATCCGGTCGTCGACTCTTCGAGGATCGGTTGGCGGGCACAGGGCCGGCCTTGCTGTGGCAGCCAGAGACCGCCGGCAGCGCAGGCAAAGACGAGCACACGAAGAGAAGTGCGGTGTTCATGGATCATGCCTTGACGGGCTCGCGTGCTGCGATCCCCGCGAACTGGCGCTCGAGCGCTTTGAGCGCACCGTTGCGCCAAGCCTCCGCCAGGGACGCGGACATGGGATCCGGAAAGATGTCCTCCTCCCCTTTCTCCACTCCGTCGAAGATGGCTTTCGCAACGGACTCCGGAGAGGCCTTCGGTGCGTCGAAGCCGCGGGACATGTCCGTGTCCACGGGGCCGGGCATGACGACGTGCACCTTCACCCCCTCTCTTGCCAAGAGAGCTCGCAGCGATTGGGACAGCGAGAACGCTGCCGCCTTCGAGATCGAATAGGCCGGGATGATCGGCAGCGGAGCAAGGGCCGACACCGACAGGACGTTGACGATGGCTCCACGAGACCGGGTCAGCAACGGCAGGAAGGCGCGAGTCACGGCGTGAGTGCCGAAGAGATTGACGGCGAGGTGCCGTTCGATCGCGGCACGACCGCTGAGGTCGTCGAATGCTGCCAAGCCGGCGTTGTTGACGAGAACGTCGAGGGACTCGACTCCTGCGACCGCTCCCCGGATCTGTGCACTGCTGGTCACGTCGAGGGTCACGGGCGTGACCCGCCGGTCGGCGTGGGTCAAGGACTGGCGCGTGCCGGCGTAGACGCGCTTCGCGCCTCTCCTCAGGGCTTCTTCGACCAGCGCCTTCCCGATACCGCGATTGGCCCCAGTCACGAAAACTGATCTGTCTGCGAGATTCATGTTGTCTCCTTGCCAAGCTCCTTGGGTCTGGTCTCTGTCGAGTGTGTTCACCCCTTTGGTGTCCGACGGGCCGCGCCTTCGACAGCAATCCCTGAAGTTTCTGCTCCCCCCAGGCTGCGCCGGCAAGCCGGGGTCAGCAGTCGAAGGATCCGTGGCTACCCGCGCCGCGCGATCAGGAACTGCCGCACCGCCGGGTCTTCGGCCAGACCGATTGCGCAATCGAATGCCTCGGGTGCACGCGCGTCCCCGATGCGATGCAACAGGTGCGCCCTCGCCGCCCAGTAGGGTTGGTAGGCGGAGACCGCCGCGGGGTCGATCTGGTCGAGCAGTTCGACCCCGGCCGCGGGACCCTGCACTTCCGCAACCGCCACAGCGCGACCGACGAGTGCGCCGAGTGCCGGCGCGATCCGGATGAGCTCGCCATAGAACGTCGCGATCGCCTGCCAGTCCGTATTCCCGGTGGACGCGCGTTCGGCGTGCACGGACTGGATCGCGGCCTCGAGCTGGAACCTGCCGGATCGGCCGGCGCGCGCGGCGGCGTGCAGCTGCGCTTCGGCCTCGGTGACCATCTCGCGCGACCACAGCTTCGGGTCCTGCTCCGAGAGCGGCACGTAGCGTCCGTCGGCCGTTCGCCGCGCGGGGCGCCGAGCCTCGCAGTGCAGGACCAGCGCCAGCAGGCCACGCACTTCGGGCTCGCCGGGCAGCAGGTCGGCCAGCATGCGCGCGAGGCAGATCGCTTCGTCGGCGAGCCCGCGGCCGCGCGGATCCACACCGGCCGCCGCCTCCCAGCCGCTGCCGTAGACCGCGTAGATCGCGTCGAGCACGGCATCGAGGCGTTCCGGGATCTGGTGCGGCTCGGGCACCTCGAACGAGATCGCGGCGTCCCGGATCTTCGCCTTCGCCCGCACGAGCCGCTGGCCCATCGCCGTCGGCGAGACGAGGAAGGCACGGGCGATTGCTGCCGCGTCGAGGCCGAGCACGGCCTGCAGGAGCAGCGGCGTGCGAACCGCGACATCGATCGCCGGGTGCGCACACGTGAACATCAGGCGCAGGCGCTCGTCAGGGAAGTCGTTACCGACCGCCACCCTCTCGGCGCGTTCGACGAGCAGTTCCAGGGCGTGCGCATGCACGGCTTCGCTGCGCCGTTCGTGGCGGTGTTTCGCGCCGAGCCGATTGCGAGCGGCGGTGAGCAGCCACGCCTCGGGCTTGTCGGGCAAGCCGTCGCGCGGCCACGTCGCGAGTGCCGCCGCGAACGCATCGCCCAGTGCATCCTCGGCCGCGGCGACGTCGCGCAAACGCGACGCGAGGTAGGCAACGAGGCGACCGTACGAGTCGCGTGCAACCGCCTCGACGGTTCGCCGGACCTCGTCCATCAGGTAACGACCATCTCGCGGATCTCTGGCGCGATCGGGCGGACTTCGACGGCTCCCGTTGCTGCCGCCGGGCAGCGCGCGGCGCATTCGAGGGCGGCGTCGAGCGACGGTAGTTCGAGCACCATGTAGCCGCCCAGTTGCTCCTTGGTGTCCGCGTACGGGCCGTCCTGCACGTGGCGGCGGCCACCCTTCAGGCGAACGGTCGTCGCACTGGCGGTCGGCAACAGCGCGTCGCCTCCGACGTACGCGCCGGCGTCCACCAGCGACCGGTGGTAGGCGCGCCACGCGGCGATGTAGGGCTGCAACCTGTCGCCGGTACGGGAATCGAAATCGTTGGGGGACTCGTAGATCAGGAGCATGTACTTCACGACGTCACCTTGTCCGCGCGCCGGTCTAGCTGCACGCGCGCAGAGTAGATGTACCGCGGGCGGCGATTTCGACAGGAACTCGGGGTCGGCTTGCAGGACTTCTCGAGCCCACGTCGCGGCCGGGGCAAGCCCGGGGCGTGCCAGGTGCGAGGGTCGGCGGAGGTGCCGGTGCTCGCGGCGGTCTCCCCCTCCCGGTGACGGCGTATTCGCAGCCCGGCGCACAGTTGGATCCGACGGCGCCGATGCCGCGATGGGGCTGGGGCGTGCCGGGCGGTCCGTACACCCGAAGTAGCCGCGCGAAAAAAACTGGCCCACGGCTTGACGAACGGCCTATGGTTGTATATAGCACTAAGCATGCGAGCCGAACTTCCGTCCGCCGCTCAAGTCTTCCGGGCGATCCCGTGCTTCCTCGGCCGGCTGCTCGTCGCGGCCCGGGCCATGACCCGGCTCTACAACGACGAGATGCGCGCGGTCTCGCTCGAGATCACGCAGTTCTCGATCCTGCAGCTGCTCCAGCAGCTCGGCCCGATGACGCAGAACCAGCTCGGCGAGCGGCTGGCCGCCAGCAAGACCACCGTGAGCCGCAACGTCGGCCTGCTCGAGAAGCACGGCTGGGTGTCCGTCGAGGTAGGCGAGGATCGTCGCGCGAAGGTGTTGTCGCTCAGCAACCGGGGCCGGCTGCTGCTCGAGAAGGCCGAGCCGCTCTGGGAGCGCGCGCAGGCGCGCTTCCGCGCGGAGATCTCCGGGGCGCAACTCCGCGCGCTCCAGGACCTGCTGCCGACCGTCGCCGAGGCGGCGCTGCGGGCATGACGCGTTCTCCACGACCACATAGTTGTATCTAGCACCATAACCACGAGCCGGAACATGATCTTCGTCGCGCTGCGGATGCTGACCTTCGACACCGCCAAGTACCTGGGACTGATCTTCACAATCGCGTTCTCGACGTTCCTGATCTCGCAACAGGCCTCGGTCTTCGCGAGCCTGATGACGCGGACGACCAGCCAGATCCGCGATGCGGTCGACGCTCGCGTCTGGGTCGCCCATCAAGAACACCGCTACATCGACGAGATCCGGCCGCTGCCGGAGAGCGCCCTCACCGAGGTCCGCGGCGTCGACGGCGTGCAATGGGCGGTGCGGGTCTACCGCGGCCTGTCGCGCGTCAAGGCCTCGGACGGAACGTTCCGCTCGGCGATCACGATGGGCGTCGACGACGCGACGCTGGTCGGATTGCCGCGCAAGATGGTGCTCGGCGATCTCGAATCGCTGCGCGAACCCGACGCGGTGTTCCTCGATCGATTCGGCTACAGCTACTTCTTCCCGGGCCAGCCGTTCCGGCTCGGCGGCATCCTCGAGATGAACGACCGGCGGGCGCGCATCGCCGGCATCACGGATGCGTCGGCCCCGTTCGTCACGTTCCCCGTCGTCTACACGCGCTACTCGTGCGCGCTCACGTTCGCGGGCCAGGAGCGCAACACGCTGTCGATGGTGCTCGCCGAGCCGGAGCCCGGGCTCGAACCGCGCGACCTCGCGCGCCGGATCCACCAGACGACCGGCTTGACCGCGATGGCCGCCGACGACTTCGGCTGGCAGACCATCTGGTTCTACATCAAGAACACCGGCATCCCGGTCAACTTCGGCGTGATCATCCTGGTCGGCCTCCTGGTCGGCGTCGTCGTCGCCGCGCAGACGCTCTACTTGTTCACGCTCGACAACCTCAAGCAGTACGGAGCGCTCAAGGCGATCGGCGTCACCAACCGGGTGATCACGGGGATGGTGCTGCTGCAGTCGGCGGTCGTCGGCGCGATCGGCTACGGCTTCGGCGCGGCGATGTGCGCGTCGTTCTTCTACTTCACGCGCAACGTGCCGCACCTGCGCGGCTTCATCACCCGGTTCGAGATCCTCGGCGGCACGGCGGTGCTGATGGCCCTGATCGTCGTGGGCGCCAGCCTGCTCAGCATCCGGCGCGTCGTCACGCTCGAACCCGCCGCCGTCTTCCGCGGCTAGCCATGGGAACCACTGCCATGACCACCTCCAGCTCCATCGCCATCTCCTGCGACAACGTCACCAAGCAGTTCGGCAACACGAACTCCGGCACGCTCGCGCTCCGCGGCGCCGACCTCGACGTGCCCTTCGGCGGCATCACGATGCTCGTCGGGCCCAGCGGGTGCGGCAAGACCACGCTGCTGTCGATCCTCGCCGGGCTCCTCGAGCCGACGTCCGGCAACCTCAGCGTGCTGGGCCAGTCGCCGAACGCACTCGACCGCGCGGAACAGGTGCTCTTCCGGCGCCGCAACATGGGGTTCATCTTCCAGCAGTACAACCTGCTGCCGTCGCTGACCGCGGCGGAGAACGCGGCGGTGCCGCTGCTCGCCGCCGGGGTTGCACGCAAGCAGGCCGTGGCGCGCGCGGCCGATGTCCTCGATCGCCTCGGCATGGCGCCAAAGCGCGCCTCGTTCCCGGCCCAGCTGTCGGGCGGCCAGCAGCAGCGGGTCGCGATCGCCCGAGCCCTGGTCCACGAGCCGCGCATCGTGCTCTGCGACGAACCCACGGCGGCGCTCGACGCCAAGAGCGGCCACGCCGTCATGGAGATGATGGCCGCCGTCGCGGTCGATCCGCAGCGCGCCGTGGTGCTCGTCACTCACGACAACCGCATCTTCGACTTCGCCGACCGGATCGTCCACATGGAGGACGGGCAGATCAGGCAGGTCGACGAGTCGCGAGACGCCCCTTCCCCATCCCCGCGAGTGCCCCAGGTCCAGTGATCCACCACCAGGAGTGAACATGTTCCACGCATCGACCTTGAACAGCATCGTCATCCCCGGGCTCGCCGTGCTCGCGCTCGGCTACGCCGCCTTCGCGACCGACGTGATGCGCCCGCGAGCGGAGAGGCTCGCGCCGCTGGCCGAGCCGCCGGCACGGCCGTTCTCGCACGCGGTCGCCGCCGTCGGCCTTGTCGAGCCGGACAGCGAACTCATCCGCGTCGGCCCGCGCGTTCCAGGCTGGGTCGAACGGGTTCACGTCCGCGCTGGCGAAAGCGTGACTGCGAACCAGGCCCTGTTCACTCTCGATGGCGTCGGCCTGCGCGCGGAACTGAGCCTGCGGCAGGAAGGCGTGGCGCTCGCCGAGGCCAGGCTCGAACGCCTGCGCGCCATGCCCAGGGCCGAGGACGTGACGATCGCGGGTGCGCGCGTCGCCGAGTCCAAGTCGCGGCTCGCCGACGCCACCGACGACCTGCGCTTCCTCGACAACGTCACCGACAAGCGCGCCATCCGCGAGGAGGAGCTGAGCCATCGTCGCGATGCCGTGGCGACCGCGGAGGCGGCGCTCGCCCACGAACAGGCACAGCTCGACAAGGTCCTCGCCGGGGCATGGAAGGAAGACCTCGCCGTCGCAGAACGCGAAGTCGCCCAAGCCAAGGCCAACGTCGCGCGCACCGCGGCCGACATCGAGCAGCTGACCGTGCGGGCGCCGATCGCCGGCGTGATCCTAAAGCTCGACGCTCGCGCGGGCCAGTACGCCGCCGCCGGCGAACTGTCGGAGCCACTGCTCGTGATGGGCAGCGCGCCGCCTTGGTGCGTGCGCGTGGACATCAACGAGGAGGACGCGCGCAAGGTGTCGCCCGCGTCGAAGGCGATCGCCATGCCGCGCGGTGATGCAGCGACCAGGCTCGAGATGGAGTTCGTCCGATTCGAGCCATACGTCGTGCCCAAGCGGGCACTCAGCGGTCATGCGACGGAGCGCGTCGACACGCGCGCGCTGCAGGCGATCTACCGACTGACGGACAGCGGCTCGCGGTTGTTCGTCGGTGAGCAGGTGGACGTCTACATCGAACGACTCGACGGCGCGAACGAGAACGTCGTGGAGTCGGTGGGCAAGTGATGGACCGATGGCAACTCAACGGAGGTGACCGATGCGATTCTTCTCACGTGTCGTGGCCCTGCTGAGCCTTGCGGGTTGCACGGTTGGTCCGGACTACGTGCAGCCGGAGGTGCACATGCCCGCTGGCTGGAACGCCACAGCGGACGGTGGTGCCGTGGCCGGCTCCCCGATCGTCGCGGATTGGTGGACCACGCTCGGCGATGCGCAACTCGTCGACCTGATCCGCCGCGCGGCGGACCGGAACCAGGACGTGCGCATCGCCGCAGCGCGCGTGCGCGAAGCGCGCGCCGGCCGGCGGATCGCGGGCGCCGATGCGCTGCCTTCTGTCGACGCCGCAACCGGCTATCAGGGCTACCGGCTCTCCGAGGACGGTCCGTTCGCGCGCAGCGCGCCGCCGGGCGCGAGCCGCGAGGGCGAGCTCTACCTGGCCGGCTTCGACGCGTCCTGGGAGATCGACGTCTTCGGCGCCGTGCGCCGGTCCGTCGAAGCCGCCGACGCGGATCTCGCCGCGGCCGCAGACCGTCGCCGCGACGTTCTCGTCAGTGTGCTCGCCGAGGTCGCGCGCAACTACGCCGAGCTGCGCGGCGCGCAGCGACGGCTCGAGATCGCGCGGCACAACCTCGACGTGCAGCGCAGCACGCTCGAACTGACGCGATCCGTGCGTGCCGCGGGCCGCGCGACCGACATCGAAGTGTTGCGGGCCGAAGCGTTCGTGACCGACACGGAAGCCATCGTGCCGGCCCTCGAGTTCGAGATCGCGCGCGCAACACACCGTCTCGGCGTGCTGCTCGGCGAGTCTCCAGGAGCGCTGCGGAACGACCTGGGCGCTGCCGCCATTCCGGCGCCGCCACCGCGCGTTCCGCTCGGTCTGCCGTCGCAGCTGCTCGAGCGGCGCCCGGACATCCGCGCGGCCGAGCGCGAACTCGCCGCCGCCACCGCCCGCGTCGGCGCGGCGACGGCGGATCTCTTCCCGCGGTTCTTCCTCACGGGCATCGCGGGGTTCCAGGGACGCAGCGGGGGCAGTCTCTTCGACGAAGAGAGCGCGTTCTGGACGCTGGGACCGTCCCTGCATTGGCCGCTGTTCCAGGGTGGTCGCATCCGCGCCAACATCGCCGCGCAGTCGGCTCGGGCCGAGGCGGCTGGTCTCCGCTACGAGCAGGCGGTGCTCCGGGCCCTCGAAGAGACCGAGACGGCGCTGGTCGGCTTCGGTCGCGAGCAGGATCGTCGCGACAAGCTCGAACACTCGCTCGCGTCGCTGCGCCAGGCTGTCGATCTGGCGCGGGAACGGTATCGCGCCGGCCTCGAGTCGTTCGAAGCCGTGCTCGACACCGAGCGTTCCATGCTCGCGACCGAGGAACGTCTGGCGCAGAGCGCGACCCTGGTGACCGTCCACCTGATCGCCCTCTACAAGGCCCTCGGCGGGGGGTGGAGCGAGTTCGAGGCTGCCGCCGAGCACGTCGTGGGCTGACGCCACTGCACACGCCAATCCGTAATCCGCGCCCCTGGAACCCGGCCACCAGCTCGACGGGAAGTGCCGGGTTTCGCCGACGCGTCCATGACGCGCTGAAGGCACGGCCCTGCTGCACAAGACATCGCCGAGTCGACCGGCCTCTTGCTCCGGCGGTGACCGCGGGCATGCAGTTGCTGATCGATCTCGAGATCGCGCGCGAGATCCCCAGCAAGCAATGGACGCGAGATCACGCGTTGACCATGCGGCTCTTCGACAAGGCCCGGAAGCAGCTGTACGAGCAGAAGCTGACGAAGTGACTCGGCGCCGGGTCAGCGCATCGCCTGCGGCGGCCGCCCTCAGCCCCGCGGGCCGCGGACCATCGCAACGTCCACGGCCTCGTGTCCAGCGGCCACGCTCAGAACCTGGTGGACGGCGTGAAGTGACACACCCCTATCCACCAGGAGACCGACTGTGACACCAGCAATCCCGCAGATCGATCGCGTGCTCTACACCGCGAAGGCGCACACCACGGGCGGCCGCGAAGGCGGATCATCGCGCACCGACGACGGCCGGCTGGACGTCAAGCTGACGATTCCAGGATTCCCTGGCACCGGCACCAATCCCGAGCAGCTGTTCGCGACCGGCTGGTCCGCCTGCTTCCTGTCCGCGATCAAGCTCGTCGCGGCCAGGTCAAAGCTCAGGCTGCCGCCTGACGCGGCCATCGACGCCGAGGTGGACCTGGGCATCGGCGCAAGCGGCCACGTGCTCCAGGCGCGCTTGAACGTTCAGCTGCCGGGGGTGGCGTCGGAGGTCGCCGAGAAGCTCGTCGAGGGTGCCCACCGGGAGTGTCCGTACTCGAAAGCGACGCGGGGCAACATCCACGTGGTGACCAACTGGAGCAACGCCGACGTCGCATCGCAGACGACCTGATCCCGGCTGCAGGCCACTGACGAAGGCCGCGGTAACGACCACACAAAACGGAGAAGCAACATGTCATCGACTTCGCACATGCGCGGCGCACGTTCCGACGATGCAGTGCCGGCACCCGCCTCGACTCGTGGGGAGCTCGGCCCCCCACCGCCACGGCAAGCCTGGGTGGCCCGCGGGCCGAAGCAGCCGCTCGTACGCGAGTCCGTGGATCTCGGCCCGCTCGGTGCCGACGAGGTCGAGGTCGCGGTGGAGCACTGTGGCCTGTGTCACTCCGACCTCTCCGTCCTCGAGAACGCGTGGGGTATCTCGCAGTACCCCGCCATCCTCGGCCACGAGGTGGTCGGGCGCGTCACAGCCGCGGGCGCCAACGCCAAGGGCATCCAGGTCGGGCAGCGCGTTGGCGTCGGCTGGATGTCGGCGAGCTGCATGCACTGCCGCCAGTGCTTGTCAGGGAACCAGCACCTCTGCCCGCACGTGCAGCTCACCATCGTCGGCCATCGCGGCGGCTTCGCGAGCCACGTCCGCGCGCATTGGGCCTGGACCCTGCCGCTACCCGAAGGCCTCGCCTTCGCCGACGCGGGTCCGCTGGTGTGCGGCGGAGTCACGGTGTTCGCGCCGCTCCACCGGTTCGCCAGCCCCACCGACCGGGTCGGCATCCTCGGCATCGGCGGCCTCGGCCACATGGCCGTGAAGTTCGCGGCCGCCTACGGCTGCGAGGTGACCGCGTTCACCTCCAGCGAGAGCAAGTTCGAGGAGGCCAGGGGTTTCGGCGCCCACCACGTGGTCGGAAGCCAGGACAGGGCTTCGCTCCGCAAGCTCGCCGGCACCTTCGACCTGCTGCTCAGCACCGTGAACGCAACGCTCGACTGGGACGCGCTGATCGGCACCCTCGCCCCGAAAGGCCGCCTGCACGTGGTCGGCGCGGTGCTGGAACCGCTCCCCATCGCCGCGTTCTCTCTGATCGGGCAGCAACGCTGCGTCTCGGGTTCGATGGCCGGACCGCCGGTGGCGATCGCGACCATGCTCGAGTTCGCCGCGCGCCACCGCATTGCGCCGCAGACCGAGCACTACCCCATGAGCCGGATCAACGAAGCGCTCGCACGGCTCGAATCCGGCCAGGCCCGCTACCGCATCGTGCTGGATGCGGACTTCTGAAGCGGAGTCCCCTGCGTGGCCGCGGACGGCGGGCTGTCCAGCGGCTCCGCTCAGGGAAGTGATGGCTGCTCGCCACGTTGCGGGCCAGCCGAGGCCGAATCCGGTCCGTGACTGAAAGCCATCCTCGCCCGCGCATTGGGCCGGGTGCTGGGTGGTTACCGTTCCCGTTGTCCCTCCAAGAATAGAGAGTCCCCCATGAAGACCTGGCTCCCGCTCCTCCCCCTTTCGCTCGTCGCCGCCACGCTGGCTGGCAACGCCGCGTTTCCTTCCGGCTCGGCAGCGTCCGCCGAGCTCGCCTGCTCCCGCGCGACCGGCGGTCCACCCGGACCGCTGCTCGACCCGGCCGACGCGGTGATCTGCCTGCTCGACCACCAGACGGGCCTTTTCCAGACAGTGAAGGACATCGCCGTCCGCGACCTGCGCGCCAACACCGTCGTGCTCGCCAAGGTCGGCGAACTGGCCAAAGTGCCGATCTTCACCACCGCGTCCGAACCCGCCGGCACCAACGGCCCGCTGATGAGCGAGCTCGCGCAGGCGGCGCCGAGCGCGAAGTACATCCCGCGCAAGGGCGAGATCAGTGCGTGGGACAACGAGGACTTCAAGAAGGCCGTGCAGGCGACCGGGCGCAAGACGCTGGTGATCGCCGGCGTCTGGACCAGCGTGTGCGTGCAGTTCCCGGCGCTGCAGGCGAAGGCCGATGGCTACAAGGTCTACGCGGTCATCGACTCGTCGGGTGACATGAGCCAGGCGGCGACCGACATGTCCGTCGCGCGGATGACGGCGGCCGGGATCGTGCCGGTCACGACCAACACGGTGCTCTGCGAGTTCCAGCGGACGTGGGCACGGCCCGACGCCGCCGCGTATGGCGCGCTCTACAGCGAGCTGGTGCCGAACTACCACGCCGTCGCCGAGAGCTACACGCGGGCGCAGGAAGCGGCGATGCAGAAGAAGTGATCGCGAACGGGCACGGCCCGCAAGGAGAGACCCATGCAGTTGTCTTCGCCGGTGTCGGAATCCGTGCTCGCGTGCCTATGTGCTCTGTGGTCCGCGGGCCCTTCGCTGCAGGCGCAGGCGCCCGCCGACCTCGTCGTCACGAACGCCAAGGTCGTGACGGTGGACGCCGGACGGCCGCTGGCCGCGGCGTTCGCGGTGCGCGACGGGAAGTTCGTGGCCGTTGGCGATGAAGCCGACGTGGCTCCGCATCGCGGCGACCAGACCCGCGTCATCGACGCGCAGGGCCGCACGATCGTCCCCGGCCTCGACGACTCGCACAGCCACGTGATCCGCCAGGGCCGGCTCTACAACCTCGAGCTGCGTTGGGACGGATTGGACTCGCTCGAGCGCGGGCTCGCGATGATCCGCGAGCAGGCGAGCCGCACGCCGAAGGGACAGTGGGTAGCCGTGGTCGGGGGCTGGTCGCCGCACCAGTTCCGCGAGCGGCGTCTGCCCACGGTCGCCGAGCTGAACGAGGCGGCGCCGGACACGCCGGTGCTCGTGCTGTTCCTCTACAGCCTCGGCATGCTCAACCGCGCAGGCGTCGAGGCCATGGGGCTCGGTCCCGAGACCAAGGCGCCGCCTGGCGGCCACTACGAGTTCGTGGCCGGTGGCGGCGCACTGCTGCACGCGGAGCCGCGGCCGACCATCCTCTACCAGGCCGTCGGCAGACTGCCGGCGATGTCGGCGGAGGAGCAGGCGAACTCGAGCCGGCACTGGTTCCGCGAGCTGAACCGCTTCGGCCTCACGAGCATGGTCGACGCGGGCGGCGGCGCCCACTTCTTCCCGCGGGACTATGCCGTCGCCGATGCGCTCGCGGAGCGGAACGAGATCCCGCTGCGCTTGTCGATGTTCCTGTTCGCGCAGACCGCCGGGTCCGAGCTGCAGGACTACGAGAAGTGGACCGCGGAAGTGCAGCTCCAGGTGAGCCGTGCGAGTGCGCTGCTGAACGGCTACGTGCTCGAGGGTGCAGGCGAGAACCTGGTCGCCTCCGCGGCCGACTACGAGAACTTCATGGCGCCGCCGCCCGAGCTCGCCGATCGCAAGCTCCGCGCAGACCTCGGGGCGGTCACCAGGCTGCTGGTCAGGAAGGGCTGGCCCATCCGGATCCACGCCACCTACGACGCCACGATCACGAAGATCCTCGACGTCTTCGAGGAGGTGTTCGCGGCCGAGGGGTTCCGCGGGCGGTGGATCATCGACCACGCCGAAGGGATCTCCGACGCCAACATCGCGCGGGTCAAGAAGCTCGGCGGCGGGGTTGCGGTGCAGAACCGGATGGCCTTCGCCGGCGAGCTGTACGCCGAGCGCTACGGCGTGGAGGCGGCCGCGACGGCACCGCCGCTGCGCAAGCTGGTGGACAGCGGCGTGCCACTCGGTGCGGGGACCGACCTCACGCGCGTGAGCAGCTACAACCCGTGGTTGTCGTTGTACTGGATGGTCTCTGGCAAGACCGTCGGGGGCACGCAGCTCT
>Ga0075428_100003014_pt1 | contig 18389 bp, 21 predicted proteins | sample RhiMetdeltSRZDD2_FD_75291 | JGI IMG/M metagenome (GOLD analysis project Ga0075428, IMG submission 75291) | Populus rhizosphere microbial communities from Tennessee, USA - Rhizosphere MetaG P. deltoides SRZDD2 | ecosystem: Host-associated > Plants > Roots > Rhizosphere > Soil | place: USA... | reverse complement strand
GCCACCGTGAACTGCTCGGCAACGTTGGCGCCGTTGACCTCGGCGGTGTCGACGCCGGGACCGCCCTCGTTCACGTCGGTGCCGTCACCGGGGTTCCAGATCATCCGGTCGTCGCCGTTCATGCCAAAGGCCTGGTCGTCGCCGGTACCGCCCGTCAGCGTGTCATTGTCGTTGCCGCCGTTCAGGATGTCGGCGCCGCCCTTTCCGAGCAACGTGTCGTTTCCATTCTGGCCGTTGAGCTGATCGTTACCGGACCCCCCGGTGAGCGTGTCGTCGCCCTGCCCGCCGAGCAGTTCGGACGCGGGCAGCGGACCGTTGGCTTCGTCCAGGCTGATCACGTCGTTTCCGCCGAGCCCGATGACCTTGATCAGTGCGGTGTTGGCCACTGTCGGCGTGCCACCGGCAACCGGAATCGCCTGGTTGTTCACCAGGATCCTTCCCGCCACGTCACGGCTGATCACGATCGGATTCACCGCCGCGTCGCCGACGACTGTCAACACGCCGCCGCTGAACGATGCCTTCGCGGCCGCATTTGCTGCCGGGCTGGCTGCGACGAAGACACCGATCCCGAGCGCAACCGCGGTCAGCAGACGTCGCGCCGTGCGTCGAGAGCTGTACCACTGCTTTGCTTTCATCGTTCCTCCTTGGAGAACAGCCGGCTAGCGGTCGGCCGGTCGTTCGATCTCATCTGAGTTCTCGGACCGCTAATCCACAAGACTCCGGCGATCCGTTTCCATTCCCGCAGCCGTTTCGCAGGACGTGACGAGGCGTTTCCGTGGGAATAGCGCCGGCCAGAATGGGGTCTTCATAAGATGTGAACGCAATCTGCGGTCCTTCGGAGCTACCGTTCTCGTGTCCATGTTGAGACGCCGTCCACACGACGAAAACGGCGACCAGGAGGTCGTCGAGCTGGCCGCGCTGGCCGACGGCACGCTCGCGCCCGAGCGTCGCGACGCGCTCAAGGCGCAGGTGGCGCAGTCGCCCGAGCTGGCCGATCGCCTTTCCGAGCAGGAGCGCGCAGTGGCGCTCGCGCAGAGCGCCGCGGCCGAGGTCGGGGCGCCGGCGAGGCTGCGAGCGCGCGTCGAGGCGCAACGACAGGTGCGTCGTGCGCCCGCCCCGCGTCGCCTCGTCCTGGCCGGAACCGCAGCCGCGGCCGCCGCTGCCGTGGCCGTTGCTCTGTCGCTCGCGCTGATCGGGTCAAGCGGCCAGGGCGAACGCCTCACGGCGGCCCTGGGCGCGACCGACCTGGCACCGGGCGCCACAGGCGAGGCGACGCTGACGAAGACGTCCTCGGGTTGGCGGATCGAGCTCCATGCCACTGGACTTCCGCGCCTTGCCGGCGGGCGCTTCTACGAGGCCTGGCTGCGCAACGGTGCCGGCGTGCTCGTGCCGGTCGGCACCTTCAACGACGGGCTGAAGGTCACGCTCTGGGCGGGCGTGTCACCGAAGGAATTCACGAGCTTCACCGTCACCCGTGAGCGCGCCAACGGCGACCAAGCCTCATCGGGCAAGAAGGTGCTCGTCGGCATGGTGGACACTCGCGGCTCAGGCTGACGCACCTTCGACTCAGACCGGACGAGCGCCCGGCGCGTGACGGCTTTCGGAGAACCGCGGCTGGTTGTCGTCGGGAAGCGGTTCCCACGGCGCGGCGTAGGCGACGTACTGGTGCACGGTTGGACGAATGCCCGGATCGTCGTCGAATGTCCCCATCCGAATGCCGATCGATTCCGGGTGGCCGGTGTTGCGACCGAAGATCGCCGATCCGCACTTGCCGCAGAACCATTTCTCTCCGCCGCCTGGCGGCTTCCACATTCGTAGCTCCTTGTCGCCGGCGATGATCCGGAAGCTTCCCGGCGCGGGGTGAGCTTGAGGCGAGGCGGCGGCGCCGGTCCGGCGCTGGCAGCGCTTGCAGTGGCAGTAGGACGCGCGCACGAGCGGCTCGGTGACTTCGTACCGAACCGCCCCACAGTTACAACCACCGGTCAGCGGAAGCCTCGTCTTTCCGATCATGCCGGCGCCCAATCCCCTCGTAGCCGACAGGCGGCGAAGCTCACGCTGAGCGGCCTTCGACCCGACGAACAACCTGCCGGCGGGCGCGGTAGAGGCGGCTCATCACGGTCCCCTCCCGGATGCGGAGCGCCTGAGCTGCCTCCTTGTAAGTGAGGCCGGTGATGTCGACCGCGACCAGGACGTCGCGGAAGTCACCGGGGAGCGCGGCGACCGCGGCGTAGAGCTCGGCGGCCTCGAGCGCCGCCTGCGGCTCGCGCGACTGCGGATCGGCAATCAGATCGAGCTCGTCGGGCAGCGGAGCGGGCCGCAGCCGGCGGCTTTCCGTGCGGCGCTTGGTCAGGAAGGTATTGCGGAGCGCGCGCAGGAGGTAGCCGAGGTCGTCCTCGTTGCGAACGAGGCGCGGGCGCGCGAGCACGCGCGCGTACGTCTCCTGGACGAGATCCTCGGCGTCTTCGCGCGACCCGCAAAATGCCCAGGCGGCCCGGTACAGCCGGTCAAGGTGATCTCCGAGCCGCGCGGGGTCGAGCAGGTGCTCGGCCTGACGAGCGGTTCCACCGACGGATGCGTCCAGGTGCGCAATAGGCATCTCGGACTCGCCTACTTCTCGCCGACTCCGATGTTGTGGTTGAGGTGGAAGACGTTGTCTGGGTCGTACCGCCGCTTGACGTCGCCGAGCCGGTCGTAGTTCGGTCCATATGCTCCGCGGATCGCGTCGTCTCCTTCATCGTCGCCGAGGTAGTTGAGCCAGCGTCCAGTTCCGAAGTACGGGCGCAGCGCGGAAAAGGTTTCCCGGGTCCACGCGATGTTCACCTCGGTTTCGTTCGGGTCGGTCCACACGGATGGGATGAAAAGGTTCCATCCCTCGTCGCGGTGTGGGACGGCAGTGTCGGTAGCACCGACGCGCGTGACCGCTCCGTGGAAGTGTTCGAGCATGATCGACGACATCGGTGAGGGGACGGCGGCGAAGCGCTCGACGGCGACATCGATCAACTCGTCGGGCAGCCCGCGCGTGAAGCTCGCCAGCCAGTAGTTCAGCGTGGCCGCCGGAAATGCGGCATCCAGGATCGTGTTCATCACCGGGTACGGCATCGGACCGACCTGGACGGCCACCGGCGATCCCCAGTTCTCGAACCGCTCGAGCTCCCGCTCCGCATCGGCGGCCTCGCCGGCGTGGAAGACGACAAGAGCGGCCAGCTTCGCGCCCGACCCGTCCGGTGCATGCACGAGGCCGGCAAATACGGTTAGATCATCGGACGCGTCCGCGACGGCGTCGCGATAGAAGCGCAGCAGGTCGGGCGCGGCGTCGATCGGATGCGCGATCAGTCCGCCCGTGACCGTCTGCACCGGATGCAGGCGATACGTGAACGACGTCGCAACCCCGAAGTTCCCGCCGCCGCCGCGCAGCGCCCAGAAGAGATCGGGATGAGAGGCAGCGTCGACCTGGAGCACGTCGCCGTCGGCGGTGACGAGCTCGACGGCGATCAGGTTGTCGGCGGCGAGCCCGTGCTTGGACATCAGCCAGCCGAGGCCTCCGCCCAGCGTGAGGCCGGCGATGCCGGTCGTCGAGATCACTCCCCCGGTGACCGCCAGGCCGTACTGCGCCCCCGCCTCGTTGAGCTCCGCCCAGATGACGCCGCCTGCGGCCTTCGCGGTCGCCGCGTTCGGATCGATTTCGATCCGCTTCATCTCGGCGAGGTCGATCATCACTCCGCCGTCGGTGACGGCGCGGCCGGCGACGTTGTGTCCACCGCCGCGGATCGAGACCTCGAGACCAACCCGGCGCGCGAAGAGGACTGCAGCGACAACGTCGTTCGTTGTCCGGCACCGAACGATCAACGCAGGCTTGCGATCGATGAGGCCGTTGTGCACGGCTCGCGCCGCGTCGTAGGCGGCATCCTCGGGTCCGAGCACCGTGCCCGAGACCTGTTCGGCGAGTTCCGCGATGAGCGTCGCGTTCGAGAGGGTGGTCATCAGGGTGTGTCTCCTTTCGGAAGCCATACGGCCGGTAGTGACGCAACCAACAGTAGGAGGCGCATCGAGCGGGCGCATCGAGAGCAACCCCGGACCTCCACCCCAGAGTTTCGGGCGCTCCGCCCCTAGATTTCCGCCTCTTTCGCCCACGAATCGGCTGCAGACCTAGGATTGCGGCGTGAGCGCACGCGAGGGTCGGACGAGACCTGGAGCGCGCAGCGGGCGTCTTCTCGAGCGCGAATGGGAACTGGGGGCGCTCTCCGCCGCTGTCGCTGCGGCCGCCGACGGCACCGCGAGTGTCATGCTCGTCGAAGGTCCGGCGGGGATCGGGAAGTCCCGGCTCCTCGCCGAGGCGCGGACGCTCGCCGAGGAGCGTGAGCTGTGCGTCTGCTCGGCGCGCGCAGGCGAGCTGGAGCGTGACTTCCCGTTCGGGATCGTTCGCCAGTTGTTCGAGGCGCACGTGGTCGAGGAGGGTTCGCGATTGCTCTCTGGTGCGGCCGGTGCGGCTGGGCCGGTGTTCGGACTCCACGGAGCGCGCCCGGCGGGCGAAGCCCCCGACGAGGGGACCTTCGCGATGCTGCACGGTCTCTTCTGGCTGACCGTCAACCTGGCCTCCGAGCGCGCGCTGTTGCTGGTCGTGGACGATCTGCATTGGTGCGACAGCGCCTCGGCACGGTTCCTCGGCTATCTGGCGCGGCGGCTGGACGACCTCCCTGTGGTTCTCGTAGGGAGCCTGCGGTCTTCGGAGCCCGAGGCGGATCGGGCGGCTCTGGAAGAACTGGCCAGTGAACCGCACACCCAGGTGCTCATGCCCAGCCCTTTCACGATGGATGCGGTGGCGGAGGTGGTACGCGAATGGTTGGGGGAGAGCGTCGACCCCGCCTTCGCCGACGCCTGTCACTCCTCGACCGATGGCAACCCGCTCCTGCTCAACGAGCTCCTCAAGACGCTCGCGGCCGATCGTGTACCGCCCGACGCCGGCCACGTGGATGCCGTCGCGGAGCTGGGTCCACGGGCGGCCTCGAGAGCGGTGATGTTCCGGCTCGCGCGGCTCTCGCCTGACGCTCTGCAGGCGGCGCGGGCGATCTCCGTGCTCGGCGACGGGGCCGAGTTCACCGTTGCGGCCGAGCTTGCCCAGCTCGAGCCGCTTGCGTTTGCGGCCGCCACGCGCGACCTCGTTCGGGCAGAGATCCTGCGGCCCGAGCCGCCGCTCGGCTTCGTGCACGAGCTGGTTCGAGGAGCCGTCTACCACGATCTGGCCCCGGGAGAACGGGAGCTGTCTCACGAGGGTGCGGCCAAGCTCCTCGCGAGGCTGGGCGCGCCCAAGGAGCAGATCGCCGCACAGGCGCTCGCGATGCCGGCGCGCGGCCAGGACTGGGTGGTCGACGTGCTGCGCGAGGCAGCCGACGCGGCGTTCTCGCGGGGCGATCTCGACGCCGCGATCTCGCTCCTGCGGCGTGCGCTCAGCGAGCCTCCGCGACCCGACCTACGCCCGCAACTGCTCCTCGAGCTCGGGCGGGTCGAGGCGAGAACGTTTCTGCCGGATGCAACCGAACATCTACGCAGCGCATACGAACTTGCACGCGATCCCTTCATGCGAGGTGACGCGGCCGACCAGCTGGCCCGTACGCTCGTATTCCTGGGCGCCCCCGACGAAGGCGGTGCAATCGCCGGCGCGGCCGCCCTGGAGCTTCCCTCGGAGTTCGCTGATTTCGCCCGTCGCCTCGAGGCGGTGGAGCTCTTTGCCCTCATTTTCGGAGCCGAACCCCAGGCGGGTCAGCTGGAGCGACTCCGCGCGCATCGGGAGATGGACGCGTCTGGCGACGTCGGCGCGAAGGGGCTCGCTGCCGTCGCCGCCTGGAACTGGGCCTTGTGCGCGGGTCCGGCCACCCGTGTGTGCGCGCTCGCACGCGCGGCGCTCGACGGCGACGCGCTCCTCGCAGGGGACGGCCTGCTGGTACTGGTCGCCGTGGTCCCGCTCGCGCTCGCCGACCTCGACGAAGCAGTCGATGCGTGGGATGTCCAGCGCGCGGAAGCTCATCGCCAGGGCTCGATCTTCCGGATCGGTGCGGTCCAGCTCTGGAACGGCTACACCCAATACCTGCGCGGCGACCTGGCAGAGGCCGAGTCGGAGCTGCGTGCCTCGCGCGAGACGGTGACCCATTGGGGCATGCCGACGCAGTCTCAGTGGACGGCGCCATTCCTGGCCGAGGTGCTCGTCGAGCGGGGCGCAGTCGACGAGGCCCGCGCCCTCGTGGACGAGGTCGGTTCCCCGCCTCCGGGCTCGGACCATGCGGTCCTGCTCGATCGCGCTCGAATGCGCGTGCTGCTGGCCGAGGGACGTGCTGAGGAGGCGCTCGAGTGCGCCGACGTCTACGAGCTCCACGCAGCCTGGAAGCGCCACCCGCGCTACGTGCCCTGGCGGTCGCTCAAGGCGCAGGCGCTCGACCGGCTCGGCCGACGTGAGGAGGCAATCGGCCTGGCGGCCGAGGAGCTCGAGATCGCCCGGGAATGGGGTTCTCCGGGCACGGTGGGGCGCTCCTTGCGGGTTCTGGGGGCGATTCTCCGGGCAGACGGGATCGAGCACCTCAGGGAGGCGTGCACGCTGCTCGAACAGGCTCCCGCCCGGCTCGAGCACGCAAAGTCCCTGGCCGCGTTCGGAGCCGCGCTGCGGCGGGCGCGCAAGCCAACCGAGGCGCGCGAGCCGCTACGACGCGCACTCGAGCTGGCGGATGTCTCCGGCGCACAACCCCTCGCCGACCACGTCCGGGCGGAGATCTATGCGACAGGGGCGCGCCCGCGCACGACCGCCCTCGGAGGAGTCCTCTCCTTGACGTCTAGCGAGCGCCGCGTCGCCGACCTCGCGGCCGACGGGCAGACGAATCGCGACATCGCACAGACGCTCTACGTGACGCCGAAGACGGTCGAGGTGCACCTCACAAACGCATACCGCAAGCTGGGCATCGGATCGCGACACGACCTCGCGCGCGCGCTCGCCGAGACGAACTGAGACCCCGGCGGGAATGGACTCCGGTCGCCGGCGTCCCTAGTAGGAGAAGGCAACCACTCCGAAAGGCGACCATGACGCGTTCGACCGATATCCCAAAACCAGAGAGCCATGAGACGCGACGGGGCGGACGCGTGGTCGCGCCGGCTCGAGAGCTCGCCCAGCGTAGGAGCGGGACGGACGAGGTCCTCCTCCTCTGGCACCCGGATGACGACCGCGTCGAGCTCCTCGTCCACAACTCCGAGAGCGGCGCAGGCTTTCTCATCGAGGTCGCGTCAAATGACGCGCTCGACGCCTTCTACCACCCGTACGCCTACGCCGCCCAGTCGGAGACCACACGCTCCGTGGTCGAAACCGGCACCACGATCGTCGATGTCTAGGGTGGAACGACTCCAGAAAGCGATTTCCACCCTGGTCGCGGCGCGGCAGGCGTTGCGCGAATGCGGCGCGGGTCGTGACGAGCTCGAGTCCAACCGCCTCGAGCTCGCGAGTCGCCAACGGCAGCTCTCGTATGCGCTGATCGATCAATACGGTCGCGGAACCGACGGCTGACCGGCTCTCGTGACGTCGCCCGCCGGCGCCTTGGCTCAGCCGCTACGGGCTCGGCGTAATGGACGAGGGGATTGGGGTGGCTGTATTACGTCCTCTTGCGTGCTGTGAGGTTCTCTCAGCTCTGTGGTGGTGCTCGAGCCAGAGCTGGAAATGGCCCGTTTTGTAGGGCTTCGGGACCGGGTATACGATCCTCGACCGCAAAGCGATTCGTTCGAGGAAGGTGAGTGACGATGTGGGCAACGGTCCGAAGGTACGAGGGTGTCACCGATCCCGAAGAGGCGGGACGAAGAGTGGCCGAGGGCTTCGTGCCGCTGATCAGCGGGATGCGCGGATTTGTGGCCTATTACTGGTTCGATGCCGGGGGCGGCGTGATGGCTTCCACCAGCATCTTTGAGGACCGCTCCCACGAGGAGGAGTCCAACGAGAAGGCTGCGTCATGGGTGCACGAGAACCTTTCCGAGGTGCTTCCCAATGCGCCTACGATCACCGCGGGTCACGTCGTAGCCCAGGCCTGAGCGCCTGAGCCTGGACGAAGACGAGGACGACCCGGGCTCAGCGGTAGGGCGTGCGCCGCCGCGCGGATGGCCACCACGCGCCGGCGCCTCGATCCAAGCTGGCCGGCGAGGGAACCCATTACGGAAGTTCGCTGCCGGCCTCGGACTCTCATCCGGCGGCGCGGCCTAAGAACCTCTAACTGAATGAAGGGACCCGTTCCGCGGTAGCGAAGTCCGTCGGCACCTGTCGTCAACGTTCGGGGGTTTTCGGTGACGGTGAAGCCGTGGGAGGTGCCGGACGAGTTGTGGGAGCGGATCGAGCCTTTGTTGCCGCGCAAGCCGCGCCGGTTCCGTTATCCCGGTCGCAGACCGTTCGATGACCGGCGCGTCTTGCAGGGGATCTTGTTCGTGTTGCACACCGGGATCGGCTGGGAGCATCTGCCTCAGGAGCTCGGCTTCGGCTGCGGGATGACGGCGTGGCGGCGGTTGCGGGCCTGGCAGCAGGCGGGCGTCTGGGAGCGGCTGCATGAGCTGTTGCTCGCCGAGTTGCACGCCGCCGACCAGTTGGAGTGGGAGCGTGCGGTCGCCGACTCAAGTCACTTGCAGGCGAAAAGGGGGCGCCAAGACCGGTCCGAGCCCCGTCGACAGAGGCCGCCTGGGCAGCAAGCATCACCTGCTCGTAGACGGCGGCGGCGTGCCGCTGGCCTGGACGCTCACCGGCGGCAACCGCAACGACGTCACCCAGTTGCTCGTGCTGCTCGACCGGGTGCCTCCTGTCCGGTGGCCGCGTCGGCCACCCACGACGCCGACCGCAGACGCTGATCGCCGATCGCGGCTATGACCACGACAAGTACCGCCGCCTCGTCCAGCAGCGCGGCGTCAAGCCGATCATCGCCCGTCGGCAGAGCGAGCACGGCTCCGGGCTCGGCCGCCATCGCTGGGTTGTCGAACGCACCTTCGCCCGGCTGCACAGCCGCCGACGCCTGCTCATCCGAACCGACCGTCGCGACGACATCCACGAAAGGCTTCCTCGCCCTCGCCCTCGCCTGCTGCCTGATCTGCTGGCGAAGGCTGGAGACCGTCATCGAGTTATGACCTCTTAGTCCGCACCGTTGCCGCCTGCGTCGCGAGTACGCTCCGAGCATGGACGTCTTCAATCTCTACACCGACGCCTGGGATCACACCGAGGAGCGCCCGAGCTGGCGCGCGAAGGCCACCCAGGTCGGGCGACAGCTAAACGCCGAGCTGATCGGCGGGGGCCTGTACGAACTGGAGCCGGGAAACAAGCTGTGGCCGTACCACACCCACCACGCGAACGAGGAATGGCTTCTCGTCGTGCAGGGTCAACCGACTCTGCGCTCTCCAGACGGGGAGCACAACCTTCGTGAAGGTGACGTTGTCTGCTTTCGCCGCGGGAAGGGTGGATTCCACCAGGTCATCAACCGCACGGACGAGCCGGTGCGCGTCCTCATGCTCTCGACGATGATCGCTCCGGACATCGTTGAGTACCCAGACAGCGGAAAGGTGGGGGCGAGAAGCGCTGCGGGCGAGCGGATCCTTCTCAGCCGACCGGGGCCGATGCTCGACTACTGGGAGGGCGAGGACTAGCGCTTGGAACCTCTAACGCGCTCTCATTGAGTTAGAGGTTCTAAGTCGACGGGGTCAGAAAGGGGAACCCGCTTGAGGATCCACCGCGAATCGAGGTTTTCCATCGGGAACTGCGGCCCGACGCGGGCGACGACTTCGCCCGACATCCGGTCGATCGGAAGCGACGCCTCGACCGGGTAGCAGCGGTTGTGCTCGTCGATCAGCCTGTTGACATCGCTGAAGTCCCAGATGCGTGCGACCTCCCGCCATGCCCGCGCGAAGGATCCGTGCGTTCCGGCCTCGCGTGCGATCTCGGCTCGCGCCTCGCGAAGTCGTTGCTCATGACGAGCGCTCAAGTCTTCGATCCGCTTCAGCCGAGTCATGTACGCGAGCGGCGCGCCGCCCGACTGCAGAATTGCCTCGACCGTCGGTTTTGCCGGCCCGATCCTCCGCCTTAGCGGCTTCCCCTGGAGCGGGTTGCTCCGGTCGAGCGCAGCACCTTCGTCGCGGCGGAAGGTCGGATGCCGGCGCGACCCCCGTCCGATCGAGTTTTCACCACTCATGCATCCAATCCTAGGGCTGCCGCGTGGTTGTCATGGGCACCGAGCAGGATTAGCCTCAGGACGTGACGATCTGCGCGAACTGCGGTCGAGAGAACCCGGATGACGCTCGCTTCTGCAACGTCTGCGCCGCTCCGCTCGAGGCCGTTCCTTCGTCGCGCGAGCAGCGGAAGACGGTGACCGTGCTTTTCCTCGCCGAGTTCCTCGCCTCTGCCGGGCGCACCAACGAGGCCGCGGAGGCGCTGGAGCGGGCGCTCGAGCGCTACGAGCGCAAGAAGAACCTGGCCATGGTCGCGCAGGTGCGTCCGCGGCTCGAGAAGCTGCGTGCCGCGGTCTCTCAGCCGCACTGACTTCGAGACCCGACCAAGAGGCCGCGGCTCGGTCCGGACGCGCACAAAGAATTCGCCGAGCCGGTTTCGCTTTCGTCCACCGTACCGGGTGACTTTCCGCTTGCACGTACTGCCGCCCGGTGCGACTTCAACCTACTTGCGATCCGTACTCGGCGCGCTTGAAATTTAGCACTTCGGCCATAGGCAGCGCAGGGAGCAGCCGACTGACGCCTGCTAGGCGCCCAGTGCGTCCGCCGCCCGCTCGTAATCAGCGGGCGCCACCCAGAGGATCATCCCGTAGCGTCCCGATCCCGCCCCCGTGGCAGCCGAGGCCGTGACATTGATCTCCGCCTCCGCGAGCTTCTCCAACGTGTCGCCCACAGCTCCCACGCGGTCGTCTCCTTGGATGAGGAACGCTCGCTTCGCCTCACTGAGCGTGAAGCCTGCCCGCTCGCCGGCCTGTCGGAGCGACTGCGGGTCCTCGGGAATGAGATCGATCTGGGTCTCGCCTTCTCGAGGGAATCCAAAGAAGGCGAGGAGGTTGACGCCGCTGTCCTTGAGCTCCGAGACGATCCGCTGCCCTTCGCCAGGCGCATCTGGAACGGTCACTTTGTAGTACTCGACACCACGCACGGTGTCCGACATCGGGACCTCCTTTTTCGCTCTGACTACACACCATACGCACCCACCGCACGAGTCCCGATCTCGCCCGTGCGGAAGAGGACCCGGCGTACGAATGGCCCCGGGAGGAGTCGAACCTCCGCACGCGGATTCCGAAGTTCCTAGAAAACGGCTGCTGTGCAGCGTATTCGGTGCTGTCAGATGCTCTGGAGTTCTCTTAGTTCTGTGGGATTTCGGCGTTTCGGGACACGGTTCGGGACACGCTTTGTCCTCAAGATTGGCAACGTTGAAAGACAGCTGCTCCTGTCGACGACCTGGACGATACGGCCCCGGGATCGTGACCTCGTAGCGCCTGTCGTAAAGAGGGTTCCACCGCTCGGCAGCAAGGCTTCTGCGACACTCTTCCCACTCTGAGCTGACCAGGCGGGTCCACGGTCGGGAAAGAGCGCATGGCTACCCGCAGTCCCCGGCGAGGAGGACACGTGACCGCAGACGAACACCGAACGGGTGGAGATGATCGAAGGGCGCTCGAGGAGCGCCCGAATTCCTATAAGGCGTTGTACGCGCACTGGGAGCGAACGCAGTGGTCGGCGCTTGCTCTCGACCTCTCCATCGACCGAGCGAGCTTCGCCGCCCTCGACCGCGAACGTCAAGCGGGCATGCTCTGGATCTTCGCCCACCGCTTCCACGCCGAGTTCAACGTGGCCCGCCTGCTCGCGCCGTTCCTGCTTGCGGCACCCGGCTACGAGCTGCAACTCATGCTTGCCACACAAGTTGCCGATGAGCATCGCCATCTGCAGGCGGTGTTGCGAATCTACGAAGAGGTTTTTGGCATCGAAGGCGGGTTTGAGGCTGTCCAGGAGCTCGCTGATCGCAACGTGGATCCAATTGCGACGGCGCTCTACGGACAGCTCGAGCACTACGTCGGCCGCCTGTCGGCCCGATCCGACGAGGAAGATTTCCTAGGGGCGATCGTCGCCTACCACCTGATCGGCGAGGGCGTGGTCGCGCGCACGGCGCAGAACCTCGCCGCTGGTCAGTACAAGCGCCTTTCCTTTCCTGGCCTCGGCCGGGGGCAACGCCTCGTTGCACGTGACGAGGCGCGGCACATTGGGATCGGCGTCACCTACGCCCGCCGCCGGCTCGAGCAAGACCCTCAACGGTCGCGAGCGGTGATCGGCGCTGTGATCGACAACTTCGGCGAACTCGCCGGACGGCTGCTTGCGACGGCGAACGACGGGATGGAGTCGCTCGTGACCGCTGGCTACGGCGTCGAGCCCGAAAGCTTTTACGGCGAGGCAATGCGGCTACTGCAGCTGCGCCTCCACTCGATCGGCTTCCTCGATGGGCGAGGTTCGATCCGCGAGGATGCAGGCAGCACCCGTGCAAAGCACCCGCGTTGACATGAAGCTCACTCGACTCGCCCGATGAGGACGCAGGCGTTGTGGCCGCCGAGACCCATCGCATTCGAGAGTGCGACGTCGACCTGGGTCTCGCGCGCTTCGTTCGGGACGTAGTCGAGATCGCAGTCGGGGTCGGGGTGCTTGTAGTTGATCGTCGGAGGAAGCTTGCCATCGTGGACGGCAAGGACGCACATCATCGCCTCGATCGCCCCGGCGGCGCCGAAGCAGTGGCCCATAACCGATTTCGTCGACGAGACCGCGAGCTCGTAGGCGTGGTCGCCGAACACGTCCTTGATCGCCTTCGTCTCGGCCGCGTCGCCGAGCGGCGTCGACGTCCCGTGCGCGTTGATGTAACCAACCCGCTCGGGAGTGACGCCGGCGAGCTCGAGCGCGGAGCGCATCATCTCGCAGACGCCCACCGCCTCCGGATCGGGCGCGGCCATGTGGTACGCGTCGTTGGATGTTCCATAGGCGAGCACCTCGGCATAGATGTTCGCTCCGCGGGCGCGCGCGGCCTCCAGCTCCTCCAGCACGAGCGTCGCAGCTCCCTCGCCCATGACGAAACCGGCCCGCGTGGCGTCGAAGGGACGCGAGGCGCGGGGCGGGTACTCATCCTCGGCGGCCAGCCCGCGCATTGCGCAGAACGCGGCCAGGATCAGCGGATCCATGCCCGCTTCCGTCCCGCCGGCGAGCATCGCGTCCGCCGCGCCCCGTCGAATCAGCTCGGCACCCTCGCCGACCGCGTGGGAGCCAGTGGCGCAGGCGGACACGGTCGCGTAGTTGGGGCCCCGGTAACCGAGTGAGATCGCAAGCTGCCCGCTCGCCGCGTCCACCAGCACGTTCTGGAAGAAGTGCGGCGAAACCCGGTCGGGCCCGCGCTCGAGCAGGACGCCGTGCTGCTGCGTGATCGTCTTGATCCCGGCGATCCCCGAGCCGTAGACGATGCCGACCCTCGCAGCGTCGTAGCTGCCGTTCGTCAGCCCGGCATCGGCAACGGCCTCGCGTGAGGCGGCCAGCGCGTAGAGAAGGTTCGAATCGAGCCTACGGAGATCCTTGGGAGAGGCGAGGCCGGTCGGGTCGAAGTCCTTTACCTCGGCGGCGATCGTGACCGGAAAGCCGCTGGCGTCGAAGGCGCGGATGAAGTCGATCCCGCTCTCCCCGGCCAGGGCCGCTTTCCAGGTCGAGGGCGCATCGTTTCCGACGGGGGTGACCGCGCCGAGACCGGTGACGACGACTCGCCTTGACATGGGCTCGCAGCTTAATCTTGGGCGCGATGCCCCGCCACAACGTCCCCTTCAGGAACGGGCGGCCCTGCATCTCGGCCGGCCAGGAAGCTTGCGCCGCGACCCACGCACCACTCGCAGTTCGAAAATCGGCTAGATCGTTACTACGAGCGGTACTCTGCCGGCACGAGTAGCCGCGTACGTGGAGCCGATCCAAGCGGAGAGAGGGAGATGGAGACACTGGCGCAGATGAAGTGCGTCGCTTGCCGCAAGGACGCACCGACCGTCACGGATGCCGAGATCGCCGAATTTCATCCGCAAGTCTCTGACTGGGAGATAGTGGACCTCGACGGAATCAAAGCCCTGAGACGCGTCTTTTCATTCGACGACTTTGCGCAGGCGTTGGAATTCACAAACAGGGTGGGCGAGCTTGCCGATGAAGAGGGGCATCACCCTGCGCTGCTGACCGAATGGGGCAGGACGACAGTCACATGGTGGACGCACAAGATCAGGGGCCTGCATCGCAACGACTTCGTCATGGCGGCGAAGACAACCGTTCTGTATCAGCCATGACAGGATCTCGGGCGCTCCGAGGAGGACGGGCCAGCCCCCTTTTGCACTACTCGGCTTCAGCGCGCCTGCACGCGACTGTGCTCCTCTTGTAGTTCGGCGACCGAAGCGAGGCGCCGGAGCGACTGCTCCTCGAGTTGGCGCACGCGCTCGCGCGTCAGCCCCACGCGGCGGCCGATCTGCTCGAGCGTCTTCGGCTCGCCGTCGTCGAGCCCGAAACGCAGCGCGATCACCTGCCGCTCGCGGTCGGGCAGGCAGTTCAGCGCGGCGCGCACGCCTTCGCGACGCAGGGCGACCTCGGCCACCTCCTCGGGCGGCGGCTCGTCTCCGGCGACGAAGTCCGCGAGAACGGTGTCCTGCTCGCTCCCGACCGGCTGGTCGAGGCTGACCGAGGCACGCGCCGCGGCCCGCGCCTGCTTCGCCTGATCGAGTGCGAGGTGCGCCTCGGCGGCGATCTCGGCGAGCGTCGGCTCGCGCCCGAGCCGCGTGCACAGCGTGACCTCGGCGCGCTTCATCTTGCCGAGGTGCTCCACGATGTGAACCGGCATCCGAATCGTGCGCGCCTTGTCCGCGAGCCCGCGAGCGACTCCCTGGCGGATCCACCAGGTCGCATATGTCGAGAACTTGAAGCCCAGGCGGTAGTCGAACTTCTCCGCGGCCCGCACGAGCCCGACAGTCCCCTCCTGGATCAGGTCGAGGAAGGGGAGGCCTTGGTTGCGGTAACGCTTCGCGATCGAGACGACGAGACGGAGATTGGCCTCGACCAGCTGCTGCTTGGCGCGGTGGTCGCCGCGCTCGATTCGCTTGGCGAGCTCCACCTCCTGTGCCGCGGTGAGCAGGTCGACCTTGGCGATGTCCCTGAGGAAGAGCTGGAGCGCGTCCGTCGTCTGGTCGGAGCTCAGCGGCGGCTGCGTTCGAGGCGGGTCCGAGACCGCGCTCAGCTCGCTTCTTGACGGGACGGGCACTACGTTGGAAATCGCGCAACCTCCTCGGTGCCTTGCTGGCACGGTGGTCGCAAGCGAGACATGTGCAGTGGCCCACTTGTGGCCTCGGCTCCGACGATACACGCCGATGGGCATGCCGCGCGGAAGCTTACGGGCGCCGAGGTCGTGGACGCGCGTACACGAACGATCGTTCTTACCCGACCTCTGATCCGTGCGGCGAGGTAAGACAAGCGCGCCGCCTGTCGACCGGAGAGCGCGGGAAGGTAGGTGGGCGGCGATTCGACCATCGGGGCCGCCCGCGAATGGCGGTCCTCTCATCCCGGCGAGCGGCCGACCTTCAGGCCCTAGTGTTCGCGTCCGTGCGCCTGACCGATCTCGGCATCCCGAAGCTGTGGAAGGAGGACCCCGAGGTCCTGTGGCCCAACGCGCTCCGCCCCGGTGTCACCGTAGGGCTCCTCACCTATCTCGCGCGGGGCTCCCACGGGTACGGGCTCGACCGCGTTCCCCTGGAGGGCGGGTTCGTGCTTGCCGCCAACCACTTCGCCTCGCTCGATCACCCCCTCATCGGGATCTTCTCGCCGCGCACGGTCTTCTACATGGCGAAGGCGGAGCTGCTCGAGGTGCCGATCGTCGGCGAGCTGCTGATCTGGACGGGAGGCTTCCCGGTCAAGCGGGGCCTCGCCGATCGCGACGCACTGCGCGAGGCGCGGCGGCTCGTTCGGGAGGGCCACGTCGTCGGCGTTCACGTGGAGGGGACCCGGCAGCGGCTCGGCTATCCCGGAGAGGTGAAGATCGGCGGGATGATGATCGCGATGCAGGAGGGCGTTCCCGTCGTTCCCTGCGCCGTCGAGACGTTCAAATGGAACGCCAAGACGAACCGCCGGGCGTGCGTGGTCGTCTGGGGGCATCCGATCGCCACCGACGGCTTCAGCCGCGACCGGGCCGGCTACGACGCGCTCACCGAGCAGGTGACGAGCGAGATTCTGAGGCTCTGGCGGCTGGCCTGCGAGGCGGTGGCGAACGGCCACCCGAAAGAGCTCTCGGACGGGACGAGGCGCTTCCACGTGTTTGGGTACCCGTTCCTCCTCAACGGGAAGCGGCCCGTCCCAGGCTGAGCACCGGACGTTCGACGCTGTTGTCGACGACGGCGTCGGGGGCGCTCCGCTCGCGAGCTCACCGGAGGGTGCGCTGTCGACAACGCCTAGACTTCTGACGAATATTCGGGCGGCGTCAATTCGTCGTCGGCCGGCAGTCCGGCTGCAATCCTCGCCCGCTCGGCGGCGGCCGCTTCCTTCTTCGCGCGCTTCTTGTCCCGCTTCTCCTTGACCGAGCGCTCGCGGTTGAGCTTCGCCATCGTCGTCCGTCGCTTCGATTTCATCCGGTTCTCGCTCTCTGCCCTTGCATTACCACTTCGACCGCCGGCCGCGTCGGCTCGTGTAGACCAGCCGAGCCGGGGCACTCGCCATGCCCGCCTTCTCGAATTGCTCGCGGTACCCGAGCCTTCTGGCGGCTCTACTGGTCTCAGTCTGCTGCTCGGGGAGGACGAAGGTGGTTGCGACTCCGCTTCGCCCCGCTCGGCCGGTGCGACCGGTTCGGTGCAGATAGCCCTTGTCCTCGTCGGGCGGATCGAAGTTGATCACGTGCTCGATTCCCTGGATGTCGAGACCCCGTGCGGCCACGTCGGTGGCGACCAGGACGCGGACGCTTCCGGTTTCGAACCGCTCGAGCGCCCGTTGCCGCGCTCGCTGGGAGAGATCCCCGTGCAGGGCCTCGGACTTCACGCCGTGACGTGCGAGCCTCTCGGCCAGACGGTCGGCGCCGCGCTTGGTGCGCACGAACACCAGTGTGAGACCCTCCAAAGCGGACAGGTGCTCGACGAGCGTCTCCACCTTGCTGTGTGGGCTGACAGCGACGTAGCGGTGCTCGGTCTTCGCCCCTTCGGCATCACCCGGGCCGCCCGCCTCGAATCGGGAAGGGCTCGACGTGTACGCCTTGGCTAGCTCTCCGACCTCGCCATCTAGCGTCGCGGAGAAGAACATGGTCTGACGGTTCCTCGGGATCCGGCGAACGAGGCGGTCGACCTGCGGCTTGAATCCCAGATCGAGCATGCGGTCGGCCTCGTCGAGCACGAGTATCCGGATACTCGAGAGATCCACGAGCCTGCGCCGGGCCAGGTCCTCGAGACGGCCGGGAGTGGCGACCAGGATGTGCGCTCGCGCTGCTTCGGCGGCCTGCCGCTTGAGCGGGACACCCCCGTACACGGACACAACGTGGAGCGACCTCGCCCGGGCGATCGCGGCGAGCTCCTCGGTCACCTGTGCCGCCAGCTCCCGTGTCGGCACGAGCACGAGTGCGCTCGGGCGTGGGTCCGTGGCCGCCGTCCGCTGCACGATCGGGATCGCGAACACGAGCGTCTTGCCCGACCCGGTTGGCGACTTGGCCAACACATCGAGACCGGCCAGCGCATCCGGAAGCGCGATCGACTGGATCTTGAACGGTTGCTCGATCGAGCGAGCCGCGAGCGCGTCGGCAAGGTTCGCTGCGACGCCGAGCGCGCGGAAAGACTGCTTGGACATTACGTTCAACTCCTTCGAGTCGAGACTTGCCTACCTCGAACAGCCCGAAGGAGGAACGAGAAGCTCATCTCACAGGCCGACCGGTTGTCGGCCTTCGCATCTACCCTAGCAACCCCCGACTCAGACCCTTTGGGCCGCGTCGGCACGCCTTGCGCGTGAGGTTCTCTCAGTTCTGTCGGATTTCGGCAGTTCCGGACACGATTCGGGACATGGTTTCTCGCCTGGGCAGGCAACAATCGGAGGTTTCTCTTCCTGTTCATAGTGAGCAGCGACTGTCGTAGACTCGGCCAGTGACGACCTGTCCGTCCTGCGGGAAGGAGAACCCGGACGGCTTCCAGTTCTGCGGCTTCTGCACGGCGCCGTTGCCTGCCGCGCCGGCCCCACGCGAGCAGCGAAAGACGGTCACCGTGCTGTTCTGCGATATCACCGGCTCGACGGCGCTCGGAGAGTCGACCGACCCCGAGGCCCTGCGCGCGTTGCTCGCCCGCTACTTCGAGCGCATGAAGGGGATCGTCGAGTCACATGGGGGAACGGTGGAGAAG
>Ga0075428_100003012_pt1 | contig 18396 bp, 15 predicted proteins | sample RhiMetdeltSRZDD2_FD_75291 | JGI IMG/M metagenome (GOLD analysis project Ga0075428, IMG submission 75291) | Populus rhizosphere microbial communities from Tennessee, USA - Rhizosphere MetaG P. deltoides SRZDD2 | ecosystem: Host-associated > Plants > Roots > Rhizosphere > Soil | place: USA... | reverse complement strand
GGTCATCTATTTGGCAGAGAGACTCAGCGACACTATTCGCGGTGCCGTCGCGGCGCTCGAGCCGGCGGTTGTTGCGAAATGGGCATTTCAGCTTGCCCAGCGATTCAACATCTTTTATCACAATCATCACATTCTTTCGGAACAAGATCCTGCGCGCCGGGCGCTGCTTGTTGCGATCACAACCATTTTGAGAAGGCAGTTGATTCGCGCGCTTGATGTGCTTGGGATTGAGGCTCCTGAAAGGATGTGAGTCCGCCTCGGAGCTCGGCCTGAAGGCGGAGAATAGCATAGACGTTAGTCTGGGTCTGGAATCGAAACTCAGGCTACCGTCAGACGAGCGCAGACTAAAGTCTATGCTACTTTCGCCGGGCCAAACTGCAAACGTGTAGCAAAGGATCGCGCGAATCGTTACAGTCCTGGGTAGGGTCTTTAAAAAGGATCGTTATGTTGATCGTAATGAAACCGGACGCCACCGACGCCCAGGTGGAGGAAGTGCTCGAGGTCATCCGAAACCTTGGATTCAAGCCTCATCCAATGCCCGGAACAACCCGGACTGCGATCGGAATAACCGGCAATCCGGGTGCGATCGATCCGGCTCATTTCGAAATGCTATCCGGCGTCTCCGAAGCCATTAGAGTCTCGAAACCCTACAAGCTGGTCGGACGCGATCTGAAACACGATGACACCATTGTACGCGTTGGAGACGTCGAAATCGGCGGGCTTGAACCCGCAATCATCGCCGGTCCCTGCGCGGTTGAATCCTACGACCAGACGATGGCAATCGCCGAAATCGTTGCATCTTGTGGCGTGAGACTTTTTCGGGCGGGCGCGTTCAAACCCCGCACTTCCCCTTACTCTTTTCAGGGGCTCGGCGAAGAAGGTTTAAAGATTCTTGCTGCGGTGCGCGATCGATTCGGGCTGAGCATCGTGACGGAAGTGCTTGACACCGAAACGGCCGATCTTGTCGAAGAGTACGCGGACATCGTGCAAATCGGCGCGCGCAATATGCAGAACTTCTCGCTGTTGCGGCGAGTTGGGCAGGCCAGTAAGCCGGTTATGCTCAAGCGGGGAATGTCGGCGACTCTCGACGAGTTGCTGCTTGCGGCTGAATACATTATGGCCGAGGGTAACTACAACGTAATCCTGTGCGAGAGAGGCGTCCGAACGTTTGCCGACCATACACGGAATACCCTCGACTTATCGATCGTGCCGGCAGTACAGCTTCGCTCTCATCTTCCGATAATCGTAGATCCGTCTCACGGAACCGGTAAACGTCACAAGGTGATTCCGCTTGCCCGAGCGGCGGTAGCGGCCGGCGCCGACGGTATTATGGTCGAAGTGCACAATCATCCCGAGCAGGCGCTGTCTGACGGTCCGCAAGCGCTTTTGCCGGAAATGTTCAAGCAGCTTGTCGACGAGGTCCGCGCTATTCACAAGGTGATTGCTGAGACGGCCAGGATCGGTTGACGATTTTCTATTTGCTATCTTCTATTTGCGATCTTAATTCGAACGAGTCAATTTTATTGAACACCGATGCGCAGACCAAGATTCGTTTAAGAACCTTCACCCTTACACCTACGCTGGCTGTCGCGATAATAGCGACTGTAATCTCACTCTCTTCGTTCGCATACTTCTTCGCCAATGGGATGACCAACGTCTATGGCGATGGAATAGCCCACGTCAACATCGCGAGAAAGGTAGTTGATTCACCGGAAGACTCGCTGTGGCGCCGATACATTCAGATCGGTTCGCCGTGGCTTCCACTGCAGACGATCGCAATGTTGCCGCTGGCAGCCAATGACTGGATGTGGCGAACCGGAATCGCCGGCAGCATCGTTTCTATGATCTCGTACATCATCGCAGCGTTGTCGCTCTTCTTGTTGGCCCGGAGTTTTTACGGAAATGAGAGCGGTCGATGGCGCGAAGCGCTCCCTGCTCTGACCGCCGCAATTTTCATTACCAATCCAAGCGTTCTGTACATGCAGACAACGCCAATGAGCGAGCCGGTGTTTATGGCGGCGTTGGTCACCGCGGTCTATTTGCTGCAACGATGGGTCGACGATCAGACCGCAAAGCGGCTGGCTATCGCGGCCATCGGCATGGCCGTGGCGACGTTAGCCCGCTACGAAGCCTGGCCCGTTGCCTTGCTTTCTATTCTCATTGTCGCTCTAACGTCACACGGCGATTGGACAACCAAAACTAAAACGGCGGGTTCGTTCGCATCGCTAGTAGCCATCGGTCCTCTGTATTGGCTCTGGCACAACTGGGCGATTTACGGCAACGCTTTTGAATTCTTGGGGGGTCCGAACTCCGCACGAGGGATAGCGTCGCAGAACAGAGTAAACTTCGCCTGGTCGCAAGTTTTCGTCGGGAAGCCTGTGCTGGATATTTTGATTATCGCAGCGGCAACCGCGGTGTGTGCCGGCCCCTTTCTCTTGCTGTTGAGCGGGACTGGTTTCGCACGGATGGTTGTCTCGAAACGCAAGTCGCTCCGGCAATACTCGCCTCTAGTGTTGCTCATTCTGCCCTTTTTCTTTCACGCGTTCAGTCTGTACCGAGGAGAGATTCAGGTATTTCCAATAAGCGCTTTTGGGCTGCTCAACATTAGATACGGATTGCCTCACCTGCTCGCCGTGGCACTCTTTGCACCGGCAGCAATACTGCTTTTTAAGAGTTCCGCGAGGCGGTGGGCGGGCGCTGCGGTTTGTCTGCTTGTCGCCCTGCAATATTTACACCTGATCTCAGAAGGACCCTCGCAGCTCGCCGTCTATCAGGAGGGCTATCGTAACGGCGTGAATGCCCGGCCGGTCAGAGAAAAAGCACGTGTAGCTTCGTTCCTGAGGGCAAATCCTCCGGCTGGACTAACCCTGATGCACACTGGCGCGCTCGGTCCGCTTGTAACGGACGGGGGATTGCGCTTCTCGAACATGATTCACGAGGGCACGAGCCGATGGCATCAACTGGATGATGGATTACCCAAGGAGGTGACGACGTTAATAGAGATGGAGGGTGATCCGCTCGAGCGTCGAATTCGTGAAAGCGCGGGGCTAACAAGTGATCTCGCGACGCACTTCAAATTATTGTTTTCGGTTGGCGAGATCAAAGTATTCGAACGCCGGAAGGGCGATGAGTAAGGAGTTATTAACCCGGCGCCCGGCAAAGCTCAAATCGGATACATTCTTTAACGACAGACAGCCGATTCGCGGAGGATGATTTCCGAAGGTTTTGTCCGGAGCTCATATGACATCGATTCCGGTGTAGCTTCGATGAGCAAGTGTTCTCACTCGATTTCGTCCCGCCGCCTTCGCCAGGTACATCGCACGGTCCGCCATCTCCACCAGCTCATCCTTGTTCTTGGCCCCGCTCGGGTAGGTCGCGACCCCGAGGCTTGCGGTTACCTGTCCAACCCTGGGCACAGGCGTGGACGCGATTGCTTCCCTGAGACGCTCGGCCGCAACCATTGCGTTCTCACGATCACACTCTGGGAGAATCACCACAAACTCTTCGCCTCCGTAGCGAGCGCAGACGTCCGTTTCGCGCACGGTTTTCTTCATTATCGAAGCAACATGATTTAGCGTACGATCTCCAGAACGGTGACCGTGTGTATCGTTGATCCGCTTCAAATGATCCAGGTCAAGCAGAATAAGCGAGACCTGCTCATTCTTGCGATCGGCAAGCTTGGTCTCGCGATCGATTCGGTCTTGAAAGTGTCCGTGGTTGTACAGACCGGTCAGCGCATCGGTCATCGCTTGTTTCTGAACCTGTCGGAACAGACGCACGTGGCTTATCGCCACTGAAAGCTGATCCGAAACCGTCTTTACCATCAGCACTTCTTCATCTTCCCAGTTCCGAAGGGGTGTATCGTCCTCGATCAGCAGGGTTCCGATGACATCCGTACGATAGGTGATCGGCAACTCCAACGAGCACGGCGTCGATGAGCGCGCATCACCATTGCTGCCAATCACCGTTCTTGTTTGAAATATGTCGGATACCGCCGCTGGACTGGGGGGTTCAAACCCCGGCAACTCAGAAGTAGCTCCGTTTTTATAACTACTGAGCGAGAGTTTGTCGGTCGCACTGAGATGCGAGGGTGCTTCAGAACCGTCCCTCTCGGATTCTTCAGGACGCTCGTAGATACTCATGCCCTCGGGCATCTTGGTCCCTTCCTGCCAGAGGACGAGCGCAGCACGGCGCGCCCCCAACGCGCGGCCAACTTCGTCGACGGCAGTCTGGAGCATCGGTTCCAGCTCCAGCGTGCCTGAGATTGCGGAGCTTATGCGATTTGTGGCCATCTCGAGTTCATTTTGGCGCTGCATAAGCATTGTGACCTTTGTCGTTAACGTCAGCGCGAGTCTTAGCGATGAACTGCGCGTCGTGCAGGCGTTCACCAGCGTTTCAAATCTTTGGCGTTCGCGCGGTGTCTGGACACCTACGCGCGCCATGAGGTATTCGATGGCCGTGAACACTACATTGGGATCAAAAGTCCAAACCATATCATAAGCGCGTGTGTGGCTGTTTTTTTCACCGAGAACCAGGGATGAAGCCAGAAGCCCGCAGAAGCGGGGCTCCATCACGAGAATAAACGGACCGGTCTCAATACCGTGATAGTCGCATTCCTGCATGGCCGTCAGCCTGTCCGGGGTGTCCGGCTTCCACGAGCGCTCGACGCATTCACCGTCGCAGGAGAAAAGATAGACCCGTCTTGATGCGTTGGTCAGGGAATCAAGACGCTTCTTCTCGCGCTCGGCATCGCCGTTAAGACATCGCCCTTCGAGCACAAGAGCCGAGAGTCTATTCTCAGTTACAACGTCTTCAAAGTAGCGGACAAGACGAGTGACCGTTTGCTCGTTGCAGCGCACCGGCGCAAACTCCTCACGATGCTGGTCGGTAAGCACATAGTAGAGCGAATGCATGAAAGAAGGAGTTCTCTAGATCAGGGATTACCGATGCGGGGACCGAGCCAACTCGCTCATTCTACCTTGCGAGCACCGACTGTCAATTCTTTTCATTCGCCATCCGCTCATAGATCGCACATATTTACAACTATGTAGTTTTTTCACAAAGAGTTGGAAACTCCTACCGTGGCACGCTTCACTTCCATCGCGCCGGACGTAAGAATCACTGTTATTTTGATGTCCAGACTGTCCCCCCGCGGGTCCGCCCAGTGGCACGCCGCTCGCTCCCATCGGCGACGACCAGGTGCGCCTATTGATCTGGCTTGTCTTCGATCGACACATTATCAACTGGGAGGAGGTGAAGCGATGTCTAGGGTGCTTTGTCTGACGCTGTTGATGGCGGTTGGGGTCGCCTTTGAGACGGGTTGCGCGACAAAGAAATACGTTCGCAACCGAGTTGCAGAACGGGTCGCTCCACTGGAAAACCGCACGGGTGAACTGGAAGAGACCTCGCGCAGAAACACCCAACAGATAGGGGGGCTGAAGATGGGCGTAGAGGATGCACGCGTGCGAGCTGATAACGCTCAATCTACTGCTGACCGCGCGACTACTTCCGCGGAGCAGGCCAACGCCAGGGTTTCCGGCATTGAACGCGACGTTGAGGATTTTCGCGCCAATCTCGATAAGTACACGATGCAGGGAACGACGATGGTGTTCTTCAAGCCCGGCAGCGCGGTGCTCACCAAAGAGGCAATGGCCCAACTCGATATGTTTGCCAAGCAGATTAGTGACCGCCGCGGCTTTGTGCTCGAAATAGTAGGCTTCGGCGATTCGGAAAAGGCGAACAACTACAATCAGAGTCTTGCGCAACTGAGGGCCGAAGCGGTTCAAAGGTACTTGGCGGACAAGGACAACGTTCCGTTGATGCGAATGTTCACAGTTGGCTTTGGCGGAGCGAGACCGGCAATTGAGAATGCATCCACCAGTGCGACCTCCTCGTCCGGCACCTCGCACGCGCTGCCGCGGCGAGTCGAGATTCGCCTACTTACGAATGCGGCCGTCGAGCGGACGCCTGCGACCACCGGAAGTAGAAGAGCGGCTGCGTCAACATCCCGAAATCCATAATCACGATTGCCGAGTCACCGATGATTATTCCCAAAGCTGGCGGCCTTCACCTGTCCCGGTGAAGGTCGCAAATCGGGTGTCACCCGTCCTACCGGGCAATCATAAGCCTGAAGGCCTACCTCTGTAACAAATTCATTCTTCCCGGCTTAAGTGCTATAATCTTGGAGCAACCGGATTTAGGGTCGTGGCATCACAAGCAGTGAAAGGTCATGGCCTACATTACAACCACGTTGACAATGCCCGTGACCGGCGAACGAATCCAACCAGCGTCGGACCTGGAACTCGCCAGGGCAGCGGCAGCTGGGGATTCGGCAGCGTTTGAAAAACTATATGAAGAGCACCATCGGCGGGTTTATTCGCTCTGTCTGAGGATGCTCGGCACTGGCACGCACGCGGAAGATCTCACTCAGGAAGTCTTTCTGCAAGTCTACAAGAAGATCGGGAGCTTTCGTGGCGATTCGGCCTTTACGACCTGGCTGCACCGATTAACGGTAAATCAGGTGCTAATGCACTTTCGCAGGCGGGGCGTAAAGCTCGAGCACACCAGCGAGGAAGGCGACTTTACAAACGTCGTCGACACACCGCTGCAGAGCACCCGCAGGATTTCGATGGTGGACAGGCTAGCGCTCGAAAAGGCCATTTCGCAGTTGCCTCCTGGCTATCGAACGGTTTTTGTTTTGCACGACGTCGAGGGTTACGAGCATGAAGAAATCTCGAACCTCCTGGATGTTAGTATTGGGACATCGAAGTCACAGCTTCATAAGGCGAGAATGCGTCTTCGCGAGTTGCTGACCAAGAAGTAAACGGGAGAATCAGGTAAGAATAATGGGCTGTAAGCAGTGTCAAGAACTACTCTCCGACTATATCGATGGTGCGCTTGAGCTCGGCGAGCAGGTGAATATCGAGCGTCATCTTGGCGACTGCGAACCGTGCAGAGCGGTGCGAGACGACTTGCTTCAGATTGTTCACTTCAGCCATCAGCTTCCAATGCAGGCGCCGTCAGCGGCTTTGTGGCCGCGTATCAGTTCGGATCTTGCCGAGCTCCAGCCGACTTTCTGGACGCGCACGCTGAGATGGTTGGCAAGCTTCCGAACTTTGAACTTCAACTTCTCTGTTCCGCAGTTGGTCGCCGGCGTTGCCGCTCTCGTAATAGTTGCTTCAATCGGAGTGATGCTCTCCCGGCGCGACAACCCGCAGCCTGAACTAACCGCAAGCTCGGGGCAGTTATCGATGGCCGACGTCAGACCCCTCTCACAAACGGATCTGCAACAACTCGAGAAGCAAATCAGTCAGCTAAGCCAAACCGTCGAGCAGCGCAAAGAAGCGTGGGATCCCGAGCTTCGAACCGCATTCGAGCGCAATCTCTTGTACATCGACCAGTCGCTGGTTGAGTGCCGGCACCAGTTGAAGGACAACCCTTCCGACAATGTCTCGCAGGAATTGATGCTCAACGCATACCGCGAGAAAGTCCGCCTGTTGGAAGGCTTTGAAAAGTTCTAATCCTTCGCGGTAGCTCGACGTTGGAGTCTGGTGTCGCAAACGATGCTCAACAACAGCAGCCACACAAGACGCACAACCAAAAGATACTCGATCTGGCTTTCCCTAGGCATCCTGTTCGCGTTTGTGGTGACCCCGGCAGGTTCGCAATCGCGATTCGAAAGAACGTATACCCCACAGCATCCCGCTCATCTGACGGTCTCAAACGTCAACGGCAGTATCCACGTAACTTCCTGGCACAAGAAGACTATTAGCGCGCGGGCCAACGCGGCGTCCTACGTATCAATCGAAGACAAAGTCATCGGTGATGACATTACCATTTCGACAAAGCGCAACCTCAGGCTAGGCCGTGCCGACTTCGATATCATGGTTCCACCCGAGACATCGCTGACCATAAAAAACATTGTTGGCAACATAGAACTACGCGGACTCACCGGACACGTGAGCGTTCATTCTATCGATAGCGACGTTCACCTGGTGAAAGTCAACAGCCCGGCCGTCGATGTGATGGTCACCAGCGGAGACATCTTCTTCGACGGCGAACTGCACGCCGGCGGCTCTTACAGCCTCCAGTCGATGAAGGGCGATCTGGATGTCACCCTGCCCAGCGCGACGCCATTCAACCTCAACGCTCGAGCGTTAAGCGAGAACATAAACCTCGGTTCATTTCTTTCAAGCCTCTCCGGCCCCTCTCGCGGGCCAAAGGGGGTCTCCGGGACCTATCTCAAGGGCGGCTCTCGGCTCACTCTCACCGCTTACGCCGGGCGGATCTTTCTTCATAAGAAGTAATAGATCGCTGCCGTCTCCACCCACCCACTTTAGCAATCCCTGTCTCGCCGCTGGATTCGGAACATTTGGAGCCAATCGTCGTAGGTTTCCTTGGTGGGCGCGAGCGTAGAAAAACCCCCCGGCGTATGTTATAAAAAAGAGCGATCTGAAGGAGAAGCCTCTTTCAGTCGACCCCTGGGAAATCAGGTTGATTCGATTGGAAAGGCAGTTCGTTTAATGCGCAAAAGCGAAGTCAACTCTCCTCAAATCGCTGAGCTGTTAAACGATCCCGACTGTGCCCGTGAGAGCCGCACTAGCTCCGAATCCACCGACTTCGGCCCTGTCTCGGAAAAGCCGGAACGAATACCTCTCGACTCGATCCTTCCGTTTCTCCAGGAACGCATAGCGTTAACGGTCCCCAGCGAGTTACGACATCTTGATGGAGTATTGGATTATTTGAACGAACGAATGGTTCAGTTGGGGATTATCAATGCCGATGATTCAGAGGTGCTAATCGCATTAGATGAGGCTATCGTGAACGCGATCAAACACGGCAATAAGTGCGATCCGCGGAAAGCAGTTCATATCATCGCCGAGTTCAGCGCCGAGGGCGTCCGATTCACGGTGTCCGATGAAGGACCCGGGTTCGAGCGAGAGAATGTACCTGACCCAACTCAGCCTTGCAGGCTGCTGGAGCCAAACGGACGAGGCCTGTTGCTGATAAACCACATTATGGATGAAGTTCGTTTTAACCAGTGTGGCAATCGCCTGGAAATGTTCAAGCGCCCTGCAAATAAGACGCAATCTCACGTTCAATCGTCAAACGGTAAAACAACAACCGATTGATCCGAGTATCCGGCGGGTCGTTCCCAATCTCTTTGAGTAGGAGTCTATCCTCAGTCGGCTTCCTGTGGTCCCGTTACCTGGCTTGCTCGGACGGCCCGAAATGAGGACTCGCCGTTTGAGCGGGATTCAAAATCTCCAGGATCGTCGCGCCCTTGCGGACGAAGTAGAGCAAGGAGCGCGGTGGCTCGAACTCGATCAGAAAGATCTTCGCTCATCACTCGTCGCGCGCACTGCTCATCGTAGCCGTATTTTATAAGGGCGGATCGCAGGCGGTGCTGGCTCTCGCGAGAGCGTTTATTCAGGGCCTCGATGACCGACACTTCAAACAGAACTCTATCTTCAGCCGTCATCTGCTTGATCAACGGCTCGGTTGAGGATTGCTCAGAGCACAACCGCTCAACTTCGCTTGACACCAATTTCGGGTTACGTGGCAAGACGGAGCCACCTGGTGCAAAAGCTGAATTCGTTACCCAACGTCGTCTCCTCAGCTTACCCAGATAGACCATCAGGACCACCGCAGCAAGCTCTAGCAGAGCGAGGGCCGTAGCAAACCACCACCACGTGGATTCAAATTGAAACAAACCCGACCCCCGTCTGTTCTGACCGCCGAAACCCTCTCTCGCGATAAGCAGAAGGCTCCTAGTCGCAAGACACGTTCCCTTCGCAAAGCAAGGGCGTTCCATAACTGAAATGGAGTATGAAACCGCGGTAGCCTGCAGAATTAAGTTTCGAACGTCTGCCAGGACATTGGTTGTGAGGAGACGCCGTTTGTCACCGAACGTCTCAAACCAGAGAAGGCAGGGTCAGAGGGCAGAAGGCAGAAGGCAGAAAGCAGAAGGCAGAAAGCAGAAGGCAGAAAGCAGAAGGCAGAAAGCAGAGGGGCCGCCTTTTGCGTTCTGCCCTCTGCCTTCTGCCTTCTGCTTTCTGCCTTCTGCCTTCTGCCTTCTGCCTTCTTCCCTACGGTCGGGCCTTGTATTTCTCGTAGAGCTCCGTGTGTCTGCTCGTTAGCGGTATGTCGCGGCCGTTGATAAACACGTGCTTAATCTGGGTTCTTATTTCGAGCGGGTCGCCGTCGGTCACTATGAGATTCGCGATCTTCCCTTGTTCGATCGAGCCGATGCGGTCGGCAATCCCGAAAATCTCAGCCGGGTAGATCGTCACCGCCTTGAGTGCCTCTTCCTTAGGTAGTCCAAACGCGGCTGCCATTCCGGCGTGATAAGGCAAATTCCTCGAATACGCCGAATCGTTCGTCTGAAACGCGATCTTGACTCCAGCCTTCGACAGCAATCCGGCGTTGGTAAACGCGGCGTCGTAAGGGTCATCTTCCCTCATCGGCATTCGTAGCACCGGGCCTACGATGACCGGAATATTCCTGGCCTTGAGCTGGTCCGCGACTCGGTAGGCTTCGGCGCCCCCGGATATGATGCCCTTCAGTTTCATCTCTCCTACGAACGCTATGGCGTTCTTGATTTCGCGCTCCGAGTTGGCGTTTATCACAACCGGCATCTGGCCGCGCACAACCGGGATCAATGCCTCCAGCTTAAGATCGACGTTTTGCTTTGGCAGGCTTGGATCTTTTGCGCGCGCGTCTTTGGCATCGCCGTACGCCGCGGCGTCGCGCAGAATCTTCTTGAGTCCTTCGATCTGTCGCTCCTGTTCACGTCGCAAATCGGTGGCCGAACGTTGCTGTCCGCCGAACTCCCCTCCGAATCCGCGGCCGCCTCCTCCCCCAGGCCAGTTGATGTGCATCGCAACCGGCGACTTCAACACCATCTCATTCGGAGTCCAACCATCGAGATTCAGAATCGCGCTCTGCCCGGCAATCAATCCGCCGCGAGGCGCTGTGAGCGCGTTGGTCACTCCGTTGACTCGAGTCACTGCGATGTGCGAGCTGTCGGAATTAATGGCGACATCGACGTGAATATTGGCGTTGTTGTCGCCGATCTCGCTCGTATCTACCGAGCCCGCAACGGACCCGATCTCGGTCAACCCGATCTCGGTGTCGGCATCCATCATTCCGGGATATACCGAGAGCCCTTTGCCGTCGATGATCTTTGCCCCCGACGGAACAGACGCATTTGCGCCAACCGCCGCTATCTTTCCGTTAACGATCACCACGGTTCCACTTTCAATTGCCGGGCCGGTCACGGTAATGATTCGAGCGTTGCGGATGGCGTAGGTGTCTCCCGAACTCTGGGCCGAAGCGACGCGCAGATCAGGCTCAACGAGTCCAATCGCGGCCGCGATGGTCAGGGCGATGAGTGTTAAGAGTTTCTTCATCATTCGTCTCCAAGGAGTCCGACAAACTTTAGTTTGTCGTTTGATGTCCGCTATCGACAAACTAAAGTTTGTCGAACTATCCGCTAGTTCGGCCTCGGTGATTCGCCGGGGCGAGGTTGAGGCTCATCCGGTCTTTCGGGTCGGGGCTGACGAGGTCCGGTACGCTGATCTCGCTCGCGTTTTATCAAGTCAGCCTTTTCGCGCTTAAGCACCTCGCGCTGCTTGAGATCCTCATTGCGATCAAAGTACACATCGCCCTCGATCATCGTAAGCTCGGCAACGGTGTACACCGAAAACGGATGATGGCTGAAGATCACCAGATCAGCGTCTTTGCCAACATCGATCGACCCAACGCGCTTGTCGATTCCGAGCTGAATGGCCGGATTTAGCGTCACCATGCGGAGCGCCTGTTCCTCGGCCACGCCGCCGTACTTCATTGCTTTAGCCGCTTCAAGATACAGCCGCCTGGCAAGCTCGTCCGAATCGGAGTTCAGCGAGACTATCACTCCGCGTGACGCCATCAGCGCGGCGTTGTACGGGATCGCGTCGTAAGCCTCCAGCTTGTAAGCCCACCAATCGGAGAACGTTGAGCCCCCGGTCTTGTGGGCCGCGATTTCCTTTGCGACTTTGTAGCCTTCCAGCACGTGCTGCAGCGTCTGCACGTGAAAGCCCAGCTCATCGCTGAGATTGAGCAGCATCAAGATCTCGTCATCGCGATAACTGTGCGAGTGGACCATCCGCTTCCCCTGCAAAATCTCGACCAAGGCCTCCAGCTGCAGGTCGCGGCGCGGGGCGATTGCAGTTTTGTCCTTAGCCTTCTTCGACTCGTACTCCTGCCATTCGCGCATGTAATCCTTGGCCTTTATGAATGCCTCGCGAATGGTCTCTTCAACGCCCATCCGAGTCGCGGGATAGCGACGCGGCGCCGTTGCTGGTCCCCCCTGGTTGTTTGAGCGCTTTGGATTTTCACCCAATGCGAACTTGATCCCCGGCGGCGCATCTGGCACCAACCAGTTCTCAACCGGCTTACCGACCTTGAACTTGATTACCGCATTCTGGCCGCCGATCGAGTTTGCGGACCCGTGAAGAACGTTGGCGGTAGTCGTGCCGCCCGCGAGCTCTCGATAAATGCTGGGGCTGTAAGGATCGATCACGTCGCGAACGCGTACCATTGACGTCACAGAAAGCGATCCTTCGTTTACGCTGCCTTCCACTCCGGTGTGCGAGTGGCAATCGATAATGCCCGGCGTTACAAACTTGCCGGTCGCATCAATCACCCGGGCGTTCGGATCGCGCGCTCTGACGTTGGGACCAACCTCGGCTATCTTGCCGTCGCGGATCAGAATCGAGCCGTTGTTGATGGTTCCGTGCGACGCTGTAAGAATAGTCGCATTCTTGATCAGCGTTTCACCCGGCGCAGCAGTGGAAGCGACACCCGGCTTAGCCGCGACCGCCAACTTCGTGTTGCTTCTACGTTGCGCGAACGCAGCAGTGACCATCGCCAGCATTAGCAGTGATGCAAGAACCGCGTTTGTCTTTTTCATGATTCCCCCAATTCAATTGCCGATTGCCGATTTCCAATTGCCGATTTCCGATTGGCGATTTCTCAAACCAGAAATCCACAATCGGCAATCGCAAATCGGCAATCGCAAATCTCCCTCATCTCGGTCTTGTGCCGGTGAATTCGAATGATCCCATCGAGCCTGTCACGATACTGCCTCGTATGGAATCGCCTTCGATTGTTCCGCTTATTGTCGCGTCAATACTCTGACCCGCGATCTCTAACGTAGCCGTTAGCCTGATCTGGTTTCCGGTAACCCTACCGGTCTTGAGCGCGGCAGTGCCCATCGGCGTCGTGAGATTGCCGCCGATCTGATCTCCCTCTTTCGTCAGGGCGAGTTGAGCGTTTAAGTCACCTTGAGGTGATTGAATGATGAGCGACCATGTGCCTGATGGATCAACTGGCGCTCCGCCCGCTGGGCCTCCCGGCCGGCCGCCCCCCATGCCGCCTCGCGCCGGTGCGGCATCGGGCCTCTTCAATTCGATCTGGTCGCCATCGATGAATACGTGTCTGACCTTTGCGTCTTTCGCCAGCAGGTCTCCAGTGGCCACAACCAGGTTGGCGATTTTACCAACCTCGATTGTGCCGAGCTGGTCGGCCGCGCCAAAAATTTCAGCGGCGTTGATAGTAAGCGCCCGCAGCGCCTCATCCTTTGACAATCCATTCTCTACCGCCTTCTGCACGTTAGCGATAAAGTCCTGCGGCCGTAACGAGCCTGATGAGAACGCAAACTTCACGCCCGCCTGCGCCAGTCTGGCGGCGCCTCTTGGGGTTTCCGCGCGTTGCCGCAACACTCTGAGCGTTTCGTCTTCGTCATCGGGCAAATCAGCCGACCGCCTCGGGAAATCAAGGCTAAGGATCACCGGAACGCCACGCGACTTGAGTATATCCGCGACTCGATAGCCGTACATTGCACCAGCAATCATCGGCTTTAGCTTGAACTCGTCGGCAATCATCAGCGCTCGGCGGATATCGCCGTCTGAGTTCGCGACAAAAAGCACTGGCAGTTCACCCTTGAGCGCAGGCTGAAGCGCCGCAAGTCGTTTGTCGTGCTCTGGTCTGTTGACGCCTCGTTTTATGCGGTTGTAGCGGTCTACTTCGTCTCGGTAGCGGATCGCATCAAGAAATGATTGCCTGATGTATGCAACCGTTCCCATTAAGGACCCGGGGTATCCGCCGCCGAAGCCGCCTCCTCCGCCGAACTGGACCGTTAACGCTACGGGCGCCCGAAGCACCAGCTTTGAGGCCTCGTCGCCGGCCAGGTTGATCAGCGCGCTCTGCCCGGCGAATATCCCTTGTCGGGGACTGCTGAGCGCTGAGGTCACACCGACCGATCGCGGGTCCTCGAACGATGTTCCCGGTTTTACCTGATCGGCGGCAGCCAGCGAAGGATCCCCGAGGCGGGCTTCTGGCGGTGGCGGTGTTGCCGCCGCTGCGGCTTGTCTTCCTCCACCACCCCCGCCACCACCCGGAGCTGGGCCTTGTGCAGGCGCCGCGAGACCGAGGCTGGTGTAACCGTCGATCAAGCCAGGATAGACGGTCATCCCAGCGCCGTCGATCACCCGTGCATCGGCTGGGATCTTGACAGCTTCGCCAACGGCGGTGATTAGCCCGTTGCGAAACACAACTGTGCCTTTTGCGATAGTCTTTCCCGCGCCGGTGACGATCTGGGCATCCTTGATCGCGAAGGCACCAGGTGCATCGACGCGCGCAACCGGCGTTTGTGCGAGCACCAGGAGCGCTACGACCGCAACGAGCGCAAGTCTGGCCGCTGCATGCGCCGCGGATCTCCTTGAGTATTTGCGCACGCAGCGCGCACCAAGTGTTTCTGCCATTGCGATGGCCTCCTGCAAGATGTTTGGCATGAGAATAAGAAGACTGATTGAACCGCTGCGCGAGCGACGCAATGTCGAAGGCACAGCGTCCACTGTGGCGCGCATAATCTATAACAAAGCCCACCGTGTCGCAAGCCCGTACGTCTTTGGTTTTGCGTCTTTGGCTTTGCGTCTTTGCGCCAAAGTACCACCCGAGTTGCGATGCTTGAAGTGCCTGAGCATAATCAAAGCGCCAACGGAGGACAAAATGTCAGAACTAAAAAGACGAGACGCAATCAAGAGTATTCTGGTTGGAGGCACCGCCGTTACTCTCGGAGGATTAAACCCGGCGAGCGCCGGCGTCGAGAGCAGCAATCCGCAACCTCCCGCCTCGATTCAGGTTGCCCCAGCCTTTCGTGGCCAGCATCAACCAAAGCCGCTGCCCTTTGATCCGGCAAAGCTGCGAGGTCTTTCCGAAAAGCTGATTCGATCGCATCACGAGAACAACTATCTTGGCGCGCTTAAGGCTCTCAATGCAGTCGAACAACGGCTCGATGCGATGGTAAAAGACAAAGAGCTGCCGCCTTATGTCTATGGGGACCTAAAGCGAGAGGAACTCGTCAGGACCGGCTCGGTCATTCTCCACGAATACTATTTCGCCAATCTTGGAGGCGACGGCAAAGCAAGCGGTTCGGCGCTGAGTCTCATCAATCAGTGGTTTGGAAGCTACGAACAATGGGAAGCCGAATTCAAGAAGACCGCAAACGCCCTTGGAGGAGGATCCGGTTGGGTCATTCTCGCTTACAACTCCCATACGGGTGAAGCACACAACTACTGGGCGTGGGACCACATGCACAACGCACCTATGAGCCGGCCCTTGCTAGCTCTCGATATGTACGAACACGCCTATCACATGGACTATGGAGCGGCAGCAGCGAAATATATCGACGCGTTTATGCAAAATGTGAACTGGGAGGAGGTAAATCGCCGAACCGAACAAGCCGTTCGCAAATGATTTGATCTTTAACACGAATCGCTTAGCAACCTGATTCCCAGACAACGCCAGCCAACTTGTGCTTACCCCACGGGCATCGTTTGTTCTATCATTCGGCTTCTAAAAACGCCCCGTCGTCCGGCAACCATAGGAGGCACCAAATGAAGAGAGCATCGATTGCAATAACATTCTGTTTCATCATCCTGACCGTTGCCAGTATGGCAATGCCGGCATCGCCAAAGGCTGAGGACGACTTTCAACTGGTGAAGGTCGCAGATGGAATCTACGCTGGAATCGCCAAATCCGGGGGGCTAGCATCGGGTAACGCCGGCTTCGTCATCGGCGATGGCGGGGTGCTTGTCGTTGACACATTCTTCACTCCGGTCGCGGTCCAGGAGCTTATCGACGAGATCGGTAAGCTGACCACCCAACCCATCAAGTACGCGGTCAACACCCACTACCACCTCGATCACACAGGGGGTAATCAGGTTCTTGCCGCCCGCAATGTGCCCATCATCGGTCACGATAACCTGATGACCTGGCAAACAACCAAAAACAAACGCTTCCTCCCGGCAACTGAAGAACTCCAAAAACGCAAGGCTGACCTGGCAAAGCAACTCAGCGAGACGCCCGAAGAACAAAAGGACAAACGAGCGCAATTCGAGCGGCAACTGCGCCGGCTAGATGTGATGATGACCATAAAGCTGACCAACCCGTCTTTGACATTTAGCACCGGCACCACTCATCTGTACCTGGGCACTCGTGAGGTCGTTCTGTTCTCGCTGCCGGGACATACTGGCGGCGATGTTCTGGTGTTTGTGCCGGACGCCAATGTGATGTTCACCGGTGATATGGGCTGGGCAAAAACGCTTCCGAATCTCGTCGATGCGACTGTGAACGACTGGATTCCATCGTTAGAGAAGATTCTCACCAACCATCCGAACACGAAATTCGTACCGGGCCACGGCGACGTCGCGACCGCGGCCGAGATCCGGGATTTCAAAGACTATCTGGACGATCTACGGAGCCGGGTCAAGAAAGGAATCGCCGATGGGCTGACCGTCGAGAAAGCAAAGGAAGAGTTGAAGTTGCCCGACAAGTATAAAAGCTTCGCATTTCAGAATTTCGCGCAACCAAACATCGAAGATATGTACAAGGAGTTGAAAGGGACCAAACAGAAGTAGCGCTTCTCGAATGATTTATGACTGAAGAAGCCGCTACACCAGAAGCGAACGTGAAGAACCGGTTGCGTGATTCGCTTGGTCTCGAGCGCAACGTTGTGGCCGCTTCGGCCGCGGTTTTTCTGTTTAGCATGGGTGAAGAACTTTGGAAGAAGTTCCTCCCCAAGTATCTCGAATCGCTTGGCGCGGGAACCGCGGTCATCGGGTTGTTCGGCACCGCCAAAGACTTTTTCGATGCGATCTATCAATACCCCGGCGGTTGGCTTGCCGATCGAGTCGGTCGCCGCCGTGCCTTCCTGGTGTTCATCACGCTGGCATCCACCGGTTATTTAATCTATCTTTTCAGCCCTTCGTGGCCGTTTCTGTTTTTGGGGCTTGCGTTCTCAATGGGTTGGGCGAGCATGGCCTCTCCTGCGATCTTCGCGGTTATCGGGGACGCGCTCCCGCAAAACCGCCGAGCGATCGGTTTCACCTTTCAATCGCTAATCAAGCGTCTGCCGATGGCCGTCGCTCCGCTGATCGGAGGCGCGATGATTGCCTCACTTGGAATTCAAAGCGGTATTAGAGTCGGGCTGGTCATAACCCTTATTCTTGCGGCCATCACTGTCCTGATTGTGCTGACTATCAACATACCAATCGTTCCCGGAGAGCCTGCAAACATTAAAGGTGTTTGGCGCAGCTTCCACGCGGCGCTAAAGCGGCTCCTGATATCGGACATCATCATCAGAATGTGCGAAGGCTTGCCCGATGTGCTGATTATTCTTTATGTGACCAATGTTATAGGGATCAATGTCGCGCAATACGGAGTCCTCGTTGCCATACAACTGGTGACCTCGATTCTGGTTTATCTTCCGGCGGCAAAGATCGCCGATCGCATCGGGCGCAAGCCGTTTGTCATCGCAACGTTTGTCTGTTTCGCGCTCTTCCCTGTCGCCATCGTTCTTTCGTCGGGGTTTGGATCGCTGGTTTTTGCATTCATCGTCGGCGGGTTGCGCGAGATCGGCGAGCCTTCACGCAAGGCTATGATCGTCGATTTTGCGGTTTCCCATCTGCGCGCGCGGACGGTTGGCCTTTACTATTTGATTCGCAGTCTTTCGATCACACCCGCCGCTGCTATCGGCGGGCTGCTCTGGAGGATCGCACCGGAAACTCCGTTCATAACGGCGGGGATTGTAGGACTGATCGGTGCGTTGGTGTTTGCGGTTACGGTCGAAGAGCGTTATGCGAGTTAACAGATAAACAGTCCGTAGTCCGTAGTCCGTAGTCCGTAGTTATTGGTCATTTTGTCATTGGTCATTTGTCATTGGTCATTTGTCATTGGTCATTTGTCATTGGTCATTGATCACTATCACTACGGCTACGGACCACGGACCACGGACTACGGACCACGGACTACGGACCACGGACTACGGACCACGGACTACGGACCGCGGAC